>Ga0302177_10002197_pt1 | contig 13842 bp, 9 predicted proteins | sample I_Palsa_E1_2_FD_198780 | JGI IMG/M metagenome (GOLD analysis project Ga0302177, IMG submission 198780) | Peat permafrost microbial communities from Stordalen Mire near Abisko, Sweden - I_Palsa_E1_2 | ecosystem: Environmental > Terrestrial > Soil > Palsa > Peat permafrost | place: Sweden: Abisko... | reverse complement strand
GCTGAGGGCGGCCAGCTACCGGGGCTACCGGGGCTACCGGAGGAGCGCATGCCCGCCGGCCTGGTTGTCACCCATGGCCGTGCTCATGGCGCGCGCATTGCCGCGCAGCCGGCTGAGGCCGTCGGTGCCCGATGCAAGCCGCCGGGCCAGATCCCTGGCCTGGCGGCTGCGGATGCGGCGGCGGTGACACGATGAATGCTCTGGCCGCCAATGACATCGAGGCGGCCGGACCGAACAGCGCCCCGTCACGCAGTGGAAAGCCAAGATCCACGCCCCGGGAGACCGAACGCGTGTCCAGCAACTCCTGAGTCTGTTAAACCATGTGATGAGCTGAAAATGTCAAGCAAATCCTGAGACCGCACACCACATTGCGGCAGACCAGATGCGCGGCTAGGACCGCGGCGTCGCGGCCTGCATCCTGATCGAGGAGATGATGCGGTTATGAACAGCGCCGATGAACACCGGCCACCGCTGCGCGACCCGGCAAAATCGTCCTCCAGGGCGGATCAGATACGGCAACGGGTGGCCGTGTTGAGCAGCTCGTTCCGGACCCTTTACCTGGAATGGTTCGCGCGGCTTAGCGCCCAGGATTTCGATGAGGGGGACGTGGCGGCGATCCTTGACGCAGCGGAGGCAGAATTGGCAGGCCTGCAACTGAGGTACCGCGGCGGCGGGATCACCGAAGCCGGACTCGCCTACGGTCGCGAGCAGATCCGCGATCTACTGGAGCGTGTGATCAGGCAGTACGCGGTGACCGCGACCACGAAGCGCCAGATTCGCCATCTGATCACCGACTCCTTCGAGCGGAGACTGCTGAATTCCCCGGGCCGGTACACGCAGGACTGGTTCTCGTATCACGAAGCGCATTGGTCTGGGCACTTCGGTCACCTTGCCGGACGTCCCGGTTTGAATGCCATCGAGATCGGATCCTTCGAAGGCCGGTCTGCCTGCTGGATCGTGCAGCACCTGCTGACGGGCGAGAACAGCCGATTGATCTGCGTCGAACCGTTCGAGCAGTACGAGGATCAGGAGCGGAACTTTGATCACAATATCCGGGTGGCTGGGTGTACGGACAAGATTGTCAAGCTCCGCGGCCGTTCCCAACAGGTACTGCCCTTCCTGGCCGGGGAGTCGTTCGACTTTGTCTACGTCGACGGCTCGCACCTGGTTTTGGACGTACTGCAAGACGCGGCCATGTGCTGGCCGCTGATACGACCTGGCGGAACTCTCGTCTTCGACGACTACGAGCACCCGCTCTTCCCTGATTCCTTTGGCATGTCGGCCGGCCCGGCGATAGATGCGTTCCTCTCAATGCTCTCCGGCAGGTATGAGCTGATATTCGCGGACTGGCAGGTAGCTCTCCGTAAGAGTGGCGGGCCGAATGAAAGTCATTGAGCAGGATCCGGCGTTAGCGGCGGCCGGATCGCGCCTGACCTGCGTCGTCGGGGTGTCGGGTGCCGGTAATAATCGAGCCGTGAGCACCGCTATGGCGTCCAGTTTCCTGAACACGGCCGGCAGGCTGGGCGGTGACGATCAGCGAGCGGATCGTGGCGGCCCGGCGGGAGCGGCGGGTGCTGGCACGGGTCTCCCGTGCCGCGTGGCGGCTGGACCAGGCCGAGCGGGAACGTACGTGGGCGCTGGTCTCGGCCCGCGCCGAGGGGATCTCGATCCGCACCCTGGTCACGGCGGCCGGGCTGTCACCCTCCCGGGTGCACCAGCTCGTGGCCGATGCGACGTGGACGAGCTCGCCCGAGCCCGGCGGGCCGGGGACCTGGACACCGCCGCGGTGCTGCCCGACCGGCGGGCGGAGCGCCGCCGGCGGCTGGCCGAGCCGGACCTGGAATTCCGGGTGACGATGCCGTAGGCGCTGCGCTCGGTGCTGCCCGGGCCGGCCGCGAGTCGCGGAGCCGCCCGCCTGGGTCGCGGGCGATGCATAGCAGCAACCGGGCGCGGCTGGTCAGGACACTCCAGCTCGCCACCCTGAAGAATGGTCACGATTTCTGGAAATCTATTGCTAGTTTCTAATTGCAAGCGTAGTTTGAGGGCAGACACCGGGGATCAGCCGCCTACGGCGGCCAAGGTACCCCAGGGTCACCGGAGGGAGCCGCCCATGGTCCTCATCGGCCGGTCATCTTCGTAGCCGTGCTCATGGTGATCGCGGTGCCGCGCATTATCCGGCGGCAGATGTAACTGCCGGACGCGGGTTCCCCGGGCCAGGGACCCTGGCCCGGGGCGGAGACACGATGAACGCCCTCACCTCCGGCGGCGGCTGACAGGCCTGAATGCGGAACGGCCGGAGAACCACCCTGCCGTATCAGAGGACCCCGCCAGCCCAGGCCGCACATCGTTCCCGGGCACACCACACCAGGAGGAGGCAGCGATGCCAGTGGCCAGGTTCGAGCCGTTCCGGGACCCCTTCCGGGAGTTCGATCGGCTCTTCTCCATGGCCGCGAGCGGGACGCGTGCCCCGCTCAGCATGCCCATGGACGTCTACCGCGGCGAGGACGGCAGCTACCGCCTCGAGGCCCGACCTGCCCGGCGCCGAGCCTGACAGCGTCGAGGTGACCGTCGAGCACGGCGTCTTGACGATCCAGGCCTAACGCACCCCTCACTATGGCGACAGCGGGCAGGTCATTGTCGCCGAACGGCCCCAGGGGTCGTTCGCCCGGCAGCTCTCCCTCGGCGAGGGAGCCGACTCGGAGAACCTCACCGCCGGCGTAGCCGGCGGTGTCCTGCACGTGACCATCCCCGCGTCACCGAAGACCCGGGCCGGCCGGGTTGAGGTCACCCGTGCGGCCGGGGGCAGCCGCATCGTGCCGGGGCGCACCGTCGAGCCGGGTCAGGCGCCCGCCGGCAGCACGGGGCGGCGGCGCCGGCTGAATGTCCCTGTGCCCTGCCACCGGAAGCTGTACCGGCTTTTCCCGCCCCGGCAAGTGGCCACGCTGGCAGCACATCTAGCAACGCGGGCTCAGCAGGAAGTCAGGATGCTGAACGAGGAAGATCCGGTCCACGCCGCGATACCGCCTAGCCAGCCATCACCACGTCCACCTGTCGGCAACAGTGCGGGGCAGCCAATGCCATCGGGTATCCGAGCGGCACAGCATGGCCGAGGCGGCCCAGGCCGTGCCGCGCCGCTGGCGGTGCCGGTCAGGTCGCCAGGCGCCCGCGGGTCCCGCCGGCGGCCGCCGTGCCCTCAAATCACCGCGGGCGGCGCACCGGGCGCGGCCCCGGGCTTGGCCACGGCCTCGAACGTGAACTGCGCTTCCGGCCCGGTGCCCTCCACATCGACCGTGACGATCTGGCCGGCCCTCAGCTCGCCGAAGAGGATCTTCTCGGACAGGTTGTCCTCGATCTCCCGCTGGATCGTGCGGCGAAGCGGGCGCGCGCCGAGCACCGGATCATAGCCCCGCTCGGACAGCAGCGTCCTGGCCGCGGGCAGCAGCTCCAGGCCCATGTCCCGGTCCTTGAGTCGCTGATCCACCTTGGCGATCATCAGGTCCACGATGGTGAGAATCTCCTCCCGGCTGAGCTGGCGGAACACGATCGTGTCATCGACGCGGTTCAGGAATTCCGGCCTGAAGTGCTGCTTCAGCTCCTGCTGCACCGTGGTCTTCATCCGGTCATACGAGCCGCGCGACTCGCCTGCGGTGCCGAACCCGACAGAGACGCCCTTGGAGATGTCCCGGGTGCCCAGGTTGGTGGTCATGATGATCACCGTGTTCTTGAAGTCGACCACCCTGCCCTGCGCATCGGTGAGGCGCCCGTCCTCGAGGATCTGCAGCAGCGAGTTGAAGATGTCCGGGTGAGCCTTCTCGATCTCGTCGAACAGCACCACGGAGAACGGCTTGCGGCGCACCTTCTCGGTCAGCTGGCCGCCCTCCTCGTATCCGACGTACCCGGGCGGAGAACCCAACAGCCGGGACACCGTGTGCTTCTCCGTGTACTCGCTCATGTCCAGCTGGATCAGCGAGTCCTCATCGCCGAACAGGAAGTCCGCGAGCGTCCTGGACAGCTCCGTCTTGCCGACCCCGGACGGGCCGGCGAAGATGAACGAGCCCCCGGGCCGCTTCGGGTCCTTCAGCCCGGCCCTGGTCCGCCGGATGGCCTGCGAGAGCGACTTGACGGCCACGTCCTGCCCGATCACCCGCCTGTGCAGCTCGTCTTCCATCCGCAGCAGCCGCTGCGATTCCTCCTCGGTCAGCGTGAACACCGGGATGCCCGTGGCGGTCGCCAGGACCTCCGCGATCAGCTCCGCGGTCACCTCGGCGACGGTGTCCATGTCGCCGGCCTTCCACTCCTTCTCCCCGGCGTCCTTCTTCCCGGTCAGCTGCTTCTCGGTGCCGCGCAGGGCGGCGGCCTTCTCGAAGTCCTGGGAGTCGATGGCCGACTCCTTCTCCCGGCGGAGGTCAGCGATCTTCTCGTCGAACTCGCGCAGGCCCGGCGGGGCGGTCATCCGGCGGATCCGCAGCCGGGACCCGGCCTCATCGATCAGGTCGATTGCCTTGTCCGGCAGGAACCGGTCGCTGACGTAGCGGTCCGCGAGCTGCGCGGCGGCGACAAGGGCGTCGTCGGTGAACGACACGCGGTGATGCGCCTCGTAGCGGTCGCGCAGGCCCCTGAGGATCTCGATGGTGTGCGCGATCGTCGGCTCGGCCACCTGGACCGGCTGGAACCTGCGCTCCAGCGCCGAGTCCTTCTCCAGGTGCTTGCGGTACTCATCCAGCGTGGTCGCGCCGATCGTCTGCAGCTCGCCGCGGGCCAGCATCGGCTTGAGGATCGAGGCGGCGTCGATCGCGCCCTCGGCCGCGCCCGCCCCGACCAGCGTATGCAGCTCGTCGATGAACAAGATGATGTCCCCGCGCGTCCTGATCTCCTTGAGGACGTTCTTCAGCCGTTCCTCGAAGTCGCCCCGGTACCTCGAGCCGGCCACCAGCGCGCCCAGGTCCAGGGTGTAAAGCTGCTTGTCCTTGATGGTCTCCGGCACCTCGCCCTTGACGATCTTCTGGGCCAGGCCCTCCACCACAGCCGTCTTGCCGACGCCGGGCTCGCCCACCAGCACGGGGTTGTTCTTGGTGCGCCGGGACAGCACCTGCATGACCCGCTCGATTTCCTTCTCCCGGCCGATCACCGGATCGAGCTTGCCCTCGCGTGCGGCAGCGGTCAGGTTGCGGCCGAACTGGTCGAGTATGACCGAAGCGGAGGGCGCCGTCTCGGACGGCGCGCCTGCCGCGGCTGGCTCCTTGCCCTGGGAGCCCGCCAGCAGCTGGATCACCTGCTGGCGGATCCTGCCGGGGTCAGCGCCCAGCTTGACGAGCACCTGCGCGGCGACGCCGTCGTCCTCGCGGATCAAGCCGAGCAGGATATGCTCGGTGCCGATGTAGTTGTGGCCCAGCTGCAGCGCCTCGCGCAGCGACAGCTCAAGCACCTTCTTGACCCGCGGAGTGAACGGGATATGCCCGGAAGGTGCCTGCTGGCCCTGGCCGGTGATCTCCCCGACGTGCTGGCGGACCGCCTCCAGGCTGATCCCCAGCGACTCAAGGGCCTTGGCGGCGACGCCCTCGCCCTCGCGGATCAAGCCGAGCAGGATGTGCTCGGTGCCGATATGGTCGTGGTTGAGTATCCGGGCCTCTTCCTGAGCCAGGACCGCAACCCTCCGCGCCCGGTCGGTGAACCTCTCGAACATCTCGTCGCCCCCTCACCGAGCGGTCGGCGAGGCAACCGAAGTCTTGCTCGTCCCTTCGCATGCTAGCCCGCGCGCCGGGCGACGTTGCGACGCGGATGTCGCACAAGTAAAACGTTCCCCGTCCGCAGCGGGGTTCACCCCGTCCGGCCTGGCGCAACGGGCAAGTGTGCCCAGCTACGCCGGGAGCGAACGCGCGCCAGGCCGGCGAACGCGCGGACCAGCGAAGGTGGATGACGGCGAGCGCACCATGGACGGCCTTCCCGAGCAGCGATGACGTCCGCTCGGACGTGAATCGCGGCGCTGTTACCCGGCGGGCGGCGGTTGTTGCTGGCCCGTGGGGCGCAGCCTGCCGGTGTCGAGATCGGCGACGAACACATTCTGCAGCATGTGCCAGTCCTGCGGGTGCCTGGCGATCCCATCCTGGAACACCCTCGCCAGCTGCTGGGTCATGGCGGTGATCTTCTCCGGCCCGGTACCTGTCTCGGGCACGGGAATCTCCGGGTGAATGTGCGCCCCCCAGTTCTCTGCCTCGTACCACAGCGTCACCGGCATCAGCGCGGCCCCGGTCTGCTCGGCAAGCGCGGCCGGGCCGCCCATGATCCTGGCAGGCTCGCCGAAGAACTCGACCTCGACCCCGCTGCCGGCCAGGTCCCGTTCACACAGCAGGGCGACCAGGCCGCCAGCCTGCAGCCGCTGCGCCAGAACCCCGAACCTGCTCGCGCCGGCCGAGTGCGGCAGTACCTCCATGCCCAGCCTCTCCCGGAACGCCACGAACCGGTCATACAGCGATTCCGGGCGCAGCCGCTCCGCCACCGTGGTGACCTTCCCGGCGCCGCGGAGCACGATCCAGGCGCCCGCGTGCTCCCAGTTGCCCATGTGCGGCAACGCGAAGATCACCCCGCGGCCCGCCGCCAGGTGCCCGAACGCGCTCTGCTCCTCGCCAGCCGCCCGCATCCGGCCGAGGATCTCCGCCGGCGGGATCACCGGCAGCCGGAATACCTCCAGCCAGTACCGCAGATACGAACGCATCCCGTCCCGCGAAAGCCGCCGGAGATCCATAGCCGATGCATCCGGGCCAATCACCCGCGCCAGGTTGGCCTCCAGCTGCCTGACGCCCCGCCCCTGCCGCCGCCACAGCTGGTCTGCGATCTGCCCGAACATCCACTGCGCCCACCGCCCGGGCACCCGGCAAACCACGATCCAGCCGAGCACGTACAACCAGCCACTCACCCGTTCTCGCACCGTGGACACCTCACCAGCGAACTTGCTGCCCGCGCAGGGCATTATCCCGCGCATGGCCGCCATCTCGCGCATGGCCGCCTGGCCGCGACCGGACGCTGCCCCGCGAACATCCGCCGTCCCTGGCCCGGCGCAGCCCGCCCCCGCCCCGTGCAGGCACCGCACACCCGCGCGGACCGCAGCGCGGAAGCCGGGAAGCCGGGAAGCGTTCCGGCACCGGGGCTCATCCAAGACGACGGCCAGCAGACCCCGAAGCTGGCCTCGCTCCTTGCCCGGGCGCGCCCCGCGCCCGGTGGCGGCAGCGATGTGCGCCGGCGCCCGCTGCCGGCGGGCAGCAGTGCGCCCATGCCCCGGCCAGCTCGACGGCCATCGCCCGAACGCGCGGGCTCGCGTCGATGCCCAGGATCGCGATGGCCGGGAGCAGTACGGCCGCGGCCGCTGTCCGGCAGCTGCCTCGCTTGCACCGCTCGCCGGCCACTGCGTGGAGGGTCTCGGCGCGGACTTCGGCCGCCGGGCCAGTCCACGCGGGATGTCCACTGTCCTGTGCGGCCTGCCGCGGGGCACCCGGCGGCGGTCATCCGCGCGGCAGGCCGCAGGCAGGTCTCACTCGCGAAGCCTGCCACGACTGCCACGCACATTGCGGCTATCTCACAGTGCACCAGCCAGGTAGTGGATGGACCAGCCATCCTCATCTGCCCGCATATCGCACGCCAGCTCCAGTATGTCCAACCAGGGCTGGATCGAAGATCGGCCTCGAGGTGATGCCGATCGCCAGTGTGACGCTGAGTGACGGGCACGGTCCGGGAGAACGCGCGCCGACGTCGATCTGGCGCCTAGCCGTTCTCTCGGCGCCCGTGATTGCGGGCGTCCAGATACGGCCGTTCTGTCGCGTGTCCGCGAGTGGTGCTCGCTGATGCTAGGCACGACAACGTTGCACGGCGGCGCTCTGATGAATGAGGGGCTGCGGATCACCTGACCGGCCAGACCGGCATCCCTTATCCGGCTTATCCTGCTGGGTCTGGTCAGGCTTCCGTCAGCAGCCCAGCCGTTATCCGGTGGCATTACCGTCGCCGGGCTGGATGGCTGGGCCATCCCGGACCTGCGGATCGCTGTGTAGAGCCCCCGGAGCACGCCCGGCGACGGCTGCCTTGCACCCGCAGGATGGCCGGCAGGGTGGCTGACCCGTCGCTTGACGCTCCGGTGCACCACCAGGGCTTTGCCGGGACGATGTAAGACATCCCCGGCGGATCACGCCGCGCCACGGGGCAGCACCGGCACCTGTCCCGGCCATTGCGGCGGCCGCCCGCCCGGGCCCCGAGAACGGCGGTCATCCTTACGGTGCACTGCCGCGGACCCGGGTGGCTGACTGCGCCGTTATCTGTGTCCAGCTGTATCCGGTCCGCCATCGGCCAATCGCCTGGATGAAGTTACGCATGATCGCCGTACCGTGAATGGTCAGGACTGACTCGGGGTGGAACTGCAGGCCTTCCACCGGCTGGGTGGCGTGCCGCAAAGCCATCGGGATGCCCTCGCGCGTCCGGGCCGTCACAGTGAGCGCCGGGGGCAGTGATTCCGCGGCCACCAGCAGGGAGTGGTAACGGGCCGCCTCGAACCGGTTCGGCACCCCGGCGAACAGGCCGGATCCGTCATGCACGATCTCGGATGCCTGACCGTGGACAGGCCGGGAAGAACACACGATCCTGGCACCGAACGCTGCGGCGATCGCCTGATGGCCCAGGCAGACCCCCAGCAGCGGAATGGTGGCGCCACACACGCGCACGACATCTACGCTGATGCCCGCGTCGGCCGGGGCACCCGGTCCCGGGGAGATCACGATGCCTGCCGGGGCGAAGGCTGCGACCTGATCGGCGGACACCTGGTCGTTTCGCACGATCTCCACGCGGCAGCCGCCGGTGAGCAGCATGTGCGCCAGGTTGTAGGTGAAGGAGTCATAGTTGTCGATCAGCACGATGGCGGGCTTCGCGACGCCGTGCTTCGGGCCGGGCCGGGAGGCTGGCCAGATTGCTGCGCGCCGGGCCTGAGCGGGGCTGCCACGGTCGAGTGGCCGCCTGGCCAGTGCCGCCGCAAGCAGCCTGGCCACCGGTCCCGGCGCGCAGGCCACAGGGCTGCCGCCGATTGCCTGCACCGGCATCACGCCGCGCAGGGCATTGGTCACGAACACTTCGCTCGCATCGGCAAGCTGTGCCCGCGTGATCGCGCCCGTCGTGACCTCGATCCCGTTGAGCCGCGCGGCCTTCAGGACGGCCGCCCGGGTCACGCCGGGCAAGATCCGCCCGTCCGCCGGCGGCGTCTGCAGGCTGCCATTTACCACGGCGAAGATGCTGGCCCGGTCGGTCTCGAGTACCTCGCCGCCGGCGTCCTGGATAAGAAGCTGCTCGCCTGGTCCGCGCAGCCGCTGCCGGGTGAGTTCGGCGATCAGGCGCCGGTCAAGCCACTTGTGGCCGCCGAGGCCGCCCGGTATGACCGCGGGGCGCAGCCGCACGGTTTCCGGCTGCCCGGCTAGCGGGATAACCGCCACGCCGACGCGCAGCTGGCCGCCGGAGGGCTGCGCCGTGACGCGCAGCCTCCCGGAGGGGCGCTGGGCCAGGCACGCCGCCAGGTCGTCATGCAGGGACTGCGGCAGGCGCTTGCCGTACAGCTGCGCCGTGCTGTCCTCCAGCCGCGCGAGATGGCCGGCGAGATCACGTGTCGTGCCCAGGTCAACCAGGAGCGAGGTGAACACCCCGGCCGCTGGCCTTGGTCGCGCGGACGGCCGGTCCGCGGCCGGGTCCGGTCGAGCCGTCATCGCATCCCCTGCTGACCGGCTGGAAAGGGCACCACCCGCCGCCCGGATGAGCGGGCCCGCCTTGAGCAAGCACTCCAGGAATTCGTCGTCGGCTAGCGAGTCCGCCACGATCCCCCCGCCGGCGCCGAGCCACATCCGCCCGTCGCAGAATTCGAAGGTCCGGATGGCGACGTTCAGCTCGAGCCCGGCAACCGGGCTGCGGTACCCGACAGCGCCGGTATAGATCTCGCGCGGCACCGCCTCCAGCTCATGGATGATCTCAAGGGCCCGGACCTTAGGCGCGCCGGTCACCGACCCGGGCGGAAAGGTGGCCCGGATGAGGTCGCCGTCGCTGGATTGCGGGTCGAGACTCCCGCGCACGTCCGACACCAGATGCCATACCCCTGGGTGGGCTTCGGCGTGCAGCAGGCGGGGGACCTCGACGCTGCCGGCCACGCAGGCCCGGCTGAGATCGTTCCGCATCAGGTCGACGATCATCACGTTCTCGGCCCTGTTCTTGGCCGACTTCTCAAGCTCGCTGCGCTGAGCTGCGGCCCGCCGCCCGGAGGCTGACCGGCGGCTGGTTCCCTTGATGGGACTGGACAGTACCGTCCGCCCGGTCCGGCGCAGGAAAAGCTCGGGCGACAAGCTGGCCACATCGCCACCTGGCAGGCGCAGGAACGCTGCGTAGGGCGGCTGCAGCTCAGATGCGGCGCGGCAGAACAGGTCGAGCGGGTCGCCGCGGAAGACAGCTTCCAGCCGCAGGCAGATATTTGCCTGGAATATCTCTCCCAGCCGGATGTACTCGACCGTGCGGCCGACGGCTGCCCTGTGCTCGCTCGCCGAAGGCACCAGCTCGAAGTCGCCGCAGGCGTAGTTGCGGGGCGGCAGTACCGGTGCGCGCGCCCGGCCTGACAGCTCCTCAAAGCGGCGTTCCAGCCCGGCTGCACGGCCTGGCGTCCACAACGCCTCGAAATACCACCGGGCCGATGTCTCCTCCCACCGCAGCACGTGATCGTAGTAGCCGAACCACCAGATCGGCAGCCGCCGCGGACCGCCGGGTGCCGGGGGCTGGGGAAGCAGGTCGCGGGCGAGCCCGTAGCCGAGGCAGCCGATCCAGCCGCCGCCAAAAGCAGGGCCGCCCGTTCCGGGATAAGTCGCATCCAGCACATCACCAAGATCCTGCGGCGGGCTGCGGACGAGCACCGGCTCGGACCCGATCACTGCGCCGCCTCCGGCCCAGGCGCCCAGCAACGCGACCGGATGCGGGTCCTCTCGCACCAGCCGCAGCACCTCGAGCGGCCGCAGATCCCAGTTCAAAGCACGGCGCAGGAGATGGTGCGCCGGCTGCACCTGCACAGGTCACCTCCCCTCATGATGCCAGGGCCCTGCCGGGGCTGCCCGGGACCGGAATGACATCGTAGTTCCCCGGCCCACAGTGAACAGGGCCCGGCCAGCATCGGGCCGGCGGCTCACGCGCCGGTCACCTGCGGGCGGGTTGTGTTGTGTCTGGGGTTCGAGCGCCATATTCGCCCGTTGTTTCGTGACAAGGACCAGACCTCGATGCTGAAGGTGTCCGGCCTCTGGTCGCATGGCGAGGTGCTCCCTCACCCGGACGCCGTCCTCGATCAGCTTCGTCAGAGCAGCACGCCCTGCGACGGGACCTGGCCGAGGGACCAGGCAGCCCCGTTCAGCCGCTGGATCTCCGCCACGTCACAGCCCTGGCCGGACTAGCCAGCAGCCGCCGCGGCCCGGATCATGAACCAAGGCATGACACAGCGCTCCGCTGGGCACGAAGAACATCTGGCTGTCGCGGGCAGTCACCGGTCGCGCTCGCTGTCGGCGACGAAGACATCTGTCCCTGACGGCCTGGGACGCCCCGAACTGGCTGCTCTGTGCTCGACGCCGTTGACAACGCGACGCGGTCGCCTGAGCGTGAAGAGCAGCAAATATTCGGCAGGGAGCTGCCATACTTCCTTAAGTCACTGCTTGGCTGTCACTCAGCGCGGATACGTGATAGTTCCCATTTGGATATTCCGCCCGAAGGCGTGACCGGCAGCTGGGACGAGGCCAGCGCGTCAGTACCCGTACGGTCGTGAGCCCGCGACGCTGGTGGGCGGTGCATACAAGGCGGGGTCGATCTATGCGTCCCCGCATATCGACACGACCGCGCCCGGTCGTTAGTAATTGAGTTAACACTCCCCAGACACAGGCTGCCAGCGTTCACCCGTCCCCTCGTCCCTGGAGCGTGCTTCATGACCATGCGCTTCCTTGGCCGCGCCGCGCTGCCGGCGGCTGCGGTGCTCGCGACCCTCGCCATCGCGGTCCCGGCCAGCGGCAGCCCGGCTGGACTCCCGCACCTAGACATCACGGGCGTCTACGTCACTGGCGTCTCATCCGGCGGGTTCATGGCCACTCAGCTGCAAGTCGCCTACTCGGGTACCTTCGACGGGGCTGGCATCATCGCCGCCGGGCCCTACGACTGCGGCCAGGGGAACGTCATCGGCTTCGCCACCTGCGACATAGGCGCCAGCCTGCCGGCCTTGGAACAGCAGGCGGTTACCTGGTCGGCCGAGGGGCTGATCGATCCGATCAGCAACCTGGCGGGCAAGCCGGTCTACGTTTACCACGGAATCCTCGACCCGGTAGTGAATGATCTGGTCTCGGACTCCGGCGTGGACTTCTACCAGTACTTCGGCGCGAACGTGGAGTACCACTGGTGGGATCCGGCAGGTCATGGCTGGCCCACACCAGAGGGGGTGTTGCCTTGCTCGCTGACCAGCCCGCCATTCTTGATCAACTGCGGCGACGATCCCGAGGGCCAGATGCTCACCCACTGGCTGGGCAGCGTCAACCCGCCGGACACCGGCACCCCGGACGGGACGCTGTCCTCATTCGACCAGAACCTGTATGCACCCGGCGGCAACGCGCCAGCGTTCAGCATGGACAACAGCGGCCTGCTCTACACGCCGCCGGCCTGCGCCAGCGGCGCGCCATGCAAGCTCGTCGTCGCGCTGCACGGCTGCCTCAGCGGGCAGTACCTGCTCGGCGACGAGTTCCCCGACCTGGCCAATCTCGATACCTACGCCGACACCAATAACCTGGAGATCCTCTACCCCCAGGCGATCGCCAGCGTCGTCCCGTACAACCCGGAGGGCTGCTGGGACTGGTGGGGCTACGACGGGCCGGATTTCGCGGTCAAGAGCGCCCCCCAGATGGTCACCATCATGAACATGGTGCACGCCCTCGGCGGCTGAGCGCCGCCGGAGCCTCCGCCGTACCCCGGGCAGGCGCGGCTGCCCGGGTGTAGCCCGCTACAGGGCCGACGATCGCAGGCTGTCAAGCGCCGTAATCGACTGCGCGAATGCGAGGACCTCCGCGCGTACCCCGCGCAGCTGCCCGGGGTCCGGCGGACCGCCGTGCCCGCGCGGGTGCTGCGGGGCGCGTCATGGCCGGGTCAGGTGCTGTCGTCCATGATCCGGTCGTAGCCGCGGCGGGCGCGGGCGCCGCGGGCGCTGGCGCCGTACCGGGTGAGCATCTGCGGGGAGGTCCAGCCGTTCAGTTCCATCAGGTCTCGTTCGGCTCCGCCGCGGTCGAAACTCGTGTGGCTGTATGACGCGGGCTGCACCTGGGGGATCCCCGATCATGCGCTGCTGCAGCGGCTCAGCTGCCTGCAGATGCCGTGTTCGTCGCCAACGGCGACAGCGACCCCATGATCCTGCCGCACTACTCCCACCTGCTGGCCGGATTGATCCCGCAGGCCCAGCTGAAGATCTACCCCGACTCGGCACACGGATTCCTATTCCAGCACCACGCCGAGTTCGCCGCCGACGTCCGCGCTTTCCTCAGCAGCTCGGGCTGACCGGACAGGAACACCACATGAACACCGACGGGAACGTACCTCGCATCGTCCATTACCCGCAAAAGGAGATTTCTTATGCCCGCCTCAGCCGACTCGCCCATTAAGCCACAGATCAAAAAAATCGACGGCCTGTCCATCCGCTATGCCGAAAGCGAGCCGCGCGAGGTATCGGCGATCCTCCTCAGCCCGTGGCCCGAAAGCCTCTACACCTTCGAGCAGATGTGGTCGCGCCTGGCCGAGCACGCCCATCTGGTCGCGATCGACCTGCCCGGC
>Ga0302177_10002193_pt1 | contig 13852 bp, 8 predicted proteins | sample I_Palsa_E1_2_FD_198780 | JGI IMG/M metagenome (GOLD analysis project Ga0302177, IMG submission 198780) | Peat permafrost microbial communities from Stordalen Mire near Abisko, Sweden - I_Palsa_E1_2 | ecosystem: Environmental > Terrestrial > Soil > Palsa > Peat permafrost | place: Sweden: Abisko... | reverse complement strand
CGGGGGAGCGCAGTGGATATATGAGACATTTGAGCCTCGGGCCACGGTCTTGCTATAAGTGACATCTGAGGCAACCAAGCAGTCGCTGTGGGGTTTGAACAACTATGGCCGGGAGCGCTGCGAACCAGATCACGGGCGACGACATCATCTCGGAGCTGATCCGGAATGCCGATGCTGGGCGGTTCAAGGTTCGCTATACAGTTCTCGTGCCCTGCATCTTCAACGTATATCTGCATCCACGAGACTATGACCTCATCCAGCCCATAGCGGATCTCATTCGAGAGGAAGCGGTCCGTGCTCTCAAGGAACACCTCTTGGGCCTCAACAAACCCCGGGCGGCGCGTCCGTTCGGCAAGCGCTTCGGCTCAGCCGGCGAACCCCGTCCCGAATACAAGATTCTTGAGAAGCAGTGGGTGGTCCAGTTCCACGGAGACCAGGAGGAGCGGCTCCGGCCCGGCGAGATCGAGATCTACTCGGAGTTGGGCAGCGCTCGTCCTAAGGACTTCGGAGCCGGCGCAATGACGACCTTCATCACCCGGCATAATGCCGGGGACTCAGTGACCGTGGCCGGCAATATTGACGGCGCTCAGGTTCCTGCAAGACCGGTTCTGGCAAGAGTGCGCTATCGGGACTCTGGAATGGACAAGACCTTCGTGATGACCAGCGAAGAAATTGTGATTGGCCGTGGCGGAAAAGCTGTCTGGGTGGATCTGAAGCTCGAAGGCCCTGCGGATGTGTCCCGCGAACACTGCCGCATTCGACGAGATCCGAAGACAGGAAACTTCTACATCAGGGATCTCAGCCAATTCGGAACAACGGTGAACGGAACTCCCATTCCCAATAGTGTGGAGCGCAACCTCGAAGTGCTCTTGCCATCGCCTGCGAAAATCGCGCTCGCCGATGTCTGCACGTTGGAATTTGAGGTAGAGCCTTGACCTCCACTCTGTTCTGGCTCCGCATTCCGTTTCTTCTCGCACTCATCGCCATCGTGGGTTTCCTGGTCTGGGCGTTCGTGCGCCGGAGAGACTAAACCATGTTTACTGCTTCGCAACTGCTGGTTGGCGGCCATTCCGACGTAGGGCGGAAGCGAACCGAGAACGAAGATCGCTTCTTCATCGATGCGCCACGCGGCATCTTTCTGGTTGTGGATGGCCTCGGTGGGCACGCAGCGGGCGAGCGCGCAGCGGAGATCGCCGTGGATATCATCTCCACCCGGCTGTCCCGCCGCACGGGTGCAAGCGATAAGCGCATCCAGGAAGCATTCGCGCTTGCCAGCACCGAGATCTTCGAGGCCGCATCTCGTCACTCTGAATGGGCTGGAATGGCCTGCGTGGCCACAGTCGCATTGATTGAGGAGAACCAGGTTACGGTCGGGCACGTTGGCGACTCGAGGCTCTATCTCCTCGCCCCGGGAAAGATGGAGAAGATCACACGGGACCACTCGCCGGTGGGTGAGTTGGAAGACTCGCAAAGGCTCAGCGAAGACGCTGCCATGCGCCACCCTCGCAGAAGCGAGGTGTACCGGGATCTTGGAAGCACGGCGCACACGCCCAACGATACTGACTTCGTCGAGATCTATTCTTTCGCTCTTCCGCAGCCGTCGGCGCTCCTGCTCTGTTCTGACGGACTTACCGATCAGATGACAGCTGCTGATATCCGGCACCTGATCGAGCACTACGCGGGAGACCCCGAAAAGGCAGCCCGCGCACTGGTGGAAGCTGCCAATGAAGCGGGAGGTAAGGACAACGTCACGGTGGTATTGGTCGAAACAGCGGACTACGCGGGAGTATCCGCTGCGGCAGACCCCGATCAGGGTTCTGCTAGCCACTCTGGGCGCTGGACCTGGTTTCTACTCGGCCTTCTTGCGGCCTCTGCCGTGTTCCTGGCAGCGCGGCCGTACTGGGCGCACTCCACATCGGGACTAAAGCTTAGGTTTGGGGTAGTGCGTTCGCCACAAACCTGGACCGTCGGTCCGGATGCGATCCCCACGATCGGAGCTGCCCTGGACCGTGCGCGACCTGGAGATACTATTGAAGTAAGTCCCGGCGAATATCACGAAGATGTACATCTACGCAGCGGCATTTCTGTGGTCAGCACGACGCTCCACGGAGCCCGGATCTTTTCGGCTGATGTGGCGGTTTTGGCTGAGGACATTCATAACGCACGTTTCGCCGGTTTCGAGGTCGAGGGTCCAGGAAGAGTGGGCATTCGCATTGCGAATGCCGATCTCCACGTTACGGGCGTGCGAGTGAGCGGCATGCAAAACGCGGGTATCGAGATCACCGGTTCGGGTGAATCTGTCATCCAGGCGTCTGAGGTTGCAGATAATCCTGGTGCGGGAATTTCTGTTCGTGAAAACGCTCGCCCCCGCCTTGAACACAACCTCATCCGACATAATGGACATGGCTCAGCGATGCTACCCGGTATCCTTATCGAAGGTTCAGCCGTGCCTGTTCTGTTCGGGAACATCATCGAAGAGAGCGGAGCAGAGCAGATATGGGTGTCGCCGTCTTTTCATGCAGACGGTCTGCTGACGGACAATGTGGTGGCTCCGGAGATGCGCGATAACAGTCATCAGCTGAAGGTAACGACGCAGTGAGTCAAGACGCGGTGGACCGGGAAACAGCAGGCCGCTTCACGCTCTACCGGAAGTTACCGGCCGGGGGAATGGGCCGCGTCTTTGAAGCGGAAGATCCGGTTGGCCCACGCCGCGTCGCTTTGAAACTCATCGATCTCGGCACAGACTCGGACAGCCTTCAGATAGTGGCCGCAGAACGGCTTGGGGCGGAGTTGCAAACGCGGCTCTGCGCGATCGACAAGCGTGTTACCGCGATTTATGAGTCGGGCGAGATGCCGCGCTACTTTTACATCGTGATGGAGTACGTCGATGGCCGCGACCTGTCGGAGCTGTATACAGCGAACGGTCTCGAACCGATACTGGCTGCGCGCATCACACAGGATGTTCTTGAGGTTCTGGATCACGCCCATAACTTTTCGACCACGCTCGATGGCCGCTCTATCCGGGGAGTTGTTCATGGTGACCTGAAGCCACGCAATATTCGCCTCACCCCGGCGGGCGAGGTGAAGGTTCTCGACTTTGGCATTGCGAAGGCGATCTCGCTGACGCGCAACTTCACGCAGAACGTTTTCGGCAGTGTGCAGTACTCCTCACCACAGCGGCTCCTCACCGGAGAGGTGGACGCCGGCGCGGATCTCTGGGCTGCAGGCGTGATGCTCTTTGAAATGCTTGCGGGTCATCCGTACTTTGAGGCCGAGAACGGTTCGAAGCTCGAGCACATGATCCGCAGCTATGACCGCGTGCTGCCCTTGCCGGACGCGTGGCCACTGGCCCTCCGCAACATTCTCCGGCGAGCCCTCCATCCTGATTTGCGGGTGCGCTACCAAACCGCACGAGAGTTTGCCAGAGACCTGCAGGCATTTCGCAATGGCGAAGCCGTCTCGGGCCCTTCTGATGGAGAAGGCACACGCCGGGTACTGCCGAACGACGACGCAACGAGACGCACGTCTCGACCAGAGTCCGCCCCGCTTACTCCGCCAGTAGACGCGACCCGCAGGACCGCAAGTCCGCCCGCAAATCCGCCATGGACACCGGTCATCGTCCCGCCAGTGCCGCGGCGCAAACCGAGTGTGATGCGAACGCTGCTGCGTACGATCGGTGTGGTGCTCCTCGCGGTCACGCTTTTCCCTCTCTATTTACTAGTGAACGAGTACCTGGTCTGGGGGAGCGCTCACCAGCTGGCACGAGACCTCTCGAGCGAAAAGCAGCAGAATCTGGATGCCGCCTGGAAGCAATACCAGAAGCTTTCGTCGCGTTCCCACTTTCCAATCAGCCTGTGGGCCGCTCGAGACGAGTTGCAGAACCACCTGGTCGCCGATGCGGACAGCACGATCGTGAAGTTCCGGTCTCCGGACGCGCCGCCGGTGTCAGAGGCGGACTGGGCGCACGCTCGTGACGACCTGTCGCGCGCGATCGAGCTCGACCCCGGCGACAAAACGCTCCATGGAAAGATCCGGCTGGTCGATGGTCACCTGGCACGCTTGCGCGGTACCGCCGAACAGGATCCTCGACTGCTGGAAAACGCACGCCAGGACTTTCTGGCAGCGTCGACCTCCATGAAAAAATCGCCCGACCCATGGCTCGGCTTAGCTCCCCTGTACATATACTCTTTGCACGACCTGGCGCACGGCGAAGCAGCGATTCGACAGGCCAGCCGGCTTGGTTATGCGACCGGCAAGCGTGAGACGGCGGAACTGGCAGATCTGTACCGCTACCGTGCTGAGCGCGCGATCAACATAGGAGACCACGCGAGCACAAGGAGCGACGCGGCTCGTTACTATCGGATGGCAACTCCTGACCTTATCCGAGCGCGCCATCTCTATGAGAGCACCCTGCCGTGGGACGGCGCAGCAGACAGCCTCCAACGGATAAATGATTTGATTCATCGCATCTCAACCGTTCAATAGGGCCAAGGGGAATGAATGGCGGTAACGCGTAGCACATCGGTCGAGCGGGCCCGGAACCCTAGCCAACACGTGGGGGCAGGAGGGCGGACGCTGGAGCGCGTCCTGTTACTGCTGACCTCAGCCCTGATTCTTGCAGCGGTAAGTCTCACGGCGGCAGCGAGGCTCGCGCGAATGGTCGGCTCGGACAGCGAGCGCCTGAACCTCTCTACCCTCGAGAGGCGCGAACAACTCCTCCCCTTCTTGCAGTGGATTTCTTCTCCTGCTGAGCGCCAGTACATCGCGGGCAAGCTATTCGAGGGTGTTCGCAGCGGGCCGGACTCGGTGTCGCACGTTGGAGAGATCGGCCAGATCCGCGTTCCCATCCATGATGTGCTGAAAACGCATGGACTCACCGCATTGCAGGCGCGCGCCCAACAGGTGCAGTCAGTACACCCCGGGGCGGAGACCATCGTGTTGCTCAACTCCGCGGAGCTGGCGCGGCTGAAACCATTTTTTGTTGTGCGCGACAGGTCACAGTTTCGTAACCAGCTCGTCCTATGGTGTTTTCTCTTCTTCTTATCCTTCTGGGCGGTGCACATCTTCTGGTCGGTGCAGGGAATCGGCGGCCCGCAATATGTGTTGCCGTCCGTTCTGCTGCTGAGCGGCGTCGGATTGACGCTGATGGTCACCCTGCGCGACCCGCTACGCGACACGCTTGCTTTCTCGGTCTTTGCCCAGGGGGTGGCTGCCGGCTGTGTGGTATTGGCACTTGCCAGTACCCTGGACTATCGCCGCATCAGCGGAAAGCTGAGCTACGTGTTTCTCATCGCCAGCTTCGTGCTCTCGGCCGGGCTCATCCTCTTCGGTTCCGGACCAACTGGCAGCGACGCGAAGGTCAACCTGCTGGGATTTCAACCGGCCGAGGTCATTCGCGTTCTCATCGTTTTCTTTCTGGCCGGATACTTTGCGGAACGATGGGAATTCCTTCGCACCTTGCGCGACCAACGCAAGAGTCTCAAAAAGATTTCGCGCTGGGTAGAGGTGCCCAGGCTCGAGTACCTTCTGCCAGTGCTGGGCGGTATCGTCGTCTCACTCGCCTTCTTCTTTCTGCAGAAGGATCTTGGACCTGCGCTGCTGATCGCGTGCCTGTTTCTCGCTATGTACGCCGTTGCGCGCGATCGCTATCTGTTCGCGTTCATGGGGATGGTCGTGATCCTCTGTGGGTTTGCGTCGGGCTACTATCTCGGCTTTCCGCAGAATGTGGCTGGTCGAGTCTCGATGTGGCTATCACCGTGGGACAACTCTGTGCGCGGAGGCGAACAGGTAGCGCATGCGCTTTGGGCGTTCGCCACGGGCGGGGCCTTCGGCACGGGCCTCGGACTGGGCGATCCGCAGTGGATGCCCGCGGCTCATACCGATCTCATCCTGGCTGCGCTTGGCGAGGAATGGGGGTTCGTGGGCATCCTCGCAGTGCTTGCGCTCTATGCGGCCCTGGTTTGGTTTGGCATTCGCGTCGCGCTTCGGGCACGCTCCGATTACAACTTCTTTCTCGCGCTCGGACTCACCCTGGCCTTTGCTCTGCAGATCTTACTGATTGCGGGCGGTGTGCTCGCTTTAATCCCGCTCTCCGGCGTCGTGGTTCCGTTCCTCAGCTACGGTAGAACCGGCCTCATCACCAACTTTGCGATCATCGGTATTTTATTTTCCCTTAGTAGGGAAGTTTCTCCAGCGCAGGATACAACCGAGCCTTTTCGCGTCAGCATGCGGGCGCTCTCCTATGTCATGGCCGGGCTTGGCGCCTGCCTGCTGCTGAAGGCGTTTTACATCCAGGTGATCCATGCAGACGCGACTGCCGGGGCCGGTGCTCTCGCGTTGCAGGCGGATGGAGAGCGCCGCTACGAATACAATCCCAGGCTGCTCGCAGTGGCGCACTCGATTCCCCGTGGCACGATCTACGACCGCAACGGGATCCCGCTCGCGACCAGCAACTGGGACGAGATTGCGCAGAACCGCGAGCGTTATAGCGGCATGGGCCTATCCGTAGGTGAACGGCCGGCGGCTGCGGAAGCTCGTTACTATCCGCTTGGACCAGCGGCCTTCCATCTGCTGGGAGATCTGCGGACACGGGTCAACTGGTCCGCGCACAATAGTTCCTACGCAGAACGTGATTTCATGAGCACCCTGCAGGGCTATGACGACCGTGCCAGCGTTGTGGAAGTGTTTGACCCGCGTACCCGAACTTCGCAGCGCATCCTCCGGCTCGACCTTCGCGAACTGCTGCCGCTGCTACGCCATCGCTGGCAACCCAATGATCCTGAGGTGAGGAAGATTCTGGATCGCGATCGCAATCTGCACCTGTCGATCGATGCGAGATTGCAGTTGAAGGCAGCGGACCTGCTGCAAAACCAACTCCGCCAGCTTGGCCGCACAAAAGGCGCCGTCGTGGTGCTTGATCCGGAAGACGGTGACTTGCTTGCCTCCGTAAGTTATCCGTGGCCAAACCAGTCCCTCTCCGCTGCAGAGCCGGATCCGGATAACGCCCTGCTTGATCGCGCGCGCTATGGACTGTATCCGCCCGGCTCCTCGTTCAAGATCGTGACTGCGATCGCGGCTCTGCGGAAGGATCCAAAGAACGCTGATCAGGTCTATGAATGCAAGCGCCTTCCGGATGGCCGCACGGGTATCTTCATCGAGGGATGGAAGCGCCCGATCCATGACGACGTCAAAGACTCCGCGCCTCACGGAGCAATCGCGATGCGTGCTGCTGTAGTTGTTTCGTGCAATGCATATTTCGCGCAACTGGGCACCTACAAAGTCGGTCCGGAAGCGCTGCTGGATACTGCCACTCAGCTCGGCATCTCGATAGCAAACCCATCGAATGTGAAGACTCTGCGCTCCGAGATGCCGCAAACATCCTACGGCCAGGGCCAGGTGGTTGCCACTCCGTTTCAAATGGCGCGCGTGGCAGCCACCATTGCCAACAGCGGCTCCATGCCTTTCGGCCGCTGGGTGACAGACCAGGCGAACCCTCGCCAAGACGCGCCGCTAGCGATTCTCAATCCGGAGCTATCCTCGCAAGTGGGCGAGTACATGCGCGGCGTCGTCACCTCTGGAACTGGCCGCAGCGCAAATCTGCCGGATATCCCCATGGCCGGCAAGACAGGGACCGCGGAGCTCGAGCATGCTCCGTCGCACGCCTGGTTCATCGGATTTGCCCCCTATGGCGGAGCACACAAACTGGCGTTTTCTGTTTTGATTGAGAATGGACAATACGGCGGCACTGCTGCCGCTCCGCTGGCCGCGGAAGTCATGAAGGCAGCCAAGGCACTGGGCTACCTGCAAGGAGCGCCATGAGTCGACTGCACGATCTGGAGCGGCGCATCGATGAGAAACTGCGCGGCATGCTGCGCTCCTCGTCACCAGAGCAGAAACGCGAACTGCTTGAGATTCATCGAGCCCTGCTCGACGATGTCACTGCTCATATAGACAGGTTGGTGCGCGGCAAGCAGGTGTTCCCTTATACGCAGTTGGAGGTGCAGATCCTTCTGCCGGACGCGTCGCTTCGACGCTCTTACGAAGTCGTCTTCGTCGAAGCAGATGCTCTCGATCGGGACATCCGTCTTCGCCTCGAGGATCAGCGTGTAGAACTCCCACCGCGTCTAGCGTTAAAGGTGGAGCTGGTGTTGGAACTGCCGCCTGATGTAGCGGCCCGCGGCTTTGATGTGCATTACGGCAGCATTCCCGTCCCGGAGCCATCGGAGGGCGGAATGGAGGTCCGGCTTACTGTGATTGCCGGGTCTGTCGAGGAGCAACAGCTCTGCCTGAAAAAGAAGCGCATTAACCTGGGGCGTCTGGTGGAGGTTATCGACGCGGAGGGAAGGCTCACACGAAAAAATGACGTGGCATTTCGAGACGACGCGCAGGCTCCCAACCCATCCGTCTCGCGGGCTCATGCCCACATCGAGTTCGATCCCGAGAAGGCTGTGTTCCGCCTCTTCGATGATCGGAGCGCCCATGGAACGACCGTCATCAGGGATGGCTCGGTGATTCCAGTCCCTCAGGGCCTGAGCAAAGGGATCGCGTTGCGGAATGGCGATGAAATCGTGCTTGGCCAGGCGCGCCTCTGCTTCGAAGAGGGCTGTTCCGCCGCCGTCTTGCGGGGAAACCGGTGAAGAAAACTCTGCTGTCCGCTCTTATGTTCTGTCTCTGCTCCGTGGCCTTCGCTGCATCCGTTATCACCACGCGTCCCGACGATCCCAAGGCCATCTATCTCGACGCGCCCGCCGCGAACGCAGACAGTTCTGCAGCGCTCCAGGCCGCGATCGACAAGGCCGCGGGCGCGGGCCGCGAAGGCATCGTCTTTATCCCGGCAGGTCGCTATCCGCTCAAGCTCACCATCTATGTCTGGCCCGGCGTGCGCCTCATCGGGTATGGCGCCACGCGTCCCGTCTTCGTTTTGCCGCCCCAGACACCAGGCTTCGAGAGAGGCATGGGAGTCATGGTGATGTTCACCGGCCTCACACCCAGCGAGTCCACCCGTGCCGGCGGCCGGATCGCGTTTCCTCCGCCTGGCTCCGTTCCGCCCAACGATCATGTCGCCGACGCTAACCCCAGCACGTTTTACTCGGCGATGACCAACATCGACTTCGAAATCGGTGACGGCAATCCCGCCGCGGTGGCTGTCCGCTTCCATGTAGCGCAGCACGCCTTCCTCACGCACATGGATTTTCACATTGGCTCTGGCCTGGCCGCTCTCTACCAGGTCGGAAACGAAGCCGAGGACCTACATTTCTATGGCGGCCGCTACGCCATCCTCACGGAAAATACCTCGCCGGCCTGGCAGTTCACTCTGATCGATTCGACCTTTGAAGGCCAGCGTGAATCCGCTATCCGCGAACACGAAGCCGGCCTTACCCTTATCCGTGATGACTTCCGCAACCTGCCGACGGCCATCGATGTCGATGCTGGTTATCCCGACCAGCTCTGGGTTAAAGACTCGCGCTTCGAAAACGTCACCGGCTCCACTGTCATGATCAGTCTGGAGCAAAGCCCCCTCACCGAAATCGGATTTGAGAACGCGAGCCTCAGCAACGCCCCGACCTTCGCCAAACTGCGCGAAAGCGGCAAAACCGTTCCCGGAAAAGGCCCAATTTATCGGGTCAAGACCTTCAATTATGGACTCATCGTTCCCGGCGAAGGCCAGATGGGCACAATCGGGATGCAGTATGAAGGTGTTCCGCTCGCTTCCATGCCCGCCATGCTTCCACCAGCCATCCGCGCCCTTCCGCCCAGCAGTGAATGGGTGAACGTACATACGCTGGGCGTGAAAGGTGACGGTGCCAGCGACGACACCGCAGCCATCCAACAGGCCATCTCCGGGCATCGTGTGCTTTACTTTCCTGGCGGCCACTACGTCGTCCGCAACACACTTACGCTCGGACCCGAGACGGTGCTCATCGGCCTCCATCCCACACTTACGCAGATCGATTTGCTCGACGACACTCCCGCTTATGAAGGCGTCGGCGAACCCAGGCCCGTGATCCTCGCTCCGGCCGGAGGCGCGAACATTCTGAGCGGGATCGGCGTGTTTACAGGAGGGATCAATCCGCGTGCCGTAGGGGTGCTTTGGAAAGCCGGCGAGCAGTCACTCATGGATGACGTGCGTTTCCTCGGCGGCCACGGCAGCGGCACCAACCCCTACAACAACAACCACACCGCCGACTCCGATCTAAGCAAGCGCTGGGACAGCCAGTATCCCAGCCTCTGGATCTCTGACGGCGGCGGTGGCACGTTTGCAGACATCTGGACACCCAACACCTTCGCCCAGGCTGGCTTTGTTGTGTCGAACACAAAGACGCCAGGTCACGTCTATGAGCTGTCCAACGAGCACCACGTCCGCAACGAGATCAAATTCGACCGCGTCGAGAACTGGGATATCAATGCGCCGCAGACTGAGGAAGAAGCGGGCGAAAGTCCCGAGTCGCTTTCACTCGAAATTGACGCTTCTCGCAACATCACCTTTGCCAACTATCATGCCTATCGTGTCACTCGTTCGCGCGCGCCCTCTAGCACCGCAGTCCGCATCTACAACTCATCAGACATTCATTTTCGCAACGTTCACGTGAACGCCGAGAGCGGCTACGCCACCTGCGACAACAACGGTTGCGGAACCTTTCTGCGCCTGAGCAAATTCCCCTATGAGAACGCTATCGAAGATGTCACCCATCATCTCGAAGTACGGGAACGCGAGTTCGCTGTGCTGGACATTGCAGGCGATCCGCAACTGCCAGTAGCGCCTGATGCATCTGCGGTTATCGCTCCCGGAGCAAGAGTAGAGAAGCTGGAAGACGGTTTCTTCTCTATTTCCGGCGCTGCCGTTGACGCTGCAGGCAAGCTCTACTTCGTCGATCATCACGACCAGCGCATTTACTCCTGGTCAGAAAAGGAGGGCCTGGCGATAGAACGCGACAATCCGCTCGATCCCGTCAATCTCGCCTTCGACAAATCGGGTAACTTGCTCGTGGCCTCCTCCGCCGGCCCCGAAAGCACGGTTTACACCTTCCACCCTGGCAGCTCCGCCGAAGAGCTCAGCGTGCTAAAACCAGAGCCCGCCCAGTCTCACATCAGTGCCTCCGTAATTCTTCCCGTGAATTGGTGGAACAACGGCGAGTTTAAAGACCAGCTCAATCTGGATACGATGCAGTTCACGGCGCTGGCCGAGATGTTCGCAGTGGATGCGACCACGCCAAAAGCGCGCGCGTACGTCTCGGCGGATGGTAGTGTGTTCTTGCCCGCAGGCCGCGTCTTTCAGCAAGGCCCGGCGACGGATACCTCAGGCTGGCGCTTCAGCGACAACCTCGACACCTACGGTTTCATCACTGCCGAGCCGGGCCAGCGGGTCTATGTCAGCAGCGAGTCGGAAGACATCACCTACAACGCCAAGGTGAATCCCGATGGCACGCTTACCGATCTCAAGGTCTTTGCGCACCGTGGAGGCGAAAGTGTAGCGGTCGACAGCAACGGCAACGTTTACGTTGCCAACGGCCAGGTTTTTGTCTACTCGCCAGCCGGCAAGCAGATTGCGCAGATCGATGTGCCCGAGCGCCCATTGCAACTCATCTTCGGTGGCGCAGATCGGAAAACGCTTTTCATCCTCACCCATCACGTGCTGTTCGCAGCGAAGGTGCGCTGATTCTCGCGTTGTCTCCGACTCTTGTAGTCGTGCTGCCAACCGGGCGGGAATTCCACAATGCCGCCCTTGAAACACCGTGCGCTGATGCGTTGCAGATTGCCGTTGCGGCGATCAGCCAGGATGCCGTAAATCCCATCTGCGGTACAATCTGCCTGTGGCGAAGAAGAGATCGTCCGTTCAGACGACGGCTTATGCCGCCCTGGTTGAACGGTTCATCGGCGAAGTCCAGGAGTTGTGGAGGCTCGAAGATGAAGAAAAATAAGGTCACCATCAAGACGGGTGGAAGCGATGAGTTCTTTCGCCGCGTGCGGAGCCGCGCTGAGAAGTTGGATCGTGGGGAAAGGCTTCCCGACGAGATCACGATTTCCTTTGAAGATCCAATGGAGCTTCTTAGCATCCTGACATCCGAGCGTGTTCGGTTGCTGGAGCGCGCTAAGGCAGGATCACTCCCCATTTCTGACCTTGCCATCGGTCTCAAGCGAGATGTTCGGGCAGTTAGCCGTGATGTGGGTGTTCTCGAAAGAGCGGGTCTATTGCGGACCAGCTATCGCACGAATCCGGGACACGGCCGACTCAAAATCGTTGAAGCTCTTGCGCGCGGATACAAGTTAACCGCCAACCTGTAGGCACTCGGGCGGAACAGGCGGCTGCGAAAGAGCGTTAGGTGCGGATGTAATCGGCAAGCAGGGAGTCCAAGTCAGCGGTAAGGCCAAATCCCAGAGTTTGGCTGCTGGTACGCACACCGTGTAGCCGAACCATTAGGGCGTCGCGGTCACCTGCTGGTAGCTCGCGAGTGAGCTTGAGAGCCTCTTCGAACATTTGGACCAGAGCATAGAAATAGTCTCCATCCTGGTAGCCGACATCGTTGGAAAAGCCAACAGCATTTTCGCAGTACAGAACCATCAGCTCTGCGAGCCCTGCAGGTTCGCCAACCGCCTTTCGGTAATCGGAAATGGCCTTCTTGGCCTTTGCGACAGAAATATCCTGGTTACGCAGCACATCGGGCAGGAGCCAGCGGTCCAGTGTTTCCTTGTAGGGTTTCAGAACGTCTTCGCCCAAGCCGAACCGGGTGTGCAGAAAAGTCTGATTGTCTTTCTGTGCAGCGTAAAGATCCTGGATCAGACCCATTAATCCTATCTGGTCAAAGCCGGCGAGCTTTGCCTTAACAGCTGTCCATGTTGGCTTCGACCGTGGACGTCGTTTCGTCATAATCGTGGGTCACATCGGCTGGAAAGAGCCGCACCCCCTTGGTTCAGCATACAACGTACGATGGCTGCGAAAGCTGCCCGTACCCCTAGTTTGCTACCGGCACGACAGGCTGTGGTGGGGCTTCGCCCATCGTTTTCGGCCCACGTACGCTGGTGCGAACATGGGGCACCCGGACGGATTTGCAGAGTCCGCAAGAGGCGTGAGGGGGAGGCCTGCGGTATCCCACATCTCGCGAGAAACGAGCGCGATGCCCCGAATTTCCTGTATGCAGCTCTGGACAGGATCGCGTGTGCGCCTTTCATTAAGGAAAGGCGCATGAAGTTCAGGGAACCCACGAAACTCCACAGGAAATCGGGGATGTGGGGCACCCGGCATTGGTTGCGGGAATGGTGGCAAGTTGCTTGCTCGGGATGACGATGGAGCAGGCGGCGCTTCAACACCGCGCAAGCCAACCATTACGCTCCGTTACTGTTTCTTTTCCTTTGCGCATACCAGGCGCAGGCCAGCAAGAACGCCGCCCCACCCGCGTAGCCCAGCGTAAACTGCGGCGCCACCCACCAGCCGATCAGGCTTTCCACGCCGCTGGGCGTGAGCCTGTAGGCGTGGATAATTCCCACGGTAGAAAATGCTGCTGCGGCTGCTATCCATCCGGCCGCCGGCAAAAAGCGCCGCTGCACGATGAACGCCAACGCCGCTGACCATAGCATCGACGTCAACAGCGAGCCCTGACCCAGCGCAATTAAACCGCCCATGGCCAGGTCGCCACCCATGCGGGGCGCAATTTCCATCAGGCTGCTGCCCGCTTTGCGTGCAACCGTATCCGCAATGCTGGTAGCCCATTGCGCGAGCGCCGGGATCAGACCCATGACCACGGCAATCGCCTGATGAGCAGGCACCTCGGTGACCGCTTGACCCACAGTAATCAACCCGAACCAGATGATGACCGGCGCAGCTACCTCCAGCGGTACGAAACGAAGAACGATCGGC
>Ga0302177_10002192_pt1 | contig 13853 bp, 15 predicted proteins | sample I_Palsa_E1_2_FD_198780 | JGI IMG/M metagenome (GOLD analysis project Ga0302177, IMG submission 198780) | Peat permafrost microbial communities from Stordalen Mire near Abisko, Sweden - I_Palsa_E1_2 | ecosystem: Environmental > Terrestrial > Soil > Palsa > Peat permafrost | place: Sweden... | reverse complement strand
GTCGGCCACTTGGTCGGCCGGCTGGTTGGCCAAGGCGCCTACGTATGCTGCGGCCGCCACGCATTGTCGCGGGACCGACCCCTCCCTGGCCCAGACGAGAAGTGCAGAGGCTCGATCGGCCACCAACGGCGCGGTGGCGGCATCACCCACCCCACAGGCGACTGCCATGGCCTCTAGCGTCAAGCGCCCTTCCACATCGCCGACGTCGAGGCCGGCCGCGACGCGATCGCACACGTCTATCGCGTCGGCGGCCCGCTCATGCCAACGCAGCGCATTCGCGAACAACAGCGCCGTCGCGATACGGGTCGAATCGTCACCAGCCGACTCCACCGCCTCAGCAAGTTCGTCCTGCCAACCTGGCTGGCCGGCGCTGAACTCGGCCAGACCGAGTTCGAGCAGAAGGCCTGCCCCCGCCTCAGACGGCGGAGGCTCGAGCAAGGCTCGGCGCAGGAAGACAACCGCTGATTCCGGTGCACCCCGCGTCGATGCCTCCCCGGCAGCAGCTCTCAGCCGTTCAACCGTCCAGCCATCGCCTGTCGGTACGGTCGCCAGCAGGTGCTCGGCCACCCGGGCCGGGTTGGCGTGCGCTGCAACCAACAACCTGGCTGAGCGCGCGTGTGCTTCGACCCGGTCGGCCGCCGCCATGTCACGGTAGACGGCGGTACGCAGAAGCGGATGGGCGAAACACAGCGGAGCCTCGACTAGCACGCCTGCTCCAACCAGCAGGTCGGCCGAGCGCGCTGCATCGGAGGGCGCGAGCCCTGCCAGCTGAGTAGCCTGGTCCAATTCTGCCCGCTCCATAACGGCCACCGCCCGAGCCAGGCGCGCCGCGTCAGGTCCAAGCCGAACGAGCCGCAGCATCGCCCAGCGGTTCAGGGTATCGGTGGCGACGTTCTGTACTTTGGCTGCCGACGATGCGACCGGCGCGATCTGCTCGTCCTGCAGAGCCTCGATCAGGGTGCGTACCAGAAACGGCGTACCGCCGGTCGCCTGCCAGCAGGCGGCGGCGAACTCCGGTTCGGGCTCGATACCCAGGGCGATCGTCAACAGCGTGGCCACCGCCGCCGGGGTGAGTGGCCCGACCGTGATGACCTCGGTCGCCGGATCCATCGTCAAGACAGCCAACAGCTCCCGGCTCTCTCCCACCTCGGCTGGCCGAGCACCGAGCAGCACGGCAACATGCAGCTCTTCCAGACGTGGAAGCAAGAAAGCCAGAAAGCGAAGGGACGCACCGTCAGCCCAATGGGCGTCATCCACCACCAACGCCAAGGGACGTTCCGCCGCCAGGTTGGCGCACAACCAGTAGAGCCCGTGTAGCGCAGCGAACGACGGGTCCGGAGCGATTGGCGCAGCCGTAGCCACGGGATCACCCCCGCCAGCGAGACCCAGCAGCCGTGCGGCTACTCCGGGCGGCCCATCCAATAGCTGGGACCGCTCCTCCTCCGATGCTCCCGCTACTACCGGTTCGACCAGTTGGCGCACCACTCCGAACGCGAACTCGCGCTCCAGCTCGGCGCCACGTGCTCGCAGTACCCTGAAACCCTCTCCTCCCGCCACATCCCGGGCGACCGCCAACAACACGGTCTTGCCGATCCCAGCCGGTCCCTCCACCACCAGCGCTCCTCCACGGCCCTGCTGCGCCCGCTGCAGACATTCCCCCACCCGCTGCAGTTCTCGATCTCGTTCAAGCAAGAGACCGCCGTGCTCACCCATGGACGAGACCACGACCTACGTTACGTCGCGCCGGTCCGGATCGCCCGAGGGGCCGACCCCGACGCCCGCGGCCGGCACTTACCTCGACTTGGATAACGCCAGAGTGAAGTCAGGGGGGTGTCAGGGGGTTCCCCCGGGTGCGAATGCGGGTGCAGCGGCCGGATCATGGACTCCTGAAACCCATGGACCACCCGACCAGAGATAGGACATCTATCCCAGAGTGGGAACAGCCCCGCCGCATCGACGATATGGAGGCAATCGGGAAGGTCATCGGAGCGGGCTGAATCCACCGCGTCCGACATCCCCGAAGCCCGCCGATGATTCGCGCGAACCACCTACCAAAGAAGGAAAATGGCACAAGTACTGATCACCGGTTCGAGCGACGGGCTCGGGTTGATGGCGGCCGAGTTACTTACCCACGTCGGCCACGCAGTCACTTTGCATGCGCGCAACGATCAGCGCGCCCGTGACGCTCGGCAAAGGCTCCCGGCAGCTGAGCACGTCGTGGTCGGCGACTTGGCCAGCATCGAAGAAACCCGTCAGGTTGCCGACCAGGCCAACGTGCTGGGACGCTACGACGCCGTGATCCACAACGCCGGCGTTGGCTACCGAGAGCCTTCGCGCGTCGAGACCATCGACGGACTCTCGCACGTCTTCGCGATCAACGTCTTGGCTCCATACCTGCTGACCGCCCTCATCACTCCGCCCAGCCGGCTGGTATACCTCAGCTCGGGCATGCACAGAGGCGGCAACCCTGATCTCGACGACCTCCAATGGGTCGGGCGCCCTTGGAACGGAGCCCAAGCCTACGCAGACAGCAAACTCTACGACGTTGTCCTGGCCTTCGGGGTCGCCCGCCGCTGGCCCGATGCGCTCTCCAACGCTCTCGAGCCCGGCTGGGTGCCGACCAAGATGGGTGGACCCAGCGCGCCCGACGACCTCTCGTTGGCAGCGGTGACCCAGGTCTGGCTGGCGGTGAGCGACGACCCTGCAGCAACCGTCACCGGCAAGTACTTCTACCACCAGCAGCAACGCGACGTTCACCCGGCAGCCCGGTCGGTCGACATTCAAGACAGCCTGCTCGATCGCTGCGCCGAGCTCACCGGAGTCGAGCTCCCGAAACCGTAGACATTCCCCTCAAGTAGACAAGAAAGGTTGGTGTACAACCGTGCCCCGCGAACTCCTCATCAAAGGTGGGTACGTCGTGACCATGGATCCCGCCCTCGGGGACCTGCCCGAAAGTGACGTCCTCATTCGTGACGGGGTTATCGTCGAGGTGCGACCCGGACTCGAGACGTCCGTTCCAGACGCCGAAGTGGTCGAGGCCGAGGGTCGGCTCGTCATTCCGGGCCTCGTCGACACCCATCGCCACGTGTGGCAGGGAGCGATCGGCGGGTTCACCCCCCAGATAACGGGGGCCGGCTACGGACCCGCTGTGCTGACTGGGATCGCCCTCGAACACAGCGCAGACGATGTTTACGCCGGGACCTTCTGGGGCGCCCTGCAGGCCTTGGACGCTGGAATCACCACTATCGCCGACTGGGCTCACAACCTCCAGTCCGCCGCTCATGCCGATGCCGACCTACGCGGCCTCCAAGAATCCGGCATCCGGGGCTACTTCCTCTACGGCGGCCCCGGACCGGCAAGCGACGATCCGAACCCGCCACACCCCCTGGACGCTCGCCGAATGCGGGACGAGCACTTTCGATCTGGGAGCAATGGGCGGTTGCGGATGGGAATGGCCCTACGCGGGCCGTGCTTCACGAGCGCGGAGCGCAACGCCGCAGACTTCGCCTTCGCCCGCGAGTTGGGGCTACCGATCTCGCTGCACGTCGGCATGGCCGGCACAGCCAACGCCATCACAACCCTCCAACGGTTCGGTCTGCTCGGCCCTGACGTGAACTACGCCCACGGCAACATGCTGACCGACGAGGAGTTCGACTTGATCGCCGCCAGCCGCGGCACGCTGTCGCTCACCCCTTCGACGGACATGCTCATGCAGTTCGGCACCTACCCTGGCACCGGCCGGGCGCTCGCACGGAGCATCGTGTCCGGGTTCGGGGTGGACACCATCTGCAGCGCCGGGACGGACCTGTTCTCCGAAATGCGCTTGGCGCTCGCAGCGGAGCGTTCCCGAGCTAACGCCCCAGCATTGGCCAGGGGAGAGCAAGTTCCGACCGTTGACCTACACCAGCGGGACATGCTTCGCCTGGCGACTCTCGACGGCGCGCGCGTGTGGAATCTTGACGACCGGATTGGCAGCCTGACCCCAGGCAAGCAGGCCGACGTCGCCATCATCGACATGCGCTCGCCTCATCTCGATGGCTTCGGCGATCCGGTGGCGGTCATGGTGCTTGGGGCCGGACCAGCTGATGTCGAAACCGTGATCGTCGGAGGCGACGTCGTCAAACGAGACGGGCGGCTCGTCGGTACGCAGGTCGACCACGCCCAAAAGCTCATGCACGAGACCCGCGAACGCTTGCGCAGTCACAGCTGAGCGATCCGCGGCGACCATCTGGAAGGGGCTTTCATGCAAGACGACCGCGTAACGACCCAGGGTGGCGTTTCAGACAAACTCCTCCTGGAGGGTTTCTGTGCTGGAGACCAGCAATGTGCGCGGGAGTTCGTGCAGCGCTTCTGGCGTCAACTCAGTTGGATCGCGTTTCGGATTGTCGGTGATTCGGGCTCTGCTGAGGATGCCGCACAGGTTGCCCTTGAACGGGCATGGAGAAACGGAGCGATGTTCGACCCAGTGCGAGGTTCGCTTGATGTATGGATGACGACGATCGTCCGCAACGCCGCTCTGGACTGCGTGCGGAAGAAGCGAGCTATTCCGATTGACCCTTCGGAGATATCCGCAAGTTCGATGTCAGAATCCTGTTGTCCGGAGGATCGGAGCGGAATCGAGGAACGTCGGGCGGAGATCCGATCGGCCCTCACCAGCCTCTCTCCGATTCTGGTCCGCTCCGTCGTGCTGGCCGAAGCCTTTGACATGACCGCCGCCGAGGTTTCCCGCTACGAGCACATACCCCTCGGCACAGCGAAATCCAGGATCCGCATGGCGAAACGACGCCTGCGGAAAGAGTTGGATTGTCTCCGCTAAAGGAGGATGCATGAACACCATCAACGATGATCTCACCAAGCGCTCAGCCGATATTCGCTGGCCGGTCGGCTTTGATCCGGTCCACGCTGACCTGTTCGCACACAATGCCGTCATCGTCGACGCCTCCGCGGAGAGCGTATGGGCGAAACTCATCGCAGCTGCTACCTGGCCTACTTGGTATTCGAACGCCAGCGACGTGGTCATCAACGACCCTTCTGATCAGCTAGGGGAGGATGTCAGCTTCAACTGGACGACGTTCGGCCTCAAGATCACCAGCAAGGTCGCAGAGTTCGACCCACATGCGCGACTTGGCTGGTACGGCGACGGCGATCAGTTGCGGGCTTATCACACCTGGTTACTCGACCCCCGCCTCGGCGACAGCACCTACGTTGTCATGGAATAAATCGGCATGGGTGACGGAGCACAACACCTAGCCCGAACCAATCCCGGCCACGTGCACCGAGGTCACGACCTGTGGAATATCAGCCTCAAATTCGCGTGCGAGGCCTGAGCAAGGATGCTGATGATCTTGACCCTGGAAAAGAAGAGGGTGTGATGCAACGCTCACCGGCTCATGGAACGCCAGTCGGTCCATCCGGTCTAGGGTAAGCGACCCATGCGGTCAACGACGGCTCCCGTACCGGGCGTGGCAACACGATGAGAATCGCGGCGGCCAACCACTAGAAGAAACCTGTTGCTGATCCAGCGCGTCACTCGCGGAAGAACGTCGAGGTTGAAAAACTGCCTCTGACTCAGGTCTATCGACGCCGGGGCGACGAGACGTAAAGAGCAGTCGGATCGTGAAGCATTGGCGAACTGGATGAACCGGACGATTAAGCACATAATCCGTTGCACTACACGGCGATAGTCAGCGGACCAGCGGCACTTCTGGGTCGTGCGTTAGTCGCTAATCTGGGCGAGTGCTGCCATCAAGAGCTTGGTGGAGCTGCCGGGGGTCGCGCTGAGCTTGGGTGAGCATCAGGCCGCCTTGAAGGCTGGCCAGAGTCGATCCTGAAAGCCAGTCGAGGTCGGCGTCAGCTCGCAGCTCGGGCTCGACTGCCTGGGCCGGCGGCGTCGCCGTCGGGTTGGCCTTCTTGTTGGCCCTACCGGACGGAATCTGGGGCACGACAACACAGTTCGCCTTTACTGGCGCCGTCCTGATGGTTGCCATCGGCTGCACCTGGGCGGCCGGGGTCCTCGAATCGGTGACCCCGCACCAAGCCGCAGCGTTGACGTCATGAAATACTGGGGAGAACAGATCGAAGCGAGATAGCGATGACAAAGCTCCGGCTTCACCGAGACCAGATAGCCCTCGTCGCAGGGGTCGTCTTGCCGCTGTCTGTTGCGGCCGTTCTCGTCCCATTCCGCTCGAGCTTCGCCAACACGGCATCTGCGCTGATCCTTGTCGCCGTGATCGTGGCGGTCGCGGCGGTCGGTAACAGGCTCTCCGGGTTCGTGGCCACAGCTTCAGCCACCGTGTGGTTCGACTACTTCCTCACCCGCCCGTACGAGAAGCTTGCCATCACCCATCGACCCGACATTGAAACCGCCGTGAGTCTGTTCGTTGTCGGAATCATCGTCACCGAACTGGCCGCCCGTAACCGACACCACCACGAGACCGCAGTCGAGGAAGCCGACTTCGTCGGTCTGATCCATGAGGTCTCTGAGTTCGCAACATCGGGTGCGCCCCCTCGTCAGGTCATTGACCGCGTGCGGAGGGAGCTTGTGACGCTTTTGCATCTGCAGGCATGCCGCTACGAATCAGGCCAGCCGGATCAACCCATGATGCAGCTCGGACATGATGGACGAGTCCTCCTCGCGGGTCGAGTTTGGGATGTCGATCGCATGGGCTTGCCGGGCCCGGAGATCATGTTGATGGCGCAAAACCAAGGCCGCGCACTCGGCCGCTTCGTGATGACGCCGACGCCGGGGTACGAGATCTCGTATGAGCGACGCGTCGTGGCAGTAGCGATCGCCGATCAGGTCGGAGCCGCGCTGCGGCCCCTGTTCGGTTCTCGCCTGTAGCGATTCACGTCACTGGGTCGCCTAGGTGGTGATCAAAAGGAGCGCCACGAAGAGGGCGTAGGCCGCGATGATCAACCCGCCCGAGGCACGGCGGAGTCCATGACCCGCATAGGCGAGCACCAATGTGAGGGCCGTGAGGCCTACGTACCAGCCAGCGACGAGAAGGCCTGATCCCGACGGCTTGGCCAGGCCGATTATCGCGGCGGGGATCAAGAGACCTGCGGTCACGTTGAGCGAGTTCGAGTTGAGCGCAGTGCTCAGCGCCGCCGCGCCGCGGCCTCGGCGGGCCAAGTAGATGGCGGACACCGAGTTGGGAAGGCTGGTCACGGCGGCCAACACGAGTCCGCCGACGATGATCTCGGGGATAGCGAAATGTACGCCGAGCGAGGCGGCGCCTCGTTCCATGGCGACACTTGCCGCGATGACAACGAGCAAAGCTCCAACTGCCATGAGCGCGTCGCCCCCCGTGCCTCGTCGAGGGTGGATCGCCTCTTCGAGTTCGGATTCCTCTTCGACAATTGCAGCGCTCAGCCATGCCGTCCACTTCTTGGCGAGACCGAGGCGTCCAAGGATGCTTCGATGCGCGCCGAGGAGGACGACGTAGGGGACCAAGATAACGAGGACGACGGCCAGCCCCATTCCAGCCGAAAGTTGGCCGCCGACACTAAAGAGACAGGTCACCGCGACCAGCATCGCGACCGTGCCACTGAGGACCACAACTTTTCGGTGCAGGCTGATACGACCGGCAACGACCGCTCCGAGTCCCAACAATGCCGCCAGGTTGAAGACGTTCGAACCTAGAACCACTCCCGCGCCGATCGTTGCTTGATGGTGCGCCAATGCGGTGATGGAGGCAGTGATCTCGGGTGCATCGGCCGCGACAGCGGCGACCATCCCGAGCAGGGCTTCGGAGAGCCCCAGGCGTTCACCGACCCGTTCGAGGCGCGAGACCAATACCCAGCTGGTAGCCAGGCTCACGACAGCCCCAACGACAAAGGTGAAGAAGGAAAGCCCTACGGTCACCGCTCAGTGCCGCCCCGTCGGCGCGCCGCTTCGGTGCGGGCGTCGCGACGAAAGCCTCGTGGGTGGACCCAAGTGACCAGCTCCTCTGCGGCGTGCGCCGCCAACATGCCGACCAGGCTTCCCGGCTCTCCGCTCGCGAGCGTACCTTTTCGCCGCCTTTCCGACCTCAGCAAAGCCACTGGGTTTAGCCAGAAGGTCCGCACGGTTCGCTCTGATCTGCAAGGTCCGTTGAAAGGTATGTGATGCAGGGGGTTTAGTTAGCTACTACAATCATTAGTGTATGCAACGCACTCGCACGCCCGAAATCGATAGCGAGGCAATCGTTGACGCAGTACTGAGCGCCAGTCGGGTGCTGGTTGCGGTAGCGGCTCGCTCACTCGGTGACGTCGCCGAAGAAGTGACCCTCACCCAGTATCGAACTCTCGTCGTTCTTGCATCCCGTGGTCCACAAAGCCTCGCCGAACTTGCCGACGCAGTGGACGTCACGCCTCCGACCGCCACGCGCATGTGCGATCGCCTGATCAAGAAGGGCTTGATCGTGCGGCGACACGAGCGAGGCGATCGACGCCTGATTCGGCTCACCTTGGCAAAAGACGGGCGGGAGTTGGTGGACGCGGTAACCCAGCGAAGGCGCAGTGAGATCGCCCATCTCATGGAAGCGATCCCACGGGATCAGCAAGCGGCGCTGGTCGATTCGCTCCAACGCCTTACGGCCGCTGCCGGTGAAGTTCCAGAACAAGATTGGTCGGCCGGATGGGATCTCTAAATGAGAGATGGACTCTCGTGATCTTCTCTCGTACCTCGTGGCGGACGGCCATGACCAGAGCCACGCGTTGGCTCGGGAGCGCGTCGTACCTCCAGAAGTGGCTGATCCTCGGTGTGCTCATCGGGACGATGGCAGGAATCGGTGCCATCGTGTTCTACGAGGCCCTGTTGGCCTCCACCCACTTCTTCCTTGGCACGCTGGCGGGCTATCACGTGCCAACGCCAGTCAGCGAGGGCGGGCACGGGGCTTCGAAATCGTTCACCCGACCTTGGGCCTTGCCCTTGGTGGTTGGCTTCGGTGCGTTGCTCGGGGGGATCATCGTGTTCCGGTTCGCACCCGAGGCCGAAGGTCACGGGACCGATGCCGCCATCTCGGCTGTCCACCACAACCCGCGGGGCATCAGATTCCGGGCCGTGATCGTCAAGATCGTGGCATCCGCTCTCACAATCGGGGCCGGCGGCTCGGGAGGCCGAGAGGGGCCGACCGGACAAATCAGCGCCGGCTTCGCGTCTCTCCTCGCACGGGAGCTCGACCTCAGTCCGGCTGACGCCCGCGTCGCGGTCGTCACCGGCATTGGGTCCGGCATCGGCGCCATCTTCGGCGCACCACTGGGAGGAGCAGTACTGGCTTGCGAGATCCTCTACAGGGACGACTTTGACGCAGCCGCTTTGCTGCCAAGCTTCGTCGCATCGCTCGTCGGCTACGTCATCTTCGGCACCGTCGTGGGGTTCACACCTCTGTTCGGCTTCGCCGGTAGTTACCATTTCTCTGATCCGACTCACCTCGTGTGGTTCGCCCTTATCGGCGTGCTGGGGGGTCTCATCGGCTTGCTCTACGCCAAAGGCTTTTATGGGATCTCGGACCTGTTCGGGCGCATGGCACTCCCCCGCTGGGTCAAGCCAGCCATCGGCGGAGTCATCGTGGGATTAATTGCCCTCGCGATCCCCGAAGTCCTCGGCACCGGTTATGGATGGATCCAACAGAGCTTGGGCCACCAGCTTCTGACCCTGCCGCTCTGGATCGTCCTCGTGCTGCCCTTCGCCAGAATCCTGGCCACAGGCCTCTCAATCGGTTCGGGCGGTTCGGGAGGAATCTTCGGGCCAGGAATGGTCATCGGCGCATTCATCGGGGCCTCTGTTTGGCGACTCCTCGAGCCGGTCGTCCCCTCCATGGGCCACAACCCTGCTCCCTACGTGATCATCGGGATGATGTGTTGCTTTGGTGGCATCTCCCGCGCTCCGTTGGCCGTCATGTTGATGGTGGCAGAGATGACCGGAAGCCTGTCAATACTGGGCCCCGCCATGATTGCGGTGGGGCTGGCATGGTTCATAGTGCGCCGCAGCGATGACACGATCTACCGCAGCCAACTCAGAACCAGGGCTGACGCCCCGGCCCAGCGTCTCTTGATCGGCATGCCAGTGCTGGCCAACGTCCCGGTCCTACAAGCCATGGCGCCTCCACGCTTGGTGGTAACCGGTGGAACCCCGATCGAGAGAGTGCATGATGAGCTCTCACACGAAAGGCTCACCGGGGCGCCGGTGGTGGACAGCGAAGGTCGGTTCGAAGGAACGATTTCCCTGGCCCGTCTCGAGGCAAGCAAAGCTGGTCGCGACCACCGCCTGGAGTCGGTTATGGACGTCACAGCACCAACGGTGTCCGACTCGGCTCACCTCGACGACGCGGTTGATGCGATCACCACATCGACTGAGCACTGGGTGCCCGTACTCGATTCGGAACGGAAGGTGGTCGGGACCATCGCCACGTCCGACGTGGTGCGGGGATACCGCCTCGGGCTTTTGGCCAGCCTCCAGGAGATAGGCGGTGAGGGGGATGCGGCAGGGTCCGACCGAGTTCTCATCGGTAAGGACTCCTCGCTGGCAGGGCTCTCCCTCAATGACGCAGGGCTGCCCGTAAGCATCATCGTCACGACCATCCAGAGAAAGCGGGATCTTGTCGTACCGACCGGCAGCACGAAGCTTCAGGCGGGTGATGAGTTGATGCTGATCGGTCGTCACAGCGACATCGACGCATTCCGGATGATCGCAGCGGGAGTCGACGGCCAGCGTGACGATTCCGCAGCCTGCGATGCGTAGAGCGTCATGCAGAACAAGTCCACACCGACCCCGATCCGCCGGTTCGCGTCTGCAAGTGACGCTTCCCTGCACTGAGGACCCTGCCCGCGTACACCAGAAGAAACCCAACACAGGGCGACTGCTCAAGAGGAAGCAAGCCTTTTATGGATCCTCACATAGGTGGAATGAGATCCGACCATCGTTCGAGCTCGCCGACATCGCCGAAAACCTCCGCTCCAACCGCATGAGGTATGGGAACTCGTCCCCACACAATGAGAAGGAGTTGTTCGGCCGTACCGCGAATCTGTACCGATGCAGCCCGAGGGTCACGGCTCACAATTCTGTTTCCCCGTTCTGAGAGGTCAAGCCACCACCGGTCACTTTGATCGCTGCATTCGAAACTGATCGCCGGTCCGGGCGGGGAATCGTGTGCAGCCCGCGACGCCGCGACGAACACGTCGAGGAATTCGTCAACCCCGTCAGCGGCAATCTGCGGGGTAACCGAGAAGTCTTGTCCTTGTGCTGCATCGGTATCCCAGCGGTGGACGACGGCTTCGAATGCCATCCGGCGGGCCCACCAGCCGACGCAACGACCGGACGCGAACCACGACCAACATTCGTCGTCGGCCGGGACACTGGACAGTTGCCCGAGCAGCGACGCGGTGCCCGAGCGGAACCATTCGACAAACTCAGGGGAATCTTTCGGTGGCGTTCGCAGCTCGGCGAAGAGACCGAAGTTGGCGTCGGGTCGTCCTCGAACCACCTCGGCCACTACGTGGTGCGTGCCCGCCACGTGTCGAGCGACCGTGCCGACTGTCCAGCGGTCTGACCATGGAACAGCTGCATACCGACCGCGTTCGTAATCGCTCACGATGCGAGAAGTCTCGTCCGAGATGATGGAGAGGTAGTCGAGTGTCATGTCAGGGCTCTCATCGGAGGGGCTAGTTACTATAACGACTGTTATAGTAAACGGATGCCCTGCCGTCAACCAGAAGATTCGCAACCCTCTCGCCTGGTTCTGGCTGCATGATGGCCCGACCGCCCGATCCAAAGCGCCGCCAAGAACTCCTCGACGGCGCCGTCGACTACGTCGTAGCCAACGGCATCTCCGACTTGTCGCTGCGGCCCTTGGCGGTCGCGCTCGGAACGCAAGCACCGGTGCTTCTCCATCATTTCGGCACGAAAGAGCACCTGGTCGAGGAGCTACTGGGTCGAGTACGTGATCGATTGCGAGCGCTTGGACGCAGCGCTGAGGCAGAGACTCATCGTTCGGGCCTGGGAACTGTGTGGACGTGGGTGTCTGACCCCGACCAAGGGCCGCTGATGCGGCTTTTTTTCGAGGCGTACGGACTCGCTCTTCGTCACCCGGACCGTTACTCCGACTTCCTTAACCATGCGATCCGTGACTGGCTCGATGAACCTCTGGCCGCCATCGACGAGATCTCTGCCACGCTGGCGATCGCCACCGTCACCGGGCTCTTGCTCGATCTACTCACGACAGCGGACCGCGTCAGAGTAGATGACGCAATGGAGCGATTCGTCTTTCTGCTCCGCTGGCACGTCGACGAGACCGCCTCGGTGCCGCAACAGAACGTCAAGGGCGGGAAGCGTGGGCGATCCCAACGCGATTAGTAAGGGACGAGCCTGGAGGTCTCAAAACGTGGTCCCTTCTCGCGCTGATCGATCCGACGGTCGAGTGCGTGCGGGAGTGATCGGAAGCGTGAGATCCAACAAACTGCGAATGGCTTTGTCCACGTAGATCGTCGCTGATCTGCGGAGTCGGTATCGGTCCGAATTCTTCTGATCCAAGGAACTCGGGAGCTCGGGAGTCACGACGGCCGTTGCGAAAGACTGGTTGAGAATCGGCCGGCCTCGTGCACCCACCGCGAGTTCGGCCGCAGTCTCAGATATCAACAAACGTGCGCGCATCTCAGAGTTCCCGCACTCTCTCATCACAACAGCGCACACTTACTCAAGAATCGTCAGCAATTGCCGACGTAAGTGCCATAGCCATCATTTTGTTGGTGTACGGCAAGCAGTGGGACTTGAGGTGCACCTCATGGTGCAGATGCGGAATAAGCGGATGGTGTCCATCCTGGTGGGATGCGGTATCGCGTTAGCAATCGGCGGTGGAGCTTATGCGTTCACGGCCTCGAACACCGTTCCAGCCACGACAGTTGGTGCGGGAGCGGGTGCCGTTACCGGATACACGGTGACAAATCTTCACTACACGCTGGACGCGACGACGCCGGCCAATATCGATTCGTTGACGTTCACGATCAGCCCGGCCGTTCCGAGTACGGGTTCGGGGAAGGTCATCATCGCAGCTGCTCTGAGCACCGGTGGCCCTACGAATTACACGTGCACGACTGACACCGCCGGGACGAACGTCACGTGCGCGACGATTCTCCCGACACAGCTCACGGCAGCACTGTTGACAGGCGTGACGGTCGTCGCAGCTCAGTAGCAGCGGCAAGATGACACGCCCCAACGAGACGAGGAATCGGGTGTGGTGGAGCGGATGGTGTCCGCGTCGCCGCGTCCGCGTCCTCGGGATGCAGCCGAGGAGGCCCGCACGGGCTCATGAGATCGTACCGAGCGAAGGTGGCAGCCATCATCGTTGCAGCTGCGGTCCTTTTTGGCGTGTGGACTTTCTTCGCGCCAACGAAGCTCGGCGGAACGACGACCTATTCGATCACCGACGGCATCAGTATGCACCCGTTGCTGTACAAGGGCGACTTTGCGGTCATACGTGCTCAGTCGAGCTATCACGTGGGCGAAGTCGTCCTCTACGAGAGCCAGGTCCTGCACAAGCCGGTGTTGCACCGCATCATCTTGATCCAGAACGGCAACTACTTCTTTAAGGGGGACAACAATGATTTCGTTGATCCTGGGTACGCAACGCGTAGCGAGCTCATCGGAGCGCTCTGGTTCCATATCCCCCACGTTGGAGCGGTCCTTGGCTGGTTCGGAGTGCCGGCGCATGCATCCGTGCTGGCCGGCATCGCTGCGATGGTCGTCGTCCTCACCGGTGCCAAGACGTCCAAGCGCGGGCGGCGCGGGCGTCAGCGCGGCCGGTCACCACCGCGTCTGGGACAGCTGTCGCACACCATGACCCGAGCAGCGACGCCGAACCACGGGAACGAGCCGC
>Ga0302177_10002191_pt1 | contig 13856 bp, 15 predicted proteins | sample I_Palsa_E1_2_FD_198780 | JGI IMG/M metagenome (GOLD analysis project Ga0302177, IMG submission 198780) | Peat permafrost microbial communities from Stordalen Mire near Abisko, Sweden - I_Palsa_E1_2 | ecosystem: Environmental > Terrestrial > Soil > Palsa > Peat permafrost | place: Sweden... | reverse complement strand
GCTGGCCCAACGACCTGTTATTGCCCGAACACGGCGTCAACAAAAAATTCTGCGGCATCCTCACCGAAATGCAGAACGATGGCGACCGCGTCCGCCACGCCGTCACCGGCCTCGGCATCAACGTCAACCACACAGCGTTTCCGCCGGAACTCGCGCCGCTCGCAACATCCCTGCGCCTCGTCAGCGGCCAGTCGTGGGATCGACTCCTGCTGCTGGCTGAGTTGCTCACTGCGCTGGATGAAGAACTTCGCGATCTCGAATCATCCATACCGACCGGCGTCACATTGCTCACTCGCGTGGAGAGAGCCTCCACCTGGGTCCGCGGCAAACGCGTCCACATCGAAGAGTCGGCGGAGGCCGCAGAACCCGGCGGCTATCATGGAGTCACCGCCGGACTCGACCCGCGCGGATTTCTCCTCGTCGACACACTTACCGGCCGCCGCACCGTGCTTTCCGGCGGCGTCCGTGAGACAAAGGAATAAAATCCCCTCATGCTGCTCGCGCTCAACATCAACAACACCAGCACGCTGATCGCTCTCTACAACACGGCCGCGCCCGAAAGCCAGCTGCTAGCGCACTGGCGCATCAGCACGCAGCGTTCGCAAACTTCCGACGAGTACGGCATCCTCATCCGCAATTTGCTCGCCTCCGAAGGCCTCGTCGCGACCGAGATCGACTCCATCATCATCGCCTCCGTCGTCCCGCAACTCGACTCCACCGTTCGCCAGTTCTGTGAGCGCTACCTGCGTCACAAGCCCGTCTTCATTGAGCCCGGCGTCAAAACCGGCATGCCCATCCTGACCGACAACCCGAGTGAAGTCGGCGCCGATCGCGTCGCCAACTGCGTCGGCGCGTATGAAAAATTCGGCGGCCCCTGCATCGTCGTCGACTTCGGCACCGCGACAAATTTCGATGTCGTCTCCGGCAAGGGAGAGTTTCTCGGCGGCGCCATTGCCCCAGGCCTCAATATTTCTGCAGAAGCATTATTCGCCCGTGCCGCCCGCCTGCCGCGCGTCGATATTCGCAAGCCCGCCAAAGTCATCGGCACCAACACGATTGACAATCTGCAGATTGGGCTCTTTTACGGCCACATCGCCCTGGTCGACGGCATCCTCGCCCGCATGATCGCCGAACTTGGCGCCGAAACGAAATGCATCGGCACCGGCGGCCTCGCCCATCTTCTAGCCGGCGAATCAAAATACATCAGTGCCGTCGACGATATGCTCACATTGGATGGTTTGCGCATCATCTTCGAGCGCCACCGCGCCGCCCGCAAGCCGGCAAATAAATAACCGTAAGTGATCATGTGGAATTACTTCAATTATTTCACTGAGATTGAGGAGCAGTTTCAGCGCCGGCGTGGTTCCCTGCTCATGCTCTCCACCCTCGACTGGGCCCTGATCGATACCTGGCGCGAAGCCGGCATCCCGCTCGCCGCCGTCCTGCGCGGCATCGACGTTGCCTTCGATAAACGCGAATCCCATCCCGTGCGGCGCGCGCAAAAGTCCGTCAATGGGCTGGCATGGTGCGCCCAGGCCGTCGTCGAAGAAGCGCAATCCATGCAGGAGGCAGCCGTCGGCGTCGCCCCAACAACTCCGCCCTCGGAGGCCTCGGCGAAAGAAGATGGGCTCTCCCGCCAGCGCATCGCAGCGCATCTCGAACGATGCGCTGCGGCCTACTCCAAAAGTGGCGCTGAAGAAGCTTCAGGTAACGCCTCCGAATTTTCCGCTATTTCTGCCCGCCTCCGCGCCCTCGCGGCAGAAGTCGATGCTCCCGGTTTTCGCATGGAAGATCTGGAGCGCCACCTCACCATGCTCGAAGAAAAAGTCTTCGCCTCGCTCATCACCAGCACGCCGGACGAAGAGCTCGTCCGCATCCGCGCCCAATCCTCCAGCGAACTCGCCCCCTACCGTCGCAAATTGCAAGCCGCGCAGATCGCGCAGATCGAGCGCCAATTCCTGAACAAGCGCCTGCTCGAAACGCGCCGCCTGCCGCGCCTCTCACTCTTTTATATCGAGCAGGATTGACCATGCCGCCACGCAACGCCACCGTCATTCTTGAAATCGAAAAGCTCGTCTACGGCGGCGACGGTCTCAGCCGCCTGCCCGAGGATGAAGCTGGACGCCGCATGGCCGTCTTCGTCCCCTTCACTCTGCCCGGCGAGAAAATCGAAGCCGTGTTAGTTCCATCGAAGAGCACCTTCGCGCGCGGCGAGCTGCAGCAGGTGCTCGTCGCGTCCCCCGACCGCGAGCGGCCGACCTGCCCCTACTTCACGATTTGCGGCGGCTGCCATTTACAGCATGGCAGTTACAAATTGCAGTTGGACTCCAAACTCGAAGTACTCCGTGAAAGTTTGTCCCGCTCGGGCATCGTCCCTTCGATCAAATTTGACACGCTGGCCAGCTCGCCTTGGCGCTATCGCAATCGCATCCGCATGCACATCCAACATCGGCCACACTTTCAGATCGGATATCTGGAGCGCCGCTCGCATCAGCAGTTGCCCGTCGATCAATGTCCGATTGCGATGGAATCGCTTGAACGAACTTTTCTGAAGCTGCAGGAAAATCCGCTCTCTTTTCTCGTCCCGGAGGAAGTGACCGAGATCGAGCTGTTCACAAATCAGGATCAATTAGAACTCACCTTCGCCGTCTGGTGCCTCAACCCGCGACAGGATTTTCCTGCGCGATTTTTTCAGTGGATCTCTGCTTGCCTCGCGCAGTTTCCGGCGCTGCAAGGCGCCAGTGCATTTGCTGAACGCGGCCGCGGGCAATCGCAGACCGTGATAGCTCGCGCCGGCTCCCCAGCCCTCACCTATCGTGTCGGCGAACATCCGTATCGCGTCTCTGCCGGCGCGTTTTTTCAGGTCAACGCGTACCTCCTCGATGCCCTCATTCAAAGAGTCGTCGCCGCTATTACACCCTCAGCCGGTTCGACTGCGTGGGATCTCTACGCCGGCGTCGGCCTCTTCTCTTGTGCCTTGGCGACTGCTGGAGCTGCAGTCACCGCGGTAGAAGCCGCCCCGCTCAGCGGCGACGACTTGACCCACAATCTCCGCCAAACCGGGTCCGGCAAAGTCATCCGAGCGACCACAGAAACATTCCTCGAACAATCCCGCTCGCAGTCTACTCGCCGGCCACAAGCCATCGTCGTCGACCCGCCGCGCACTGGGCTCGGCAAATCTGTAACTCAGCACCTGGCGAGAATTTCCGCACCAACACTGGTCTATCTATCCTGCGATCCCGCGACGCTGGCGCGCGATCTGAAGCCGTTACTCGAGTCCGGTTATGAGTTGGTAACTCTTACCTTGGTTGATTTGTTCCCGCAAACATTCCATATCGAAACCCTCGCCGTTCTGCGACACTCATGACGCCTTCCCGCTCATGGCAGTCTCCCCGCAGGTTCACGCACAATCCAGCTCGCTGCAATTTGTAACAACGCCTGCTTTTTTTACTGCGCTGTCACTCGCCGCCGGCATCGGCCTATCTCAACTTCTCTGGCGGCCAACGGCCTGGCTGCTCCTCGCCGCCGCACTCGGATTTATCGTCACCCTCGCCTGCCCACGCGTGCCGCGACTTCTCTCCACCAGCGCGCTTCTCGTTGCATGGCTTGCAGCGGGATTGTTCTGCGTCGAGGCGCAGCCCTGGCCACACACTCCTCCGTCTCTTGTCTCCTCCGCGGATGGCGAGCCGCACTCTTTCTCCGGAACGGTGTTACGAATTGAGCCGCCGCATCAGGATGTGAGCGCCGCCGGCGAGCCGCACTGGCTGCAGACCGCCGACATTTCGCTGACCGCAAATGACGACACCACGGTCGGCCAACGCGGAACTCTGCACACCATCCGCATCGCATTGCTCGGCGCAAGTGGATCGCAACCGCCGCCTTCCACGATCTTCTGTGGAGACCTGCTCGGCTTCACCGCCAAGCTCCATCCACCGGCTCGTTACTACACGCCCGGCGCATGGAATGAAGCAGCATGGCTCGCGCAAAACGGTATCTTCGCCGAAGGCAGCGTCCATGTCGATGGCGCACTGGTTGTCACGCCGGCCGCGCATCACAGCCTGAGTTGCGCACTCGCCAACGCGCGGCAACACGCGCTGCAGCGCATGGATGCACTCGTCGAGCGCATGTCTCAATGGCCGCAGCGCTGGCAATTCGCCGCGCTGACTCCACTCGACTCCTCCATCCTCGCCGCAGCCTTGCTCGGCGATCGCACGCGCCTCGCTCCCGGAGAGCGCACCGCCTTCCAGCGCGTCGGCGCTTTTCATCTGCTCGTCGTCAGCGGATTGAGCGTCGCACTGCTCGCCGGAATCTGCTGGTGGCTGCTGCGCCGCATGCGCCTCGCCGTCCTCCCTGCGACGGTGATCACGCTCGCACTCCTCACCATGTATGCATGGCTGACTGGCTTCAATCCGCCGGTGCAACGCGCCCTGTTGATGACCGCGATTTACATGGCCGCGCGCCTGCTTTATCGCCGACGCAACGCACTCAACACGCTGGCCGTCGCGGCACTCATTCTTCTCGTCGCAAACCCGGCAGCACTGTTCGACGCCAGCTTGCAGATGACGCTGCTTGCCGTCCTCGCCATCGCCGGCGTCTCCGCACCGCTGCTGGCGCGCACCATTTCGCCGTGGCGACAAGCCGCTACTCGCCTATCAACACCATTCGACGCCGCACTCCCCCCGCGCCTCGCACAGTTCCGCATCACTCTCCGGCTGTGGAGTTCCGCGCTTCAACCGCTCCTCGGACGCCGCTTCTCCGCATGGCTCGTGCCTGCGGCCGTGCGCGGCTTGCTTTGTCTCGGCGAGCTCGCCTTCGTCTCGCTCATTCTCGAACTGGCGCTCGCGCTTCCCATGGCGATTGATTTCCACCGCGTTACCGTCGTCAGCGTCTTCGCGAATCTGCTCACCGTGCCGCTGCTCGCCTTGTTATTGCCGATGGCGCTCGCTACCACGCTGCTCGCACTGGTCAGCCTCCCACTCGCAACCATTCCCGGAGCCGTCACCGCGGGATTGCTGCATCTCGCCAGCGCCGCAGTGCATCGCCTCTCGCTGCTGCCGTCCGCGGAATGGCGCATCCCGCCGACCCGCCCCCTCGCCGCAGCCTTCGCGCTGCTCCTGTTGCTCGCAGCAATTTTTCTTGCGCGTCGCGCGCGGCCAATATTTGCCTGCGCAGCTCTTGCTGCCGTCCTCGCGATGGGTTTCCTCGCCCTCTGGTCCGTCCCGCTCCGGATCCATCCTGCGAACCTCGAAGTCACCGCGCTCGACGTCGGCCAGGGCGACTCTCTGCTCATCGTTTCTCCCAACGGCGAAACGCTGCTGGTTGACGCAGGCGGCCCCGCAGGCCCATTCTCCGGCAACGACACCGGCGATTTTTACGGCGAGAACATCGTCTCGCCTTACCTGTGGTCGCGCGGCATTCGACGGCTCGACGCCGTCGCGCTCACACACGCGCATAGCGATCACATGGGCGGCATGCCGGCGGTGCTGCGTAATTTTCGCCCGCTCGAACTCTGGGTTGGCTCCAATCCGTCCACCGCTGCTTACGTCAAGCTGCTGAATCTCGCGCGTGACCTCGGCATCCCGGTCCGTTCTTTTCATGCCGGCGACGCCTTCGCCTTCTCCGGCTCCGCGGTCCATGTCCTCTCTCCCGCGCCTGCATATTCACCCGGCGCCAGTGCGACCAACGACGATTCTCTCGTCCTCCACATCGGCTACGAGTCCACGTCCGTGCTGCTCGAAGGCGACGCGCAGCATGCATCGGAAAAAATCATGCTCGCGCTCCCGGGCCTTCACGCAGACTTGCTGAAGGTCGGCCACCACGGCAGCTTGTCCTCGACCACGCCGGCATTTCTCGCTGCCGTCCATCCATCGTTCGCCGTCATCAGCGCGGGCCGCCGCAATCTGTACGGCCATCCGCGCTACCCGGTCCTGCAGCGGCTCGGAGCTGCGCACGTCCGCGTCTATCGCACCGATGAGGACGGCACGTCTTCCTTTTTGTTGAACGGACAAATCGTTTCGCCCTCCAGTCCATAATTTCTCTTGGAAGCCGCCGCCCCTCCGCGCTAATATGCAGCCACAGCAGGAGGATTGCATGTCTCAGCAAGCCGGCCCCGACCCCGCTCCCACCACCAAACCTGCTTCCCTGCAAACTCCGCAAGAGCTGCACGAGGAGCGCATCAAGCTGCGCCGCCTGCAGATGATGATGAACATGATCATGTCCGTCATCGGCCAGGACCCGGACATCTCCGTCGAGCGCGCCTCGGAAATGGTCGCCGATAGCCGACGCGCCGCACTCAACATGTTCCCCGACAAGGAGCTTGCTTATGACCTCCTCTGGAAGCCGCGCCTGCAGCGGCTGATGTGCGAGCGCTTCCACATCCAGTAGCGCCCATGCGTTACAACTAGAGTCGCGTGCACTCTCTCCTGCTCTCCATTTCCACCGTCCATGCGGGCGCCATCGCTGCTTTGCTCGCAGCGCTTCTCTGGGGCGGCGGCGACTTCGCCGGCGGCTTCGCCACCAAACGTGGCTCGCCGTTGCAGATTATCGCCATCGCGCAGGGCTTGGATGTTCTTCTCTTGATCGCAACCTGCTTGTGGCTGCACACGCCGTTGCCGTCCACCACCGCGCTGCTCTGGGGATTTGGCGGCGGACTGCTGAATGGCCTCGGCCTCATCTGCCTTTACACCGCGCTGGCAATGGCGGAGATGGGCCTCGCCGCCGCGCTGGCCGGCCTCTTGACCGCCGCACTTCCCGTCATCGCCGACGTTTTTATCGAGGGTCCGCCAACGCCGCTGCAGCTGCTTGGTTTTCTGCTGGCCGCCGTTGCCATCTGGCGAATTGCTTCAGCCCCCAGCGACGCACCTGCCTCAGTCCAGAAGCGCTCGCTGATTCTCGCCTCGCTGGCCGGCTTGGGCTTTGGACTGTTTCTGATTTGCTCGCGCCAGGCTAGTCGCGAAGCCTTGCTCTGGCCGCTGCTCGTGTCGCGCGCAGCCGGTGTCGGCGTCGCACTGCTGCTGTTAGCGGTCTACCGCAGGGATTCCGGTGCGCTTCCCGAAGCACGTCACCAGCAGAGCACCATCCGAGCGGTGATTGCGTGGCAGCCACTCACTCCCGCCGTCATCTGGTTGGGAATTGTCGCCGGTGTCCTCGACCTGGCCGGCAACCTGCTCTACATGTGGGCCACGGAAGTCGGCCGCATGGACGTCGCCGCCGTCCTGGCCTCGCTCTACCCGGCCTCAACAATTTTGCTGGCGCTGGTGCTCCTCAGAGAGCGCCCGACCCGCGGACAAGGCTTCGGCATGGCGCTGGCCATGGTCGCCCTGCTGCTGATCGCCCGCTGATTACAGTTTTAGTTTTTTGAGATCAATCTTCGGCTTCGGATACTTCAAATTCATCTCGCGCAGCGTCTCCACCAGCACACTCGAAATGACAACATTGCGATACCACTTGTTGTCTGACGGCACGATGTACCAGGGCGCAAACTTGCGGCTGGTCGCCTCGATCGCGTCTTCATATGCCGTCTGATATGCATCCCAGAATTTGCGCTCCGCAAAATCGCTCGGCGAAATCTTCCAGTGCTTGTCTTTATCATCGAGCCGAGACTTCAGCCGCGCCGTCTGTTCCTTGTGCGAGATGTGCAGAAAGAATTTCAGGATGACGACATTGTTTTCCGACAGCATCTGCTCAAACTTCACAATCTCTTCGTAGCGTAGCTTGATATCTTTTTCCGGCACCAGCTTGTGAACGCGCGTCACCAGCACGTCCTCATACTGCGAGCGATTGAAGATGCCAATCTTGCCTTTGGCCGGGACGGCGCGATGGATGCGCCAGAGAAAATCGTGCGAGGCCTCTTCCGGCGTCGGCACTTTGAACGGCGTCACATCGCAGCCCTGCGGATTGACCCCGGTAAAAATGTGACTGATGGTGCCGTCCTTGCCGCCCGTGTCCATCGCCTGCAACACCACCAGCAGGCTCGTCGTGGCATCTGCTGCCAGCAGCTCCTGCAACTCGGAAAGCTTCTTGACGTTGGCCTGCGTATCTTCCTTCGCCTCGTCCTCAGATTTGTAGGGACCGCTCTCCTTGGTCGGCCACTTCTTCAGCTTGATCTTGCTGTGCGGCGCAACCCGATAGGCAGTGGAGATATTCATGAGCCTACTTCGGCTCGACGGGAGGGTTGGAAGCAGCCGGCTGCGGAGTCACCGTATGCGCATCGCTCGGGGCGGCCACGGTCGCCGACGGCTTGCCGTCGACACCCTTGATGGCGTCCTTGAAGCCGCGTAATCCCTCGCCCAGCCCTTTGCCCAACTCAGGCAGCTTCCGCGGACCAAATAGCAGCAGCGCCACCGCCAATACGATCAATAAATGCCATGGCTGAAATAATTCGCCCATAAAACCTCCTCGGCGCAGCGTGCGCTCCATAGATAGAACGCAGCCGGCCCGCACACAGACTTATCTTCGCACAATAGACAGTTGAGATGCTTTCCCGGTCACTCCGCCGGCGCTTCCGAAGGCTGCGACTCTAACTTCTGCTTCACCAGCGTAAAAAACGCGTCCACCCGCTCGCCGTCACCCAGCGTCAAACGCCGGTAAATCTTCATCAGTGGATAGAGATGCGTCCCCCGCACCAGGAGTGTCGGCACCGCCGTCGCCGAACCCGGATATTGCGTGAACTCCCAGCTTCCGCCATACAACCGCCGAACGGTTTCGCCGAGATAGGCGCCCCACAGCTTGGTCTCCCGCTCAACATCCATCTCCGTCGTCTGCAGCGCGACATGCGCCAGGATCGGGTCCAGATACGCCACACTCGCCTCGGAGTAGTCCAAAGCGAAGCCCTGTCCGCGCTCCGCCTCGACCACCGCCGTCCCCGCCGCGGCCTCCATCATGTCGCCGATGGAGCTGTACACCGCCTTGTCATCGAATTTGGCTGGCCTGCTCATGCCTCTATTATCTCTCAGCCGGCCCGGCCGCCGTTTCCACCGGACGGCTGCGGCAGGTATGCTGGAGAGGACGGTTGTTGCTCGCCCTCACGATTTCTTTACCCAGGATTGAATTCGCATGAAGCTCGTTCCGGGCGCCCTCAGCGCTCTTGTACCCCAGGCCCGCTCGGCCAATAAATTTGTGCAGACATTCAGCACAATTTTTGCCGCAGCCGCGCTTGGTCTCGCAAGCCTTACCCTCGCTCCCATCCATGCCGCGGCGCAGGCCCTGCCCAACGCACCCGCTGAGACCGACGACAACTTTCATTACAACAACTCCTGGGAAATCGGCGGCGGCCTCGGCTACGCCTATCTCCCCAGCGGACCCAGCGTCGTCCCGCGCGCCTCCATTGGCGAGCTCAATGTCGCGGCTACGCAGTGGATTTTTCCGCGCTGGGGCGCAACCGGCGATTACCGCGCCTACGTCGGCCTGGGCGATACCAACGTCAACCCCTACACGGTGAACTCGCCGCTCTTCGTCGAAAACTTTGTCTCCGTCGGTCCGGAATATCGCTGGATCCGCACCCCGGCCATCGGCATCTCCCTGCATGCGCTGGCTGGCGGCGGCTACGGAGTCTTCAATTACCACGTCCCCAGCGGCGTCACCAACAAGCAGATTGGGATTTATTCCAACGGCACCACGTTTGACCTGATCGGCGGCGCGAATATCGACTTCAACACCTCGTCGCAATTCGCCGTCCGCATCTCGCCCAACGTCTTCACCTCGGACTTCAATGGCGATCTGCGGCCCAGCTTCACCATCACCGCAGGCGTCGTCTGGCGCTACGGCCGCTTCTAAACACCGCTACGGCGTCGCCTGGATCACACCGCATGCAATCCGGTTGCCGGAGTTGCCGCTGGGATCGGTCATCATGTCGTCCTGCTTCTCATGAATGACGATGGCCGTGCCGCCATTTGCTGTCAGTGAATTGGGCGCGCCCGGATCGAGCGACACATCCTTCAACGTCACCGTGTCGTCCAGGGTGTGACCGAGCCCGATCTGCAGGTTCTCAGAAAAATCGCCGGCGTGATGTCCCGCTGGATTTTTAAAGCCATGCTCCTTGTCCGTCGGGTTGAAGTGCGGCCCGGCTGCCTTGAAGTCCGGCGCATCGCACGCCGCCTTGGCATGAATGTGGATGCCATGAATACCAGCGGGCAGATTTTTCAACTCGAGCTTGACCTGCACATTCTTCCCCTTCTGCTTCAACTCCGCAGTCCCGGCGCCTTCCCCGGCGGAAGTCTTCAGCATCACCCGGATTGGCGCAGGCATGGGCGTCTTCGCGGCCAACCCCGCGCTACTGAGCAACAAACAAGCGGTGACAACCAGCAGATTTTTCATGGCCGCAGCTTACTATGCGCGGGTGACAGTTTGTCGACGCGACCGAATACGTAACTTCATTGCAGGAATTGATAAACCCGAAATTGCCAGCTTTCGTATCCGGCTCGACACGGTACATGACCTTTCGTGTCCTTGCACCTTTTGCGGCGTGGGCATATCTTTCTAGGTATGGGGCCGTCGTACGGGATCCTGGACTACCACCGCAGCCCTCCCCCCCCGAACGTCTATGGTGCACCGTTCGGATCCCGGGCCCCCATACTTTCTCTCTGCTGCTGAATGCCGCCGCTTCGACTTCCCTCAGCGCGGCCAGCTGAGTCTCACCACTTCTTTCCATTCGCGCTGAATGAGTGCAAGCGTTGCAACACATCGTTGCGCACTGCGTCATACGACGGCTTCGACTCGAAGACCTTCACCCGCTGCCCGCCCACCGTGCCTAGGTTTCCCGGTCCTGCCATTGGTGAATCCGCAGCCGCCGCGCCCGTCGACGCCGCACCGTTCGCCGTCCCCGGCCCCGCGCCCGCAGGCGCCGAGGCCGACGTCAGCGTCGAATTCCCCATCACCGCCGCGGGCTCGCCGCCATAGCGCACCAGTACGAACTCGCGCTTCATTGGCTCCGCCGACCCGCTCGCGACCGCCATTTGCCCCGACACCGGCGACTCTCGCAGCACATACGTCATCTCGATAATTTCCGCCGAGTCCCGCACCGTGAATCTCCACAACACGTGCTGCCCTTTTTCCGGATCGAAATATTCCATCACGTTGATGTGCCACGGCCGGTTGAAGATTGTCTCCAGCAGAAACCCCTGCGCGTGGGCCAGCGTCAAGTGCTCGCCACTCGCGTGCCAGGCATGCAGAAGATCGCGTTGCTGATCGCGCTGCTGCGATCGCTGCGCCCCCGCATAAGCTGCGACCAGCGCAAAATGCAGCGCTACCGAATCCGACCCCAGCGCCTGCGCGCGTTCTAAGTAGTGGATTGCCTGCTCCGGCTTGTCCCCGTAAACCAGCGCCTGTCCGGCCCAGTACTGCGGCAAGGAGTTCTGCGGATCGCGCGACGCCGCCTTCTCAAACGACGATGCGGCCATCAGATATTTTTTCGCGACCAGCGCATCCGCGCCCTCCGTCATCAGCAGGGTGGTTTCATCGGTCGGAGCCTGCGCGCCCTGCGGCACTTGCTGCGCATCGCCCGCAGCATGCGGCTGGATCGACAACGCGGAAAGAAGCAGTAAGGACGCAGCCTTCACGGCGTCTCCAGTTTACGCCGCCCCTCGGTCAAAGCGCTGCCCTGTGACGAATTGACGCATGAGCGGTTCGAGATTGCCTTGCAACGGTGTGAGTTAACTGTCCGAAATGATGGCGTCGGCTTCGATCTCCACCAGCATCCGCGGATCAATCAGCGCCGCCACCTGGACTATGGAAGTTGCTGGGCGAATGCTCCCGAAAAATTGGCTGTGCGCCCGGCCAACTTCCTCCCAGCGCGAAATTTCGGTGACAAACATCCGCGTCCGGACGACATTTTCCAGCGTCGCCCCAGCCTGGATCAGCGCCCGCTCCAGGTTGCGTATCACCTGCACCGCCTGCGCGTAGGCATCGCCCTCGCCGACAATTCCGCCATGCTCATCGGTCGCCGTCGTTCCGGAGACATAGACCACATTGCCGACTCGGACCGCGCGGCTGTAGCCCACGCGGCTCCCAAGGCGTCCCACTCGAGATCAACAATCGCTCACTCATCGATTGATCCCACCCCGCGCCTAGCGCAATTCGTAACCCGCAAACCAATAGCAGATCTCGAACTTCGCCGTCTCCTCGGCATCGGAGCCGTGAATCGCGTTCTCCTCAATCGAGGCCGCGAACTTCTTGCGGATCGTCCCCTCTTCCGCGTTCGCCGGATTAGTCGCGCCCATCAACTTGCGCAGATCGGCAATGGCGTTGTCTTTTTCCAGCACCAGCGCCACCAGCGGCCCCGAGGACATGAACGCCGTCAGCGAATTGAAGAATGGCCGCGCCGCATGGACTGCGTAAAATCCCGCCGCCTGGTCGTTGGAAATGGATGTTTTCTTGATGCCCACAATCTTGAAGCCCGCGGCTTCCATCATGGCCAGAATGCCGCCGGTGTGTCCTGCACGGACCGCGTCCGGCTTGATAATGCTGAAAGTACGCTGCACGAACTCACTTCTCCTGTTGGAACGAATGAAAATCTGCTGCCACCACTCAACAGTGTAGCGGTTTCGGCCAGAATCGGCGCCCGCGCCCCGTTTTGATATGTCGCCCTGGACACCGCTCCCGGGAACCCTCGCACTCGCCGCGAATTTTATTTATCCTCAACCTATGCCCACGTCTCCGACAGAGCACGCCGCCGACACCAAGCTGCAATGCTCGCTTTGCGGCGGCACCATTTTTCACCGCTCCCGCTTGCGCCTGCAGGACCTGACCCGGCTCTTCATGTTTCAGCTCCCTCTGCGCTGTCACGAATGCGGCGAGCGCGAGTACGTCGCCATCCCCGCCGCCCTGAAAGCCGCCGCCGACAGCCGCGCCCACAGCGCCGGCTAGTTCCGGCACCCCTAGCATTCAATTCTGAGTACGCAATCGAAGCGATGACGCGGTACCATCGCGCTCGTAGCCTCTCGTATGCACGCCGACACCGCGCCCGCAATTCCGCTTCGCCCCGCCCGCTGGAATTTCCTGCGCTCCGTACTTCTCGGCCTGCTCCTCTTCTCCGTCCTGCTCTCCATCGCCGGCTCCCGCCGCTGGGGCCTCACGCATGACCTCTACCTCATGCACTACGCCGTCTTCCTCATGCAGCACGGCTTCGCTCCCTATCGCGACATCATCGAGATGAACATGCCCGTCTCCTACATGGTGGAGTGGCTCGCCATGACGGCCTTCGGCCCCGGCGACCTCGGCATGCGCCTCTTCGATCTCTGCATGCTCGCGATAGCTTCCGGCAGCGCCGCCTATCTCGCTCTCAGTCGAGGCAGATTCGCCGCCGCCCTGGCCGCGCTCCTCGTCGCTATCGTTCATCTCGCCGGCGGAACGCCGGTCATGGGCCAACGCGATTTCTTTCTCGCCGTCTTTCTGCTCCTCGGAACCGCTTGCCTCGTCTTCGCCATCCGCCGCGCCCAGCCCTGGGCCATGGCCGCCTTCGCAATCTTTTACGGATTCGCCGCCGGCATCAAGCCATTCGTCTTCCCGCTGCCATTTCTCCTGCTCATTTGGATCTGCGTGCTGCTGCCGCGCCGAGGCGTCAGAAGTTTGCCCTACGTCCTCTGCTCCTTTGCCGGCGCGCTGTTGCCCACACTTCTCATCGCCGGATTTCTTCACCACTTTGGCGTTCGGCGCGACTTCTTTTCCATCCTGAGAGGACTCGCCGTCTACCACCGCAACACCGGCAACCTGCCGCTGCATTCTCTTGTCTTCAGTTGGTTGCCGTGGACCTTCGCCCCACTCGCAATCTTCGTCCCGCTTCTCATTTTTCTGCTGCCCGCGGCCGCGCGCACTTCATTGCAGACGCAGACTTCATCGCCGTGGAGCTGGGAAGATACTTT
>Ga0302177_10002188_pt1 | contig 13862 bp, 11 predicted proteins | sample I_Palsa_E1_2_FD_198780 | JGI IMG/M metagenome (GOLD analysis project Ga0302177, IMG submission 198780) | Peat permafrost microbial communities from Stordalen Mire near Abisko, Sweden - I_Palsa_E1_2 | ecosystem: Environmental > Terrestrial > Soil > Palsa > Peat permafrost | place: Sweden... | reverse complement strand
CGCGGATCATGGCGCGCGCCACCATCGGCGTTTGCGTTGGAACCTGCCTGGGCATTTCCGGCGCGTTCGCTGCGACGCGGCTCGCTACATACCTGAACACCGACGCGGCGGCGCCCCAATCGATCGCCTGCTACGGATTGTTCCTCGCATCGTGCCTCTACGCATTCGCACGACCGATTCCACGCGCAGCGATCGAATTGCTGATGGCGACCGCCGTATTGACGATTGCCGTGGCCGGCTTCGACCTGTTGGGCAATGCGGCCGTGTGGCCGGACGGGTGGACGCCCGGCATGGCATCTGTCCTCGGCGTTGATCTCACCGGCATCGTGCTCGGCATCGTCTTCGCAAGCCTCGCACGCGCTGCCGCACGACGTGCCCGCCACGGCGATGCCCACAGCGTGTGGGCGATGCCAGCAGCCCACTGACCCCATACCGCATACCTCAAAACCACCGGCAAGCCAGCGCCAGCCGGGTACGGATTCATCAAGGAGTTTCATCATGTTCTCTGCCATTTCCGGCGGCGCAACGCGCCCTCTCGGTACGCGTCGACGCGCCGTCATGCTCATCCTCGCTGCGCTGGCGGCGGGTGCTGCCCATGCCGACGACGCCGACCCGCAGAACGCCAAGGTGCTTGGCCAGGTCAACGTCACCGCGGCCAGCAGCACCCTCGACCTGTATCGCGCAAACGACGCGGACACCGGTGCACTGGGCCAGCGCAGCCTGCTCGACACGCCCTTCAGCATCGATGCCGTCACCTCCGACCTGATGCAGAACCAGCAGGCGCTGGATATCAACGATGCATTCAAGGGCGACCCCGCCGCCACGCCGCTGTCGACCGGCTATGCCGGTGAAGCCGCTGGCATAGCCGTGCGCGGACTTCCAGTCGACACGCTCAACGGCTTCAAGATGGATGGCCTGTCGATTCCGAACTGGGGCAGCGACATGCCGCTGGAGCCGTTCAGCCAGATCGAACTGCTGAAAGGTCCGAGCGGCTTCATGTATGGCTTCGGCCAGCCCGGCGGCATCCTCAACTTCGTTTCCAAGCAGCCGACGCTGCAGCCCTACAACAGCTTTACGCTCGGCTATCTGTCCGATGGCGTGCTCACCGAAGCGGGCGATTTCGGCGGCACGATCGGTGGTGCGGGCGGCTGGGGCTATCGCATCAACGTGGCGCATGAGGATGGCGACACTTTCGTCGATGGCGGCCACATCAGGCGCAACACCGCATCGCTGGTGCTGACCAAGGACCTCGCGCCGAACCTGCACTGGCACTTCAACAGCATCTATCAAGACCGCGATGTGCAGGGCGCGTACTACGGCATCATCCTCGGGCAGGATTTCGGCTTTCCCGTGGCTGCCCCAGTGCGCGTGCCGGCCCCCCTGTCCGGCGACCAGCGCGTGAGCCAGCCGTACACCGGCTATCAGACCTCGTTCCGGGTGGCCAACACCGGATTGAAGTGGGACATCTCGCCCGACTGGAGCTTCAGCGTCGACTACAGCTACGCCAAGCAGACCCGCGAAAATCAGGACGGCGCGCTGATCCTCACCGACAACCAGGGCACCTATACCGACCTCAATTACCTGGGCTACTCGGTCTACAACTACCAGCAGTGGCAGGGAATGTTCAACGGCAAGTTCGACACGGGCTCGCTGCAGCACGACGTGGTGTTCGGCGCGTCATGGCAGGCCCTGGACGAGCATTATCCGGTCGACTTCCAGTCGCAGATCCTCGGTCAGGGCAACATCTTCGATGTTCCGCTGTTTGCCAATCCCGAGGTGCCGGTCAATCGCAGCACTTACCTGGCGGAGACCACCACTCAACGTTCGCTGTTCGCGAGCGATACGGTCGCGTTGTCGTCGAAATGGTCGGCCCTGCTCGGTTTGCGCTACGTGGATTTCATCGACACCACGTACAACGCCGGTAGTGATACACCCGCCGCGCGCTACCAGAAATCCCCGGTGACACCGACCGCTGCGTTGATCTACAAACCCACCGTGAACGTTTCGCTTTACGCGAGCTATGTGCAGTCGCTGGAACAGGGCGGCAGTGCACCACAGACCGCCGTGAACGCGTACCAGACTTTCGCCCCCACCATCAGCAAGCAGTTCGAGCTGGGCGCGAAAAACGAATTCGAATCATGGAGCACGAACTTCGCACTGTTCCGAGTCGACCGTGGCCTGCAATACCTGAACTCGGACAATGTGTTCGTGCAGAACGGACAGACGCGCTACCAGGGCGTCGACTGGTCCGCGCAGATGTCGCTGTCGCAGAACTGGACCTTGCTCGGCGGTGTTATGTACCTCGATGCCAGCAACGTGCGCGCCGCCGCCGGTGTGGACGGCAAGCGCGCCTACGGCGCACCGCGAGTGCAGGGCAACCTCTACGTCGAATACGCCGTGCCGCAGCTCACTGGGCTGGTACTAAGCGCCGGAGGGCGCTACGTAGGCAACGAGGCCATCGAGGCGGATAACAGCAACTTCATCGGCGCGTATCACACGTTCGACCTAGGCGCGCGCTACACCACCTCGCTAGGCGGTCACACGTTCACCTATCGAGCCGGCATCGACAATCTCACCAACGAAAAATACTGGCTCACCAGCTGGGGCTTCATCCTCGATCAGGGAACGCCGCGGACGGTGCGGGCCAGCGTGACGATGACGCTGTAGGCAGGCGCAGACTACAGCGTGCTGCGCCGCGCTGTGCCAAAGGCACGACCCAAACTGCCTGCTTTCGGCCGCCGCCGGAAGCAGGCATTCAACAGCGGTTAGGCCGCAGCGGCTGCGCGCAATGACTTTCGCTGAGAGTCAGCCTCTGTCGCCGGAATTCCCAGGCGTTTCACAGCTCAATCTAAATGCGCTGGCTCGTTCCTCTTCAATGGGTCGAACCTCGTTTATCAAACCGTAGGCCAGGCAGGGATTCTGCGCCGCAAGTGTCGCGGCTTCGGCAAGGCTTTCAGCCAGGACGAACCAGTACCCGCCCACAACCTCCTTGGCTTCGGCGAAGGGGCCATCACTCACGCCGGCTCCCGAGACAACTTTCACCTCTCTGGCGAGCCGCTGCCCCGCTTTCAACCTCCCTTCGCTGACGAGTTGATCGTGCCAGACGTAGAAGTCGTCAATCACCTTCTGTATTTCCTCGGGCGATCTGTCTTTGTCCCACTGCCCGCGGGAGATGATGAGGTATTCCGATAGCGCGGTCTTGCTGGTCATAAAACCTCCCGATGATGCCACTCGTTCGTCTTCAAGGTTCTTGAGGCCTGATGTTTGAACCAAGCCGCGCCGCGAAGTGCCGTCAGCTTGAATGAATGGTTGGCGCTCACCCTCCTCTTCAGCAGATCTCATTCGCCATCATTTTGCGTCGAGCCAGCTCCTTTTCGCTCGGCTCGGCACTCGCGAACGAACCGGGCTGGATATCGGCGCTTGGTACATAGGTACTCATCACGGCACCGGTGGTCGAGACCTGGGAACGAACGAGTCGCAGCGCCGATGGTTTGGCATTCTCACTGAAGAGGCGCTTGCCGCGCCCAAGCACCACTGGAAACGTCCACACGTTGTACTCGTCGATCAGTGCGGCGGCCTGGAGAGTTTGAATCAAATTGCCGCTGCCAATGATCTGCAGCTCGGGGCCAGCCTGAGCCTTGAGAGCAACGATTGCCGAGACGACATCGCCGTGAAGCAGGGTCGAGTTGTTCCAGTGGAGCGCGGTCAACGTGCGCGAAGCAACATACTTTTTCGCTGCATTGAGTGTCTTCGCAATCGGGTGGTCAGCCGGCTGATAAGGCCAGTGCGCTTCGAATATCTGATAAGTCCTGCGCCCGAGCACCAGCTCGCGATCCTTGCCGTCGAAACCTGACGCCGAGATGTCCATGCTTTCGTCCCCGTAGCCGAACATCCAACCGCCAAGGGTAAAACCGCCAGTGGGGTCTTCTTCCGGGCCGCCGGGTGCCTGCATGATTCCGTCAAGCGACACAAACGTAGATGCGATGAGTTTTCTCATGGAAACACTCCTGCCGAAAGGGGGCTCGGCCATGCGCGCTTACTACCCAATATACGGAATCGGCGGGTCCGGTTACACATCCCTCATCACGCTCGAAAGTTCGAGCGTAACGTCTTGATCCAAGGGGAGCTTATCTGTGCCCCGCCGCGTCAGAATAGTTGTCGCCTCCATAGAACCCCTATCCTGAAGGCGGCGATGGAGAATTTGAGTGGCTCGCTACGGACAACGATTCAAGGAAAGAGCTGTGGCACGACTGCTACCGCCAGAGAGTGGCGCGTTGGAGGTGGTGGCGCGGGAAGTGGGGATTGGCGCGTGGACGTTGGCGCGCTGGCGTGAAGAGATGCAGACCAAGGTTGTCCCGGTGCGAGGCTGGACGGCAGACGCCCGACTGGATGCGGTGATCACGACAGCCGTGATGGACGAGGTGAGTAAGAACGCTTGGTGTCGCGAGCACGGGGTGTTTCCGATGGATCTGGACAAATGGCGCGCCACCGCCACCGCGGCCCTGGGCGCATCGCAGACCACGCGAGCCAGTACGCAGACCTCGCTGCAAGACCGTCAGCGGATCAAAGAGCTCGAACGTCATCTGCTGCGCAAGGATCGGGCACTGGCGGAGACCGCCGCGCTGCTGGTGCTGTCAAAAAAAGTCGGGGCGATCTTCAACACCGGCGAGGACGCATGATCGTCCTTGAAGATCGTCAAGCCCTGGCTCAGCACATTGATCAGGCGCATGCCGCTGGCGCGCGGCTGGATCTTGCCTGCCAGACCGCCGGGATCGACCTGCGCACGCTGCAACGCTGGAAGTCCCGGGAAGGATTGGTTGATGGCGATGGACGACCGCGATCCGTGCACCCGACGCCCGGCCACGCGCTGAGCGAGACGGAGCGAACGCAACTGCTGCGCGTGGCCAATGAGCCGCGTTTTGCCGACGTGCCACCGGCGCGCATCGTGCCTATGCTTGCCGACGAGGGCGTCTACCTCGCCAGCGAGTCCACCTTCAGTCGCGTACTGCGTGCAGCCGGCCAGACCGCGCACCGCGGACGTGCCAAGGCACCCCGCGCGGTGCGTCCGCCGACCACGCATATCGCCACCGGGCCACGTCAGGTGTGGTGCTGGGACATGACCTATCTGCCGGCGCAGGTCCGTGGGCGCTGGTTCCACCTGTATCTGATCCTGGACCTGTACAGCCGTAAGATCGTGGGGGCCGAGGTGCATGACACCGATCACTCTGATCATGCCGTGCATCTGGTCCGCCGAACCGCATTGGCCGAGGGTATCGCTGCACTGGATAGCAAGCCGGTATTGCACGGCGACAATGGTTCGACCCTCAAGGCCACGACGGTGCTGTCCATGCTGAACTGGCTGGGCGTCAAGCCCTCGTACTCGCGACCGCGCGTGAGCGACGACAACGCCTATGCCGAGTCGCTGTTCCGCACCGCCAAGTACCGTCCCGAGTTCCCGGCCAAGGGCTTTGCCGACCTCGACACGGCCCGTACCTGGGCGGCCAGCTTCGTGCACTGGTACAACGTCGATCATCGCCACAGCGGTATTGGTTACGTCGCGCCAGCGCAGCGGCATGACGGGGACGACCACGCCATCCTGGCGGCGCGCCATGTGCTCTACACCAAGGCGCGCGAACTCAAACCTGCCCGATGGTCCGCACGCACCCGCAACTGGGCGCCGATCGGAGCCGTCACACTCAACCCCGAGCGTGACTCAGTCGTCACCACGCAACTACATACCGAAAGACAGCACCTGGCTGCATGACTGAGGCGACAACTACCTTGACACGCGCCGGTGCGGAGTCTGGCTAACAATCGATGTAGATACGGATACGGCACCGGATTTATCGCTCTATATGAAGTGCCGTGCAATTTCCGCTTCGGGTTGCGGATTCGACGGGCCGCAACACCGCTACCTATCGCACACTCGAAATCGCCGCTATTGATAAACGTGCAGCCGTCCAAACGTCCACGCATGGTACGAATCCACCACGCCCGGCATGGTGCAGTCGTCGTACAGGCCGTTGCAGCGGGTGCGAAGTACGGTCAATGCGGAAAAGTAGGGATCCTTCGGCAAGCCGGCGGCCTGTAGCACCATGCTTGGCAGAAAAGCGATGTCGAGCATCGGATAGGTGGGCAGCGGCGCACCGGCAAAGTTGCTTTTCAGCATGTAGTAGGTGAGGTAATCGCGATACGGCTGCAGCGCGGTGGGCAGCGTGCGCGACATGCCGCGGATCATCCCCTCGAACGAAGGCTGATGATCGCCGAAGTGCATCAATACGGTCGGCTGCTCACGATCCAGGAAATCATGTTCGAGCCCACGCATCGCCTGATCGGAGTCGTGCAGACGCGACAGGTAGGCGCTGAAGTTAATTTCAGCGGCAGCTGACAGCCCCTTAAGTTGACCACCATTGAACGGTGGCGGCAGCTTGTCCAGCGGCAGGTCGTTGTGCGGCCCGTGCTGGTTGATCGTCAGGATCATCACGAACACCGGCTGACCTGGCTTTTTCACCTTGTCGTAGACGCGTTTGGCTGCGTCGAACATCTGCTTGTCGGTCTCTTCCCATTCGTCCAGGCCAAGCTCATTGACGTCGTATAGATGATCGAAGCCATACGACTTGTAGGCATTGCGTCCGTTGATGAAGCTGCCTTCGGTCGGATAGATCGCGATGGTGAGATAGCCCAGCCGCCGCAGCTGCATCGCCAGCGCATCGCGCACGTGCGGCGCCAGCACGTACGGCGCATACATGCCACCCGGCCCGAAAATATCCTGCGGCATGCCGGTCAACGTCGCGAACTCGCTGACCCAGGTGCCGCCGCCAAATGTATGCGTGCGCAGCACGCCGGTACCGCGGGTGCGCGCATCGGCCTGGAACATGCCGACGCTGCTGCACTCCGGTGCGCTGCAAGCGGTGTAGATCGACGGATCGAACGTGCTCTCTTCAAGTACCTGCACGATGTCCGGATACGGTGGATGTGTCGTGCCCGGCTCACCTGCCGCAGTCGACCCCCACTGCTGCTCCGCCGCAGCATCGCTGGCCATCGCCGGCAAATGGACTTTAGCGTCGTCGAAGTTGACGAAGAAATTTGTCAGCTGGGCATCATCGGACAATTTCTCCCACACGCCCCGGTCATGCACGTAGGCGAATGGCCCGTTGGGCAGCATGCAGACCCAGAACGCGAGTGCGCACAGCGCGATGCCACCCGCGCGAAGGCCAAATCCGAACCACGAGCGCAACCCGGCGTGCACGCGCCAGTCCCAGCGCCAGATCAGCCACAACAGCGGGGGTACCAGCAGGCAGATGCCGATACCCAGGGCATACAGATGCGGATAGTGGCGCAGCGTATCGAGCAGACTGGTGCCGGCGTAGTAGATGAAGTCCGACGGCATCAGCGACTCTTCGAGATACTGCAGCTTCAGCACCGCCAGGAATTTCAGCGCAACGAACAGGGCGCCGCTGACCACCAGTGCGGTGGCAAATCGCGCAAACGCAAACAGCAGCGCGCCAAACGTGCACAGCATCAAGGCCAGAATGAAGCCCTGTTGTAACGCCTTGGGCTCCTGCAGCGCGGTTGCACCGACGCACACGGCGAAGAAAACCAGCGCACACAGCGAGACCACGCGGGCTCGCGTGAGGCGTAATGAAATTCGATGCATGGGTTTAAAGTCCCCCTGTAGGACTCGACCGTAACCAAAGTGCCATCTTACGGGCTTGCGCAGGGGCGCGCTGGTGGAGCCTCCCTCGTCGTTTCGCCGGCGTTCGGTTGACGACGACCCAGGTTTCTCCCTCCCCTACTTGCTGGGGAGGGTTGGGTTGGGGTCGCTCTTGGCCCGAAAACCAAGAGCTTTACCCCCTCCCAACCTCCCCCTGCGGGCAGGGGGAGGAGCAAAGCAGAGCCCACGGCTAAGCGCCTGAGCTGGTCATTCAGCAACAGGCCTTGCCTGCGGCGATATCATAGGCACCTGATGAACTTGAAGAAACGCGATGTTTGATCTGTCCCAACTATGGTCCCATCTGGTCGCCTGGCTGAGCGGCCATGCCGTCGTGCCGCTGCTGGATGCGCTGCATCTGAACGGGCTGGCGGGCAACCCGGATGACATTGCTGCCTCGCTGCTGATTGCGGCACTGCAGGTGAGCATCATCGGCTTCATTTTCCGACCGCTGGAAACCTTTTTCCCCGCGGAAAAATGGGCCGACCGTCGGCTGACCTATGTCGATCGCAACTACACGCTGCTGATGCTGCTCGGCATCTTTCCGCTGTTCACCTATCTGGTGCTCACGCCGTTCAGCCACCTGTTTGGCGACAGCAACGACTCCAGCACCGGCTCACCGCTGGCGCTGGTGCACTGGGTGCCATGGTTCAACCAGCATCCCTTCGTGCTATTCGGGGTCTATTACCTGGTCTATGACTTCGTGTACTACTGGATGCACCGCACCCAGCACGCGATCCCCTGGTGGTGGGCGCTGCACAGCATGCATCACAGCCAGCGTCAGATGAGCTGCTGGACGAACGATCGTGGCAGCCTGGTGGACGGCTTCCTGCAATCGATGGTGCTCGCCGTGGTGGGTTTGGCGATCGGCGTGGATCCGGACGAGTTCGCCTGGCTGATGCTGATCGGCGAACTGGTGCAGAACTTCTCGCACATCAACGCGCGGATTGGATTTGGTCGTGTGTTCGGGCGGATCTTCGTCGATCCGAAGTTTCACCGCCTGCATCACATGCTGGTCGATCCCGAACGACCGACGCTGCATGTTTGCAATTACGGGCAGGTTTTTTCGATCTGGGACGTGCTGTTTGGTACCTCGTTGTACGGCGAAGCGCCGCGCCCGACCGGCGTGGGTGATCCGATGGTCGACGCCGACAACAACTACGGCCTGGTCGGCCTGCACTGGGCTGCCCTGAGGCGCTTCTGGGGTGCGCTGTGGTGCGTTGCGGGATGGAAGCCAGGCGAAGTGGCGTTTGGCGAGGATTACCGGCCGATCCCGGTCAGCCGGCTGGATCTGCATGTCTTCGAACGTACGCCGCATAACGCAGCGATCGTTGAACCCGTGGAACCCAGCACCGGCAACGCCTCGGTGGAAGGCGCTCTGGGCTGAGAGCCAACACGCCTGACGCCCTACCAGGGCAACGCGTGCAGATCGACGTTGCCGCCAGTGAGCACCACGCCCACCCGGCGACCGGCAAAGCGCTCGCGTTGCTGCAGGATTGCCGCCAGCACGGTGGCACTGGACACTTCCACCACCAGCTTCAATTCCGACCACAGCCATTGCATCGCCGCGATGGTTTCCGCGTCGCTGACCGTGATCACGTCCACCCGGTGCGCGCGCAGTGCATCGAGATTGGGCTCGCCGATCAGCGCGCGCAGGCCATCGCAAATCGTGTCGGGCACTACCGTGGTCACTCGCGTACCACGCGTCAGCGATTGCGCAGCATCGTCCGCGCCCTGTGGCTCAGCGCCAAACAATGTCAGTGCGGGGTTGATGCCGTGCGCGGCAATCGCCACGCCGCTGGCAAGACCGCCACCGCCCACTGGCGTAATCAACGCATCAAGTCCAGCGACCTGTTGCAGCAGCTCCAGCGCGAGCGTGCCCTGCCCTGCCATCACCATGGTGTCGGCGTACGGGTGCACCAGCACGGCACCGGTCGTGCGCTGTACCTCGGCCGACATGGCCTCACGCGCAGCCTGGGTCGGCGCGCAACGATGCAGGATCGCTCCGGCACGCTCGATCGCCTCTACCTTCGCGCGCACCGCACCCTCGGGCACCACGACGTGCGCGGCAATCCCACGGGTGCCAGCGGCAAGCGCCAACGCGTTGCCGTGGTTGCCGGAGGAATGCGTCACCACGCCATGTGCTGCCTGCGCATCGGTCAGCGCCCACACCGCATTGCAGGCACCGCGGAATTTGAACGCACCGCCATGCTGCAGGTTTTCGCATTTGAAATGCAGCTCAGCCCCGCTCAGCGCATCCAGTGCCGCGCTGCGCAGCACCGGCGTTATGTGTGCATACGGCGCAATGCGTGCGGCGGCATCGCGGATCTGCTCGAAGCTGGGCAACGCCGCCGTCATCGAAGCTGCCGTTGTCAAAGTTGCATTCATGCCGATTCAACCTCCACGCCACAACGGAAACGACGCTCGACGCCCGGCAACAAACGGATCGCGTCAGCGCAATCGGGCCGGTTGAAAGCATTGGCCATGCATTCCATCGGCTCCAACGCGATAGCGCGCCGCACATCGCGGCTTACCGTGTCAGCGGTGAACGCATGCATCACGCCACGCTCCTGCCATACCGCAATACCTAACCCGCTGGCCGGATCGCGCAGACGGGTGCGGATGCGGCCATCTGCTTCGGCATGCAGGCCGGTGTATTCATGATCGAGAATGCTGTCACCGAGCAGCCGTGGCTTGCGGAAATCCAGCGCCGGCGCATCGTCCAATGCCACGTAGGCTGCCGCGCCAGACAGCGCGATGAGATCGGCGTCGGCGCGGATCAATGTCTGCGCCGGGATCTGCAATTGCCAGCCATCAACCGTACTGGCAGCCAGCCGGAAGTACGGATGCCAGCCGAAGAAACACGGCGCCGCACTGTCGCCGACATTGCGCATCGACACTTCCAGCGTGACGCCACCGGCATCTAACGTGAACGTCACGCTGAGATCGATAGCATGCGGATAGCCCGGTTGCGGGCGGATCGAGTTCGTGGACAGCGTCACCTGTGCGCCGTTGTCGTGGGCACTCAATGCGGTGACGTCGAAATTCGTATCGCGCACAAAGCCGTGCCGGCTGGCGCGTTCGACGCCGACGACGCCCGGCTGCAGATCCTGCGGCTGGCCGTCGAACGCGTAACGCGCATCGGCAATGCGGCCGGCAAACGGCACCATGATCGCAAAGCGGGAACCGGGACGGCTGGCCACTTCGGCCGCATCACGGTAACCGTCCGCGATATCCTGCATGACGGCGGCCTGCATGGCACCGGCAACATTCACTTCGTAGCTGAGCAGCGCGGCACCATGGAGCGCGAGGCGCAGCCGCCGGTTGTCCGTGTGATCGGTCAACACCACGATTTCCTGGGTGCCCAACTGGGCATGATCAGCGGCATATCGTGTCATCGGATTGTCCTGCCGTTAAAGCGTTACATGTTAGCGTGATCCATCCCCACACATCAGCTGGCCGCATGAACGAACTTTCCAAGCAAACCGCGTTGATTCGTCTTAGCGATTATTGTGCGCCCGCCTGGCGGGTCGAAACGGTTGAACTGGATTTCGATCTCGGCATCGATGCCAGCGAGCTTTCTGCGCGGTTGCTGCTGCGCCGCGATCCCACCCAGCCATTGCCGTTGCGGCTGGATGGCGAGAACCTGGAGCTGTTGTCGATCGCGCTCGATGGCCAGGTGCTGCCACCAACGGCGTATCGCTATAGCGACGGCGTGCTGGAAGTCGACGATGTCCGTGACGGCAGCATTCTGGATACTCGCGTGCGGTTGCGGCCGTCGGCGAATACTGCACTAGAGGGCCTGTACCTTTCGGGTTCGCGTGAAGCCGGCTTTCTGCTGACCCAGTGTGAGGCCGAAGGTTTTCGCCACATCACGTTTTTCCCCGATCGGCCTGATGTGCAGTCTCGGTACACGGTGACCCTGCGTGCGGACCGCGAGCGTTTTCCCGTACTGCTGGCCGGTGGCAATCTCGACGGCGCAGGCGACATGGACGGCGGGCGACACTGGGCGCGCTTCGTCGATCCGCACCCAAAACCGAGTTATCTGTTCGCACTGGTTGCGGGCCAGCTGGAAAAAATATCGCGTAGCTATGGCACCGCCGACGGTCGCGCCGTCACCCTGAACATCTGGGCCGAGGCCGATGCGATTGGCCGCTGCGGCTACGCCATGGATGCACTGCAACGCTCGATGCGCTGGGACGAGCAGACCTATGGCCGCAATTACGATCTGGACGTGTTTCACGTCGTCGCCACCCACGATTTCAACATGGGTGCGATGGAGAACAAGGGACTCAATATCTTCAACGCGAAATGCCTGCTGGCTGACCCTGACAGCACCACTGACGACGAGTATCGCCACGTCGAGGCGGTGGTCGCGCACGAGTATTTTCACAACTGGAGCGGCAACCGGGTGACCTGCCGCGACTGGTTTCAGCTATCGCTGAAGGAAGGGCTCACGGTTTTTCGCGAGCAGAGCTTCTCGGCCGACATGAACTCCGCGCCACTGAAACGCATCGAGGATGTCGCACTGCTGCGCCGCGCCCAGTTTCCCGAGGACGCCGGCCCGCTGGCGCACCCGGTACGTCCGGCGCAGTACAGCGAAATCAATAATTTCTATACCGCCACGGTGTACGAGAAAGGCGCCGAATTGGTGCGCATGCTGGCCGGCCGGCTTGGCAAGGATGGCTTTCGCCGCGGCATGGATCTCTACTTCGAGCGCAATGACGGTCGCGCTGCGGCGCTGGAGGATTTTCTCGCGGCGCTAGGCGACGCGAACGGGATCGACCTCACACCGTATCTGGCCTGGTATGCACAAGCGGGCACGCCACGACTGAAGGCGCGTGGCCACTACGACGCCGTACGTCACGAATACACGCTCACCCTGGCCCAGCATATCCAGACCGGCGCGAACCACGAGCCCACGGCGCCACTGCCGATCCCGGTCAAGCTGGCATTGTTTGCGCGAAACGGCGATATGCTTCCGCTACATATGGACGGCCAGACGTCCGAAATTTCACAAGAGGTCGTAGTCGTCCTGGCAAGCGCCGAACAGACTTTCGTCTTCACCAGGGTCACGGCTGCGCCAATCCCGTCATTGCTACGCGGATTTTCCGCGCCGGTCATCCTTGAATGTGACTACACCGCGGATGAACTGGCACTGCTTCTGGGCCACGACGCTGACGGCTTCAATCGCTGGGAGGCCGGCCAGCAGCTCGCCGCGCGGGCTTACGAGAATCTGCGCGACGGCGGCACTTCCGACGCTTTGCAAGCGTGGTGCGATTCGCTGGCGCTGTTGTTCAACAACGCCACCATCGACAATGCCTTGCTGGCCGATCTGTTGACGCCGCCGGGCGAGATCGAGTTGGCCGAACGCGAGAAGGCCGTCGACCCGCAACATATCCATGAGCTGCGTCAAAGCCTGCAGCAGCGACTGGCCGAGCGACTCGGCGCGGCAGCGTTGCACCAGCGTTATCAGGCGCTGGCCGCGCACACCAATGCGGAGCTCGATGCCGCCAACCAAGGGCGGCGCCGGCTCAAGCGTCGTGTACTGGAGTTGCTGGAGCTGGTCGACCACACCGGTGCGTGCGTGTTGGCCGAGGCCCAATACCTGGATGCGCCCGGCATGACCGATCGACTCGCGGCACTTGCCGTCCTGGTGCGCGGTAACGCACCGGAGGCCGCGCCAACGTTGCTGTATTTCCGCGAACGCTACGCCGACAATGCCCTGGCGCTGGACAAGTGGTTTGCCGTGCAGGCGCAGTTGCCGGGCGATGCCGCACTGGATCGAGTACTGGCGCTCGAAAACGATCCCGCGTTCACCCTTAAAAATCCGAACCGGGTGCAGGCCCTGCTAGGTGCATTGGTACGCAGCAATCCCAGCGGCTTCCATCGCGTGGATGGCGCCGGCTATCGATTCCTCGCTGCACGGCTGGTCACGCTCGACGCCTTGAATCCCCAGCTCGCCGCGCGAGTGGCCACGGCATTCAACGGCTGGCAGCGACTGGAACCACGGCGCCGCGTTGCGGCCCGCGCGGCGATTGCTGAACTGGCCGGGCACAGTGGCCTTTCGCGCAACCTGACCGAAATCATCGACAGCGTGCTCAATCGCTAGACGGGTGTGCAAAGTCTTCGAGCGGCTCTCGGCGGGATC
>Ga0302177_10002187_pt1 | contig 13863 bp, 15 predicted proteins | sample I_Palsa_E1_2_FD_198780 | JGI IMG/M metagenome (GOLD analysis project Ga0302177, IMG submission 198780) | Peat permafrost microbial communities from Stordalen Mire near Abisko, Sweden - I_Palsa_E1_2 | ecosystem: Environmental > Terrestrial > Soil > Palsa > Peat permafrost | place: Sweden... | reverse complement strand
CCGCCATCCCATCGGCAAAGTACTCCTGGTCTTTCTTTTCGCTCATGTCGGCGAACGGCAGGACTGCCACCGAGCGCGGCGGTGGAGCGAGCGCGGCCGGTTGCCCGGAATCGACGACTGCGGAGGTAGCCAGCCGCTGCACCGCCTCGACGAGCTTCGGCAATGCGCTATCGACGCCTGAGGCACTCGCATCGAGCCAGTGCGATGCGCTAAGAAAGTACTCAAGGGCGGGCGGCAGAGATACAGAGCCGATCCGGAACGAAATAATCGAATGTCTCTTGGCGCTCGAGCGTTCAACTTCACGGAGAACGTGCTGCGAAGTCGCCGCATTTTCTGTCAGCACCAACACCAACGTCCGAGCGACGTTGAGAGCCCGAACGATGGCGTCTGCATAGAACTCGCCGGGCGTCACGTCTCGGGGCGCGATCCAGCATTTGAGTCCGTGGCACTCCAGGGCCGCAACGATGGCATCCGCGACGGCGACATCCTGCGAGGCGTAGCTGATGAAGACGTGGATGGATGCGTTGGGGACCTGCGCTGGCGCCGGCGGGTCAGTCGGCAGCTGGCCCCCTTCCGATTCGGACGCTTCTTCAGACATTCCTTGCCCCTTAGATCTTGCTTCTTGTCGAAAGGATGCGCTGGGGGCATCTGGCCCGCAACTTGCGGCCTGTCGGCCTCCTTCTTTGGGACTCGACGCTATTTGTCCAAAGTGGCGTGTCGGGATTGGCCGCTTAACGGCAACAGACATTTCAGCATGCTCTACTTCCGGTTTTGGCCGACAGCAGTCCTTTTTCGATAGTCTGCGGAAGCGGCACAGGCTTTTCTGGCGACAAGATCAGTAGGAATTTCGATGGCCGGAGAACAGCACTGCCGATGCGTACCTGATTCCGGCCTGCGCCTGCGCGATTGCAATTCGCTTCTGGTCCGCCGGGGCTTTGCGATCCAAAAGCGCTAGTGCCCGAGCCAAAACGCATCCGATATTAAGTATGCCGATCTCGATCAATCAACCCCTTACATGCGCTTAACTCTGAGAAATATCGGACAGCGCCATGCGATTTTCTCTTGTCCTATCAATTACTTGCGCGCAAACGCGATGCAGCCTACGAACCAGGGGGTCGGGAGTTCGAATCTCTCCGGGCGCGCCAATTAATTCATGGTTCATTCCGGTCAGATCGCTGACTGTGAAGTCCCAAGACTAAGCAACCGTCTTGAGAGTCAACACTGGTGCAAAGCGGGATTGAAGGGGACTTGGTCACGAGCGATGGCATTAAGGATCGTAAGGAGTTTTCTCATGCAAGCGGTCAGTGCCAGCTTTGGAGCCTTGCCTTGCTCGATCAGATGCGCATAGAAGCGACGGATAGCCGGATTGTGTCGGGAGGCCACGAGTGCGGCCATGTGCAGTGCGCGGCGCACTGTGGCACGACCGCCCCAAGTAGTTTGTCGGCCACGGAACTGCCCGGAGTCGCGATTCAAAGGCACGACGCCGACCGGGGCGCCGATTTCTCGACGCGTCAGATGGCCCAGTTCGGGCAACTCTGCGATGAGGGTGGCCAAGGCGTTCGGTCCAATGCCCTTGACTCCCCTGAGCAGAGTATTAAGTTCAGCGTGGTCGCGCTCGATCAGATGTGCCAGTTCCGCATCGGCCTTGTTCAGACGACCCTTGAGGAAGTCGATGGAAGCTTCAATGTCTGCTCGAGTGCTATGGTGCGAGGTGCTCAGACGTTGTCGCTCGGCGATGAGCATGCTGCAGAGTTGGCGCCGTCGCAGCAGCTGCACCTGCAACGCTTTGAGAGCCTCATCTGCGAGGGGTTTAATGAACCTCTGCAAGTCATCGCGTTGAAACAGGGTCTGAGCGAAGCGAGCAAGAACCCGAGCATCGATCGAGTCGGTCTTAGCCAAGATGCCCATCGCCTTGGCGAAGTCGCGAGCTTGCCGAGGATTGACTACGGCGACCGGCATCCCGGCCGCTTGCAGCGCGCCGGCGATAGCAGCTTCATAGCCACCGGTAGCCTCCAGGACGATCAAGCTAACGGCCAAATCGCGCACGTGCGCGAGCAGCCGGTCGTGGCCTTCGATGTCATTGGCAAACTGCAGGGTCGATCCATCCGTGCCGATACTCACCTCAAGGCTCGCCTTAGCAACGTCAATGCCTACTGCTACAGGATTGGTGGAGTTCTTCACGGCCCCTCCTTGTAAATACGGACTTTCAAGTCCCAACAACCGTTCGGGCTCAAGAAGAACGGGAACAGTGACCCTGCGCCTCAGCTTAGTCGCGGGCTTGCCGGCCCCGGGTGACAACAGGCTGCAGGATCACTCCACCCGATCGTAGCTACCATTGATACCAAACTTACCAATACCAATTTTTCTACGACTACGAATTAAGATACAAGGTGACATTCTGGCTCACTTCTCAACCCAGGAGTAGAGAGCCATGACCAAGAATGAACAGAACCGAGTCTTAGCTTGGCGGCTGAAGCTGCTGCATGAAGCCAGCGTGATGCCGAGGAACGTGGCTCAGGCCTGCCGCCATTTCGGTTTGTCTCGCCAAGCCTTTTATAAATGGAAGGCTCGATTCAAGGCACACGGCGAAGCCGGATTATGCGACCGGCCCCGCGTACCGCTGCATTCCCCGCGAGCGACGCCGCGCGAGGTGATTTCCAAAATTCTTTACCTTCGGCAGCGCTACCACTTTGGGCCAGGCCGGATCGCCGCTTACCTGCGGCGCTTCCACCAGCTGACGATCGCGACCTCCTCCGTGCACCGCATCCTGATCCGTCACCGGATGAACCGCCTGCCGGCTAACCAAAAGCGTAAGCCCCATCGGCGAGCCTGGAAACGATATGAGAAGCCCCAGCCCGGGCATCGGCTGCAGCTGGATGTGAAGTTCCTCGAGCGCATCGCCGGCACTGGCAAACGCCTCTATCAGTTCACTGCCATCGACGACTGCACACCCATTCGAGTGCTCAAGATCTACGATGCCTGTAATCAGACTTCAGCCATCCGCTTCGTGGATGAGGTCCTTCGACGGCTGCCTTTCCGCGTACTCGTGGTGCAGACCGACAATGGCGGAGAGTTCCAGTCGCGCTTTCACTGGCATCTTGAGGGGCAGGACATCCGCCATGTCTACATACGACCCAGAACACCGCACCTGAACGGCAAGGTCGAGCGCTCTCATCGCGTCGACCAGCAGGAGTTTTATCAGCTCCTAGACAAAGACGGCACTGCCGATGATATCCACCTGTTCAATGACAAGCTTCGTGAGTGGGAGAACTATTACAATTACCATCGACCGCATGGAGCCCTCGACGGGCAGACGCCTTACGAGCGGCTTCTGGCAAAAACCAATGCCAGTGTGTCACCGCCGTCTTGAGACCTTACAAATAGTTCCGACTTCCTCCAGGCCGCCTGATTGTTGCATGCTGACGGTTGGCGCGCACATGCAGGTTGAACGAGGCGAAGGCGTCGTTGTCGGCGGCCTGTGTTCACCGGCAAATCAGTTCACTCAGTACTGGATCGAGAAGTCGAACGGGGAGCGATTCTGGGCCGAGCTCAAGGATTTGAAGCCTGCCGACTGATTTGTTGCCTTCTATAGGGGAGCTCACGAAAAGTAAATTTGTGCACGTTAAGGGAAGTTGGATGTAGGCGGCCACCGTTGCCGGGCAACTCCCTTCAGCAATAGCCACACGGCGAGGGCTATCATCGTCACGAATATTGGTGCGAGCAGCAAGTCAGAGTCGTATTGCGGCAGCGCAACGGCAGTCACATTCTTGACGATGAAGCTTGCGCCGGCGAGCAGCAGGAGGGCGCCGAGCCAGCGGGGGAAATACGATGAGCGATAGAAAAGATACCCGCGCAGAGCCGTCGCAATGCCATAGAACACCATGAAGACTGTTCCACCGTAGCGGTACAGCGTCAGCGCCGAATAGATGAATAGCGTGCTCTGATCGATTGTCAGGTGCTTCTGGACCGCTGTGTCGAGAATTGGAACCGACGCCATGAAGTAGAACAGCTCAGATGTAGCGAAAGTGGCGGTGGCGATGATCCCGAAGAAGGCTGCCAGTAGCGATAGTGTGGAACTCACCGGTCGGAGTAGAACGTAGAAGATCAAAGCAAGCGTGATGTCGCAGACTGCCTCGATGAGGTAAACCAGGAAACTGAGTCGGAAAAGCTCAGGTGAGGCGGCAACATTAGCGGCGGTAGCGTTCGGATCGGAGGCGACCAGCAATTTGCCCGGAACGTAAACCTCTGCAAAGCCACCGGCAAAGATTGAAATCACTACGAGCACGCCAGCGACAGCAGCAAGCCGTCGCGCTTGTTCCGCATTCATCGGGTCGGTCCCCCCAAGTGTTGTGAAGCGCTGCCGTCCATTGGTGTACCAATATAAATCATCCTCCCTGAAGCCCGACTCTAGTATCCCTCATAAGCGCCATTGGGCCGCTGTCTTCGAAATGTTCGGGACCTGCTTTGGGTCCGAGGTGGCTGAGCCTACCGCGGCCGCGAACGGCAGCTAAGTGGCTGCGACCTGAATCCTCGTCCGCGTCGAAAAGCGCAAGCTGAGGGCATCAGAAGACATTGCTGATGCTCTCGAAGGCATAAGGCAAGAGCTGAACGGTCTGCCGGATGCTTTTGCCGCGAGCTTTCAGCGCGTTGTACCGAAATAACTACGAAGCTCGCATAGCTCGACCCGACGCGCCAGTTCACGCCGCTCCGGGCTGTTATCGGCATCAGCCATTCCGCAAAGCCTTTCAACCTGCTCGAGGGGCTAAGCCGACGCCGTACGCGCTTTATAGTTTCGAGTTCACCGCGAGCCACCGTGCGGTGAAGCGTAGATCGGCTCAGACCGACATGAATCGCAAGCTCTGCGAGCGAATAGCCAATGCGGAAAAGGTGATGATTTGAGTCTGCATGAGACGCAGGATGAATCAATGGCGAGCGCTAAACCGACGTGCGGCACGAATTAGTCATAACGCATAGCGCCGCGCAAAAGATGGAACCGCCTGGATGTGCCTAAAGACTTCTTCGCATTTCTCCTGCTAATGTATGCGCCGCGTCCTTGTGGCTTGCTCCTCGGACACAGCAACGCACTAGAAGATTTTTGGCATGGATGCTCTAACGCGGAGAGCATCGCGATGGCCACGAAAAAGAAACGGCGCCCCATCGGACCCTACGTGAAGGCGCATCAACGCGCTTACGCCTGGGCGGACAAAGCCGTGGCCTACCGACAGCGGGGCCAATTCGCACAGGCGAAGGCGGCCGCGCAGAGGGCAAGATACTGGTTGTCCAAGGCGAAGCAACTCGGAGCTCGGGCAGCTCGTGGCGCCAAGGGCGGTTGACGATTCTCTCGTTACGCCGGCGCGCGGAGCGGATCGCGCTCAAATGGCGGATCATGGTGCGCAGGCGGTAGAAGCTCGTTACTGTTTTTTTAACACGAGAAGGGCGGCAGATACGGCTGACAGTACCCAAATTTCCGAAGTAGACGGATCCAATTCTCCTACTGATCAGGCTCTTGAGAGTACCCTCCCCGTCGCCGGCGCCGCCCTAACGTTGCGACACTCTCTACGGTGCGCCGTGAAATGGGTCGGGTCTATCGTGACATGAGGATGAAGAAGGCTGAGTCGCAGCGTGTGGGCTCGTGTGCGTTCGGTCTGCAATTGCCAAACTTATCGGCGAATCGGAGATTCAAAAGCGAGTGGACGCGGCTTTGACTTCTTCGCAGTTTTTGCTACTGCAATGGGCTTGGCGAAGCCTTAGTTGACTCGCAGCCGATCAGTTTCTTTCTTGACTACGGCATAGCACTCGCACGAGAGGTGTTCGAGCCGATCTCGGTCCAACACCGTAATGGACCCACGGCTGTACGCGATCACGCCAAGCTTCTGCAACTTGCCGGCGGCATCGGTGACGCCCTCGCGGCGTACGCCCAGCATGTTCGCGATGAGCTCCTGCGTCATGGCTAATTTGTTGTCCGGCAACCGGTCAAGAGACAGGAGCAACCAGCGGCACAGCTGCTGGTGCACGGTGTGATGCCGGTTGCAGACCGCGGTCTGCGCCATCTGCGTGATCAAGGCTTGCGTATAGCGCAGCAGGCTATGCATCGTCTCGCCCTGACGTTCGAATTCCTGCGTGAGCCGCGTGCCCTTCAGCCGATACGCCGAACCGCTGCTTTGTACGATCGCGCGGCTGGTCGTTGTTTCACCACCCATGAACAGCGACACGCCAACCATACCGTCATTTCCGACGACACAGATTTCAGCCGTGGAACCGTTCTCCAGCACGTACAGAAATGAAACTATGCAGTCGGTCGGAAAATAGACGAAACGCAGGGCGTCGCCGGGTTCGTAGAGGATCTTTCCGAGCGGCATCTTGACTAGCCGCAACTTCGGATAGATTCGGGCGCGCGCCGCGTGTGACAGCGCCGCCAGCAACTGATTGCGTTGTGGGTCGTGAGGGCTGAGCATGAGCGATCTCGTCGCGGGTCATCCAGAAAGGCATGACGGGACTATAGCTGGAAGAAAATGTTCGGTCGCGGAGTGAATCATTTCTTTGGCGAGGCCGAAGTGAACCCGCCGCGCACGCCTGATGGTTTCGATCCCAGTGATGATTACCGACACAGCGGCGGTAGATATCCAAATTGCAAGATAGAGTCCAATCTCGCGCCCAGGGCTCTTTAGCCAACATGACTGCGCAGCCGCGGATACAAGCGCAAGAGCGCCCGTGGCCGCCAATGTAGCCGGTCCATAGCCGCGAAATTTCGCGGCGCGAACGATTTGGCCCCGGATGGAATCAATTTCGGCCAGTGCCTAGTATAGGTTTGCCATGTTGGACACCTGCAAGCTTTGCATCCTAAAGTAACCAAGTGGAAAGGCGTTAGCAAGCCATTTGAATCGCCCAACAGGCGATGCCTAAACCGCGGCAAAGCACATATGCGACTCATTCGTAATTGTGGGCCAGTGATGTGATCTGGGGTGATGAGTACGGGCCGGGCGCAGATGTCAGGCTCGACGACCTCGAATCCCGCAAGCTCCGTAACTGGCGCTGTAAGTTGAACTGATCAGCGCGCGCTAATACGCGGACCGGTGCGTCGGCACTTCGCAGTCGGCGAGCGAGCAGCGCTAAACTAGCTGCTTGGCCGAGAAATGCGCGTAGCGCGCTGATCATCACCGCCCGGTCGAGCACGCCAGCGCTCGAGTGTACGCAGGGAGATGCCGGCGAGATTGAGCGAGCCCAAAACGCATTCCGTCCACTGCTTTTCATCTCGATACGCGTAGGAAACGGGCTTGCAATCGCGATGGCAGGCGCAGACGAGTGCTATAAGCGGAATCAGCGCCGTTAAGAACTCGAGACGCGCTTCGCAGAACCACTAAGTCAGGAGTTATCGTTGCCGAGGCGTCCCGATTTGCGAAAGCATCCTCCATTCGAACGATCTCCCGCACGCCGTCGCGCCGCCCGAGAAGGACTGTTGGCAATCGAATCACACGAAACGCCGGTGCGGATGCGACACGCACGACGGCCGAAACCGTCTGAGATCTCACGGCGGCGTCGCCCACAGCCGGTACGATCGCTCGTAGTCGGGGACATCGAACTTGTTGCAGCGTTCCAGAAGGAAAGAGTTTCCCCGAGGCCCGAGAGCGAATTGAAAGCCGCAATGAAGGACGCGCTTATGGCACGTCCTTCACCGAGCATGTTCCTGGTTAGTTCTTTGGGGTCTCGCCCGTTGAAGTCTCACCAGTTCCGATTTTATTGTCTTCCGTCGGTGAGTCAGTCGGAGCTTTTGTTGTTGCACTCGACTGGGCCTTCTGGACACTCATTTCATCACTACAAGCCTTCTTGACGTCAGTCTTAGACATGCCATCATTGTTCGCTGCGTGCTTCGCTACGCAGTCCTTCATCATTTGGTGGTTTGTGGATGAGTCACTTTGCACGGCGTCGCCGGCGAACGCCTGCGCGCCCACGAAGACAAACCCTGCGCATACGATCGAATTAAATAAACGTTTCATCGCTTCACTCCATCAGTTGGGGGGATTTTGCTACACAACCGCTGGAGGCAGTGATTGATGGCAACACTACGATTTTAGCCGCGCGCGCAGGGTTCGCCATCAGCGCATCATGGCTCGCAACGTAAGCGTTGTCCTACATTCAGCGAATATTGTGCCCTTCGCAGAGAGGAGCCGCGCTAGGGCAGTCCCATGAAGCATTGTGGACTTCCCAGGATTCAGTGGACACGTCGGCGTCTTCGGCCGGCTCTTTCGAATTCCTCAGGACTTACGCCGCCTATATGACTATGGCGACGCGTTGGATTGCAGAAAGAATCAATGTAATTAGATATTTCAACCTTCGCAAGCTCGCGTGTTCTGTAGATCTTCTTCTTGATGCATTCCTTCTTGAGGCTGCTGAAAAATGATTCCGCCACCGCATTGTCCCAGCAGTTTCCACGACGGCTCATGCTCGGTTCAAGATGATTGGTCTTGCAGAACCTTCGCCAGTCGTCGCTACCATATTGCGAGCCTTGGTCGGAATGAATAACAGTTCTGCGTGGTCGACGCCGGCGTACAGCCATCAACACTGCGTCGAGTACGAGCTCGCGGGCTATTGTCGGTCGCGTCGACCATCCGACGATCTTTCTGGAATACATGACCACGGCGAGATAGAGCCATCCTTCCCAGGTTCGAATGTACGTAATATCCGTAACCCAAGCTCTATTTGGACTTGCGACGTCGAACTTGCGCTGAAGGACGTTTGGAATCAGCTCGGAGGGCTTGGATGCGCCGCTGTGCCGGATTCGATAGCCTCGAACCGCCCAGATTTTATTTACGCGCATCAGCCGCATCACGCGGTGCTTGCTGCAGGTCTCTCCAGCCTCTCGAAGGTCGAGGAATACCCTTGGGGCTCCGTAGATACCGTGGCTTGCCGCATACGAGGCGCGGATCAACCGGAGGAGCCTAATGTCCTCCAGGGCCCGCCGACAGACCGGTCACTTTCGCGCTCGGACGCGGAGCAACGTGTTGCGAAAACATTCATCAGAACAAGCCGCGGGCATAGCCTGCAATTGACGGTCGTGATCGGCGACCTGTTATGCGGATCTGTCTCTGGGCACGGTGAAATCTCACATACGTCGCGCGCTCGCGACTTTGCGTAAGGAACTGGAGACCACTGAAACCCCTTCGCCGGGAATGAAAGATAACGGTTTCCAGGAATCTCCGAATTCTGTGCTGAGCCTGCGCGTGCGACAGCACAATGCTGACCCAATGCCCAGCTAAGAGAGTAATTCGAGCACCAGCATCTCCGATGCATCTTTTGTCTTTATAGTCTGGCAAACGCGAACGCGCTCCGGCTATTCGGTGCTCCATGAGCATGCATCATACTCGGCTCCAACTTGTCGTCGTTCGCTGACTTTGACTTCCCCCGTTCGACGCAATCCGTAATGGAGGCCCCCGTACGCACTCCTTCAATGGACTTCCCAGGCTTTTGTGGACGCGAGAATCTAACGGCGTTACCGGCATGGAGGTCCGCCAATGCGCACGAAAGCCAGCACGGGGAAGATCCATCAGACCTACGAATTTAATAAAGCCCACGCCAATCGATCACGGGCGGCGGCAGCGCGATGCGGTCGGCGAATATAGTAATCAGGCACACGGTCGCCGAGCGGAAGGTTCTCGCTACGCACCGAGTTGGGAATTAGAGAGAAGCTACAGTGCTGTTTTTATCCCGTCTGGACTCGGCAAAAGCTGGCAACTGATTCTCGATGTCCGCACACAAAAATCATTAGAATTGGTCTCCATCTTCTTCCTTTTCACGCCACGGCCGTCGTTTCGTCAGGTAGCCCGGATCCGGCCAGATCCTTTCGGATCTCCGATTCCGCCTTCTCCCAGTTTTGAACTGCTGCACCGTCCTTGCGGCCTCCGTCCTCGTAGAGTTTATAGGCTCGCTCCGCGATGCGCGGAGTCAGATCAGCCGTTGGCTTGGCGTTGGCCTCAAGCTTAGGCTCGCTTTGTGCCCGCGCGGAATTGATGCGCCTGTGGCTTTCGGCTTCGACGTGGCCCGAGTGTCCGATTTCGCGGCCGCTTGGGGTTCAGGCTGCGAGCCTGCTCCGTGCGCTGTCGAACATCGGGTTCGAAAGCCAAGGTCGTGGCGCGAAGAAAGCGCAGACGACATTGTCGGAAACGACAAAAGCAGATCATCCGGCGGCTGCGGCATCGTTTTGCGGCGCAGCATCCGAGCGACCAGAATCGCCATTGCTGCAACGCCCGTTTGCTCCGCAATCTTGCGGTACGACAGTCTCTGCATATCCCGGAGCACCAAGACCTCGCGATAGTGCGAAGGCAACGCGACGGCTTTATCGAACCAGAGAAAAGACGAAGGCCCTCAGTCGCCGTGAGGGCGACTGGGGGCCTACCAGCCGTGAATCACTGCAGCGGTGAGGCGCTCCTGATTTAGCGCAACGCCGCAGGTTTGTAATGGTGGTTGGTTACTTCGGATGCATGTTGCCGCGGGAAAAGTCCTTGGACGCGTCGGCAACGGACATCATTCCCTTGCCTCCGGTATCCATTTTGTTCCACTTGGCTTCGCTGTATTTCATGAACTCATCTTTGGAGATCATGCCGTCGTGGTCGGTATCCATCGCCTTGGCGTTGAAGTTCATATTGCCTGTGGCAAAGTCCTTGCCCGCGTCCGCAACCGATACCGTGTCCTTGCCGCCCGACATGCGATCCCACATCGTTGCACTGTACGCCATGAATTCGTCCTTGGAAATCATGCCATCGTGATTGGCATCCATCTCCGCGATGTCGAAACGCATCATATTGCCGCGAGCGAATTCAGACGGGTCAGCTGCGAAGGCGATGCCAACGCCGAGAAGCGCCGTGAGTGTGAAAATTGACTGTACCTTGTTCATGAGTGTCCCCAATTGAAAGAAATACTAAAACCAGCGCCACTGCGTTTGTGCGGGCGATCTAAGAGACCCGTCAAGGCCACACAATATTGCTTCGCCGCGCAGAGCATTGCGTTCAAGATCCATGATAGCCATTAAGGTCTCCCCATTCAAAAAGCCCGTCCGGCGGGGTGTTCACTATGCCCAAATGGCGCCTTCAGGCCGAGGGCATTGGCGCGGTAGCGAAGCAGCGAGGCGAGTTGTAGCCAAGCGTTTTTGGCCGTACATACTCGGCACCGCGAAATCCGAGCCGCACGACGAAATCTTCGTTCCAGTTGACATTTTGGGAACATGGTCCTTCGAGAGTTGGGGGAGCTATGAAGAAGAGGCGTTCCACGATGCGCCAGACAGCATGTCATAAGTGACTCGCGGCACCGGTCTCCCTAGGATGTAGCAATTGGAGCTAACTTTGGGTTACCCAGGCCGCCAGCATCCCCAACGATTCTGGGCGGGTTCAGCACGACGCTGGAATCGTCTTGAGGCAGGACTCGGCACTCGGAGCCGTTGAGTCGATGCATAAAGACGCGTGGCGAGCCTGGCCAGTGCTGCCGAGTACGCCCCGTCACGGTAACCGACGACGCCTGGTCTGCGCTGACAACCCACATGGAGATGAGCATGTACATGAAAACCTTCCTCGCAATTGTCACCATGGCTCTGATGATGGTGACAGCACCCGCCCGTGCGGACGAACGGCCGTTCAGCACCGCCACACTCGACCAACTCCTTGCCGACGGGCAGCCCGTTGCGGTCGACTTCCATGCCGACTGGTGCCCGACCTGTCGCGCGCAAGCGCCCATAGTCAGGCAACTCCTGTCTACGCCGGAATTCAAGAACCTCACCGTACTAATCGCCAACTACGATACCGAGCTGGCATTGCGCAAGTCCCTAAACGTCGCCAAGCAAAGTACCCTCGTCGTGTTCCGCCACGGCAAGGAAGTAGCTCGCTCAACGGGAGATACGAGTCGCGAGGGGCTCGCCGCCCTGTTGCGACAGGCGGTAACCTGACGCAGAGCCGGCGTTCCGTCATGAGCTTCGGGATCGGGACCTTCGGGATCGCCCTGGTAGCCGGGCTGCTGACGACGCTATCGCCGTGTGTCCTGCCGCTGATCCCACTCCTCATGGGTTCGGCCGTCAGCGCACACCGACTGGGGCCGTGGGCTCTCGCCGTCGGCGTCGCCTTGTCGTTTACCGTGGCGGGTGTGCTTTTGGCAAGCGTCGGAGCGTCGCTCGGTCTGGACGGTGAGACGTTTCGCGGGGTGGCGGCGCTTCTGATGACCGCCTTTGGGCTAATCCTGCTTTCGGGACGTCTGCAGGCGTTGTTCGTCCGGGCCACTTCAGGTATGAGCAATTCCGGACACGCGCTCCTGGCCCGATTCACGCTCGACGGGCTCGGCGGCCAGTTTGTACTCGGACTACTGCTCGGCATTGTCTGGAGCCCCTGCGTCGGGCCGACGCTCGGCGCCGCCACGACGCTCGCGAGCCAAGGCCGGAATCTCGCACAAATCTCGCTGTTGATGGCCGTCTTCGGAGTGGGTGCAAGCCTCCCTTTGCTTCTGATCGGGTCTCTTTCGCGGGCAGCGCTGCTGAGGATACGGGGTTCACTCAAGACGACAGGTGAGCGTGGGAAGCAGGTGCTCGGTCTCGCGTTGCTCTTGCTCGGGGCGCTTATTCTCTTCCACGCCGACCATCGGCTCGAGGCATGGCTGCTCGATCATTCGCCCGCTTGGCTTACCGCGCTCACGACGCAGTATTGAGGGCACTGTCCGGGACCGGGCCAGCGGTCCCCAGCAATCCAACCCGGCATTCAAACCTCGCAGAGTGCGGCAAATTGCTGACACTGCCGATGAACTGCTGCGCGAAGGCTACCCGTCGATCGATCTTCGGAATCTGTTGCGAGTCTGCTGAATCAATCGCGACATCAAACTGTATCCAGAAAGGAATTCTGGCACCAAAGGTTGCCGGCGTCATTCTAGAGCGTAATAAAAGAAAGTGGTATCCGCAAGCGGAGACAAGCCAAATAATGCTCTTCAGTTGGCTCTTCTCGCTCACACAGGATTACACCCGCGGATCCACACGATCCGGTTTGACGTCGATGATGTGTACGATACCGAACTCGGACTGGTCCTCATCCGGATATAGCCAGAAGCCCGGGGAACGAGGTGGTGGTCGATAACCGAAGCGAAAACCCATTACCTCTGTGTAGAATCGCCGCGACGCCTCTAGGTCGGTGGTGCGGATCGCATAGTGGGTAAGCTTGGTGTTTGTCATTCGCTCTCGCTTCAGGCGGTTTTTGAATTTCGCGCCGCGCGGCCTTCCGCGACCGTCATACCAAGGGTGCTTGGTGAAGGCGTCGATTGGCACGCGCGTATTTCGATCTATTTTACCCGAGGCAGACGTTGATCACCCGCGAGATCGAGATTCTAGTACTCCTCATGATCGCAATTGCTGCGGTTGGAGTGGTGGCGAAACGCTCGAATATTCCGCCAGCAATTCCCCCCGAAAATAATTCCTTGGCACCATCGTGTACTGTTTATGCAAAGGTCGGAGATTGCAGTCATTATCTCCGACATGCTACCTAAGAGCGATTCTGAATCGTTTTCACCGCGACAGCGCGCAGATGAACAGGCCAGTGATGGCGACTAATCGGACGAAAAGCCGGCACGGATTCCGATATCACCTATTCCCAAGTGGCGGAAGCATAGTCTTTCTGGCGCTCTGGCTGAATTGCGTACTGGCTGACACAGTTCCCGGAGTGGCTCAGCACACCCAGTGGAATAAGGCCAATATTCATGGCCACAGTATCTATTATGCGGTGCGCGGCGGTGGCCCGGAGCTGGTCTTCTTGCATGGCGGAGGCGACTCGGGTGAGCGCTCGTTCGTGCATCAATTAGACGTATTTTCGGAACATCATCATATCGTAGCACCTGATCAGGTGGGCC
>Ga0302177_10002180_pt1 | contig 13888 bp, 12 predicted proteins | sample I_Palsa_E1_2_FD_198780 | JGI IMG/M metagenome (GOLD analysis project Ga0302177, IMG submission 198780) | Peat permafrost microbial communities from Stordalen Mire near Abisko, Sweden - I_Palsa_E1_2 | ecosystem: Environmental > Terrestrial > Soil > Palsa > Peat permafrost | place: Sweden... | reverse complement strand
CCACCATGAGGATTCCGCCCGCGTACTGCAGGGCCACGCAGCTGCGGCCGCGCGCGATGCCTTTGCGCGCATAGTCGGCCTTGTCCCGCATGGCCTGTTCTGGTGACACGTAGAACGGCATTGACACCGCGGACGCTTCCTTTACTTAGGTCGGATGGGAGGGGACGATGGCGGGATGCGGCTAACCGGCCCGGGCCGGCGATCAGGCGTGGCCGCCCGAGGGCGGCTGACCGTTTCGCAGCGGGGCGGTAGGGCCGTCCGGCGCGGCCATCCGGCCCTGCACGACCTGCTGGGCGTAGTCCTCGGACTCGGCCTCTGACAGCTTCCTGAAGCCGTCGGCCGTGACCGTGGCGATGACGGGGAAGATCCGCCTGGTCATGTCCGGGCCGCCGGTCGCCGAGTCGTCGTCGGCGGCGTCGTACAGCGCCTGCACGCAGGCCAGCGCCGCGTCCCCGGCCGGCATGTCATCGACGTAGAGCTTCTTCAGCGCGCCCCGGGCGAAAAGAGACCCCGAGCCGATGGAGTAGAACCTGTGCTCCTCATACGGGCCGCCGGCCACGTCGTAACTGAAGATGCGACCGCGATCCGCCTCTTCGTCGTAGCCGACGAACAGCGGCACGACGACAAGTCCCTGCATGGCCGCGCCGAGGTTTCCCCGGACCATCCAGGCGAGGCGGTTCGCCTTGCCTTCCAAGGATAGCGAACGGCCCTCCATCTTCTCGTAGTGCTCGAGCTCGACCTGGAACAGGCGGACGAACTCGATCCCCACGCTGCCGGTGCCCGCGTAGCCCATGGCGGAGAACTCGTCGCTGCGGAAGACCTTCTCCACATCCCGCTTCGCGATCATGCTGCCGAGGGTGGCCCGGCGGTCACCGGCCATCACCACCCCGTGCTCGCACACGGCGGCCACGATCGTCGTAGCGTGCGGCAGGTCGCGGATGGCCTGACCGGACCCCCCGTCGGTGCCCAGGCCCGGCACGGTGCGACTGGGCAGCAGGCCAGGTGAGTGCGAGCCGAGGAAATCGGCGAACGAGGACGACTGCAGGCCCATGAAACCCGGAGGCCGGCCGGTCAACCCCGCCGAGCCCGCAGCCCGCCCAGCGCTGAAAGGGTCCCCGTCTCCCCCGGCGAACGGGCCGGACTGTTGGCCGTCGTAGTACGAGCCCAACGCGGACTCCTCCCGTGATTGTCGGCATATCCGGGGGTTCCCCCCCGGACTAGCACTCTCCTCATCAGACCCTACTGCCACGCCAGAGCGCGCCGGGTACGCGCATGACGCCCGCGCGTCCGCCTACGGCGAACCGGCAGCTGCCGTCGTTACTGTCCGCCCTTTTGCACGTAGGACCGGACAAATTCCTCGGCGTTCTCCTCGAGTACCTCGTCGATCTCGTCGAGAATCGCGTCGACATCGTCGGAGAGCTTTTCGTGCCGCTCCCTGACTTCCTCGGTAGTACCCGCCTCGGCTTGCTCGGTCTCTTCGGCGCGCCTTGTGGTCTGCTTCTGACCGCCTGTGTCCTTCGTCGCTGCCATGTCGCCACCTCCATCAGTCTCAACGTTATCGTCACCCGTGGGAGTCCCGCCCAATCCCGCCGGGCGAAATCGGTACGAACTCGCGATCCGGCACCGAGGACCGGTCAGCTACTCCTGGCCGGTCAGCGCGGCGACCAGCTCGGCCGCGCTACGGCAGCGGTCAAGCAGATCGCCCACATGCGCCCTGGTGCCGCGCAGGGGCTCGAGGGTGGGGACGCGCTGCAGCGACTCCCGCCCCGGGATGTCAAAGATGACCGAATCCCACGAGGCGGCCGCCACCGACTCCGGGTACTGGCGCAGGCAGCGGCCGCGGAAGTAGGCCCTGGTGTCCTCGGGCGGGTTATCGACCGCCCGCTCGACGGTCGCGTCGTCGGTCAGCCGGACCATCCGGCCCCGGGCCGCCAGCCGGTTGTACAGGCCGCGGTCCGGCCGCACGTCGGAGTACTGCAGGTCGACGAGTTGCAGCCGCGGATGATCCCAGCCCAGGCTGTCCCGGGACCTGTAGCCCTCAAGCAGCTCGAGCTTGGCCACCCAGTCCAGCTCCTTGGACAGCAGCATCGGGTCGTCGGCCAGCCGGTTGAGCACGGATTCCCACCGGTTCAGCACATCGGCGGTGATGTCGTCGACGTCGTTCCCGTAGCGGTCCTCGGTGTACTTGCGGGCGAGCTCGAGGTACTCGGCCTGCAATTGGACGGCGGTCATCTTCCTGCCGTCCTTGAGCGTGAGCAGGCGGCGGCAGGTCGGGTCGTGCGAGATGGCCCGGAGCTCGGCCACCGGGGCCTCGACGGACAGATCGGCGCCGAAGAACCTGTCCTCGATCATCGCCAGGATCAGCGAGGTGGTGCCGACCTTGAGGTAGATGCAGACCTCGCTCATGTTCGCGTCGCCGAGGATCACGTGCAGCCGCCGGTACTTCTCGGGGTCGGCGTGCGGCTCGTCCCTGGTGTTGATGATGGGCCGCTTCAGCGTGGTCTCCAGGCCCACCTCCACCTCGAAGAAGTCGGCCCGCTGGCTGATCTGGAAGCCGGTCCCCCGGCCGTCCGCGCCGATGCCGACCCTCCCGGCGCCGCAGGTCACCTGGCGGGACACGAAGAACGGCACCAGGTACTTGACGATGTCGGCGAACGGCGTGCCCCGGCGCATCAGGTAGTTCTCGTGCGAGCCGTAGGAGGCGCCCTTGTTGTCGGTGTTGTTCTTGTAGAGCTGGATCGGCGCGCTGCCGGGTATCGTCGCGGCCTTGGCCGCGGCCTCCGCCATCACCCGCTCGCCGGCCTTGTCCCAGATCACCACCGACAGCGGGTTGGTGCACTCCGGTGACGAATACTCGGGGTGAGCATGGTCGACGTACAGCCGCCCGCCGTTGGTCAGGATCACGTTGGCCAGGCCGAGATCCTCGTCGGTCAGCTGCGAGGAGTCCGCGGCCTCGCGGGTGAGGTCGAACCCGCGTGCGTCCCGCAGCGGGTTCTCCTCCTCGAAGTCCCAGCGAGCCCGCCTGGCCTTGGCCGCGGTGGCCACCTGGTAGGCGTTGACGATCTGGGATGAGGTCACCATCGAGTTGGCACCGGGCTGGCCGGGCACAGAGATGCCGTACTCGGTCTCCGTGCCCATCACGCGAAGAACGCTCATGCTGTATCTTCCGCTCGCTTCCGGGGCGCAGTGTCTTCCGCTCGCCTCCGGGGCGCCCGGAGGCGTCGCCTTCGCTGGTCGCTCGTGCCTCGCTCCTCGGTCCAGGCGACGCCGCGCCCCTTGAGCTCGCTCATGTGAATCAGCCTAATGCCGCAGCGGACGAAGACGGCATGCTGACCCGGTTTCCTTAGCGCGAACAGCCATCAAAGGTACTGTCCGGTGTTCGCCACGGTGTCAATCGAGCGGCCCGCCTCAGTGCCTGTCTTGCCCGAGACCAGCGTCCTGATGTAGACGATGCGCTCACCCTTCTTGCCCGAGATGCGGGCCCAGTCGTCCGGGTTGGTGGTGTTCGGCAGGTCCTCGTTCTCGCTGAACTCGTCGACGCACGCGGCCAGCAGGTGGCTCACCCGGATGCCCTTCTGCCCGGTGTCGAGGAACTCCTTGATGGCCATCTTCTTGGCCCGCGCGACGATGTTCTCGATCATCGCGCCGGAGTTGAAGTCCTTGAAGTACAGCACTTCCTTGTCACCGTTGGCGTAGGTGACCTCGAGGAACCTGTTCTCCTCGGACTCGGTGTACATCCTTTCGACCGTGCGCTGGATCATGGCATCGACGCATGCCTGCGCCGACGAGTCATTCGCAGCCAGGTCATCGGGATGCAGCGGCAACACGGTCAGCACGTACTTGGAGAAGATGTCCTTGGCCGCCTCGGCGTCCGGCCGCTCGATCTTGATCTTGACGTCGAGTCGTCCCGGCCGCAGGATCGCCGGGTCGATCATGTCCTCGCGGTTGGAGGCGCCGATGACGATCACGTTCTCCAGGCCCTCGACCCCGTCGATCTCGCTGAGCAGCTGCGGCACGATCGTGTTCTCCACGTCGCTGGACACACCGGATCCGCGGGTGCGGAAGATCGAGTCCATCTCGTCGAAGAACACGATGACCGGCATGCCCTCGCTGGCCTTCTCCCGGGCCCGCTGGAAGACGAGCCTGATGTGCCGCTCGGTCTCGCCGACGTACTTGTTCAGCAGCTCGGGGCCCTTGATATTGAGGAAGAAGCTCTTGCCCTCCTTACCCCCGTCGTCCTGCGCGGTCTTGGCCGCGACCTGCTTGGCGAGGGAGTTCGCCACCGCCTTGGCGATCAGCGTCTTCCCGCAGCCGGGCGGCCCGTACAGCAGGACGCCCTTGGGCGGCTTCAGCCTGTGTTCCTTGAATAGGTCCGCATGCAGGTACGGCAGCTCGATGGCGTCCCTGATCTGCTCGATCTGCCCGGCGAGGCCGCCGATGTCGTGGTAGGAGATGTCCGGCACTTCTTCGAGGATGAGCTCTTCCACCTCAGCCTTGGGGATCCGCTCGTACACGTAACCCGACCGCGACTCGAGCAGCAGCGAGTCGCCGGCCCGCAGCGTCTCGTGCAGCAGCGGCTCGGCCAGCCGGACCACTCGTTCCTCGTCAGCCTGCGAGATGACCAGCGCGCGCTGGGAGTCGGCGAGCACCTCCTTGAGCATGACGACCTCGCCCACCGTCTCATAGGACTGGGCGATGACGACGTTGAGCGCCTCGTTCAGGACCACTTCCTGGCCGGGGCGCAACTCGCTCAGTTCGACGTTCGGGGAAACGTTGACCCGCATCTTGCGGCCGCCGGTGAACACGTCGCACGTGTCATCGTCGTTTGAGTTCAGGAAGATACCGAAACCGGACGGCGGCTGCGCCAGCCGGTCCACTTCTTCCTTCAGCGCGACGATCTGGTCGCGTGCCTCACGCAGTGTGGTAGCCAGCCGCTCATTCTGGGCGGTGACCCCGCTGATGCTTCCCTCGGACTCACGCAACCTGTCCTCGAGCAGCCTGACCTGCCGCGGAGAATCCGCTAGCCTGCGCCGAAGCACGGCGATCTCCTCATCAAGGAAGGAGATCTGAGCGGTAAGGCTCTTCACCTCATCCTCGTGCCGTGAGGCACGCCCGCTTTCATCTCTGGTGGCCACGGCCCTCACCTCCCTCTGCACCGTTAACTTGGACTCTACCTATTCGCGAGCATTCCCTAACCTGCTGAGGCCGGATCGACGCTGTTTTGCCGTTTCGGCAGGCACCAATCCGTCGCTACAGCATCGCTAGGCGTAATCGTGCACTCGGGACTTAACACACCGGACCGTTCGGATAAATGATCTTCTTGATGATCTCCGTCCTGAGCACCCTTGGCCGGCCGCCGCCGGCGCGGTGGGGGCACCACGCCCGGCGCTAGCCGGCGCGAGGTCACCAGGAATCCGGTATGGCCCACCATACGATGCTCAGGGCGGACGGCAAGCCCCTCCACGTGCCACCCGCGCGTCAGGCTCTCCCAGGCGGCGGGCTCATCGAAGCCGCCATGACCGCGCAGCGCCTCCACGGTGCGCGACAGCTGAGTCGTCGTGGCGACGTAACAGCAGACCAGGCCGCCTGGGACGAGTGCCAGGGCGGCGGCGTCCACGCACTCCCACGGGGCCAGCATGTCCAGGATGACCCGGTCGAAATCCGACCCAGATGGATCCTCCCCTGAGCGGCCGAAATCGCCGGCCACCAGCTGCCAGGAAGACGGCGGGCCACCGAAGAACTGCTCGACGTTCCGCCTGGCGACCTCGGCGAAGTCGGACCTGCGCTCAAAGGAGGTCAGGGCGCCCTGCTCCCCGACCGCGCGCAGCAGCCAGCAGCTGAGCGCGCCGGAACCGGCCCCGGCCTCGAGCACGCGGGCGCCGGGGAAGACATCGGCGAACGCGACGATCTGCGCGGCGTCCTTGGGGTACACCACCGCCGCGCCGCGCTTCATCGCCAGAGTGAAATCGGCGAGCAGCGGCCGGAAGACGACGTACGGGGTGCCGCCGCCGGATTTGACCACGTTCCCGTCGGGGCCGCCGATGATGTCCTCGTGGTTCAGCGTCCCCCGGTGGGTATGGAACGTCGCCCCCGCGCGCAAGGTGATCAGGTGACTCCGGCCCTTCGGGTCGGTCAGCCGCACCAGCTCACCGGGCATCAGCGGCTTCATGGGGGGCCCTGCAGCGGTTTGGTCATGCTCGGTTATACCCCGGCGAACGCGTGGTCGACGTCGCGGGTGGCCAGCACGCCGTAGACCTGGCCGGAGGGCTCAACCAGCAGGTACTCGGTGGCCGGAGCCCGGCGGATGGCGTCAAGCAGGGCCATCCCCGACAGGTCGGCAGGCAGCACAAGGTTCGGCTCGAGCGTCCTGGCGAGCGAGCCTGCCTCGATCCACGGGCGGCGCTGCGGCGGGGTGGCCATCACCGCGGTCTCGTTGACGATCGCGATCGGCTTGTCTTCGTGGTCAACGACCACGACCGCCCGGGCCTGGCTCTCCTCCGCGCGCCTGATCGCCTCGGCCAGCGGAGTGTCCGCGGCGACAGAAACCGCCTTGCGGGCCAGCCGTCGTGCCTGCAGCGCGGGCAGCCGCTCGCGGAACCTCGTCGCCTTGAGAGCCTGCCCGGCTCCGGTCCACATGAAGGCGGCGATCACCGCCAGCCAGACGAAAGCGTACAGACTACCGCCGGTCACCTTCACCACCCCGGTGAGGAACGGCACGACGATCAGGGCCACCGCGAGCACGCGGCCCGCCCAGGCCGCGGCGATGGTCGAAGTCGCCGGGCGCCCGGTCAGCTTCCAGATCACCGCGCGCAGCATCCGGCCGCCGTCAAGCGGCAGGCCAGGAAGCAGGTTGAAGATCCCGACCACCAGATTGGCCCACCTGAGCTGGCTGACCAGCGTGCCCGTGATGGTGTCAGGCGAGACCACGTGCATCAGGCCGTAACCGCCCGCGGCCAGCACGAGCGACAGCGCGGGGCCCGCCGCGGACACCAGGAACTCCCGGCCGGGCGTCTGCGGTTCCAGTTCGATCTCGGAGAACCCGCCGAGCGGGTAGAGCAGGATGCGGCGTACCGGGAGCCCGTATCCGCGGGCGACGACGCAATGGCTCAGCTCGTGGATGAGTACGGACACGTAGAGCAGCACGACGAAGGCCGCCGCCACGATGAACCTGGTAGTGCCGTGCAGGGTCGCGGCGAGTTCGCTGGCGTAGACGAGGATGAAGACGCCGGCGATCACGAACCAGTACGGCGATATGTACACCGGGATGCCGAATAGGCGTGCGATGACGATTCCGGGACCGCCCTCGCGGCGCTGCGGCTTCTCCGGCGTCGCGGACGGCTTGTCTGGCGTCAGGCTGGCCACATGACCGATGCTACGTGCCCCAGCGGTCGGTCGGGTCGATGCGGGGCCGCCGAGATCCCCCCGAATGTCGGCACCGTGCCCTACGGTGGCGCTGTGGATGAAATGGTGCTGGTGCCGGCCCGGGGCGACGACCCCCCGGAACCCCCCGATCACGGGGGGGCTGCCCGCCCCCCCGTACCCCCCCGGCCCCCCTTGGGACCTGCGCTGTCGCCTTCTCGGGCGGCCGACTTCATGACCTGCCCGCTTCTTTACAGGTTCCGGGTCATCGACCGGCTGCCCGAGCCGCCTACGACGGCGACCGCGCGCGGGACGCTGGTGCACGCCGCGCTTGAGCGGCTGTTCGACTTGCCCGCCGCGGGCCGGACCAGGGAGGCGGCGCGGGCACTGGTGATGCCCGAGTGGGAGCGTCTGGCGGCGGCCGAACCCGAGCTGGCCGCGCTCTTCCCCGACGAGGCCGAGCTGGCCAGCTGGCTCAAGTCCGCGACGGCGATCATCGACGCGTACTTCACCCTGGAGGACCCGCGGCGGCTTGAGCCCGCCGAGCGCGAGTGCTACGTGGAGACCACGCTGGACTCCGGGCTGCGGCTGCGTGGCTACATCGACCGGCTTGACGTGGCGCCCGGCGGCGACATCAGGATCGTGGACTACAAGACCGGCCGCGCGCCCCGAGAGGCGTACGAGGCCAGCGCGCTGTTTCAGATGAAGTTCTACGCGCTGGTGATCTGGCGGCTGCGCGGCCAGGTGCCGAGGTTGCTGCAGCTCATGTACCTCGCCGAGGGCGAGGTACTGCGCTACTCCCCCGACGAGTCCGACCTGCTTGCCACCGAGCGCAAGGTGGCGGCCCTGTGGAAGGCCATCGAGCGGGCCAGGGATGCGGGCGACTGGCGGCCGAGGCCGAGCAAGCTGTGCGACTGGTGCAACCACAAGGCGCTCTGCCCCGAGTTCGGCGGCACCCCGCCGCCGCTCCCCGAGCCGGCTCTTCCCGGTGCTGGGATGGTTCGTACTACTTGACCGGCAGGGAGGATGTGGTCACAAAACGACGGCGACGATCACCAGGACGAGCGCCGGCAGGGCCACCGCGGCGGTCGGCGGCCAAGCCCATCGGACGGTCACCGTACCACCCGGCCCCGCCGCACCCGCCTGCCCGGCGCGTGCTCGTTCGCGGGCCGCGCGGGCGTCCAGGCGGACGGCGATGGCCTTGGCCGCGGGCAGGGAGGCGAGGTACCTCGCCTCCTCTGGCAGCCGGGAGCTCGCCTCGTAGCCAGGCGCCTGGCCTGCGGTGCCGAGCATGCCCGGCAGCGACAGGCGGCCGAACCCCGCGGACCGCCGCCGCGAGCTCTCGGCGGAACTGCGAGCGCGGGCCGGCCTGGCGGCTCGCACGGCACGGCGCTTGGTCCGGGCGGAGAGGTAGAGAGCCCAGCACGAGATGGCGTTGCTCGCCGGGCTGCTGCCGGAGCCCGGATCCGCTTCCCGGCCCTGAGCGCAGTGGACCCGAACCCACTCCCCGGTGTCCACCGCCTGGATGGCCGCCCAGGGCACGTGATGGTCGCGGAACGGGTTCACGATCGTCAGGCCGGCCGGCTCGGCGATCACGCGGGGGCGCAAGGCCAGGGCGTAGGCCAGCCCGGTGATCGTCAAAAGGATCGCGGACACCACGAGCGCGAACCTGACCGACGCGCCCTGGATGGCGAAATCGGCGATGTTCACCACCGCGAAAGCGACCCAGACCCACCACAGGATCAGCGGCGGGGCGAGCCGGAAGACCTCGCGGTTCACCTCGGGCGGTCCTGCTGCGATCTCAACGGAGCCTCCGGGCTCAGGCGATCCGGACCCGGGGGTCGAGCAGCGCGTAGACCAGGTCGACGACGATGTTGGCCACCACCACGAATACGGCGGCGACGATGACGAACCCGATGATCACCGGCAGGTTGTCGGCGTAGATAGCCTGCACCGACGCTTCGCCGATGCCGCCGAGACCGAATACGGACTCCACTACGATGACACCGCCGAGCAGCTGGCCCACGTCCACGCCCAGCTGCGAGACGACGGGAGTCAGAGCGGCCCGGACCGCGTGCCGGAAGATGACCCGCCGCTCGGACAGGCCCTTGGCCCTGGCGGTGCGGATGTAGTCCTCGCCGAGCGTGTCGAGCAGCTGGCCGCGGGACAGCCGGGTGTAGACGGCGGCCTGCACGGCCGCGAGCGTGATCCAAGGCAGGATCAGGTGCCCCGCCCACGCGCTGAGCCCTTGCGAGGGCCCCGAGTACCCGGTCTGGATCCAGTGGAACCCATGCTGGTTGAGCGGCACGAACACGAATAGGATCAGCAGCTCCCCGATCACGAACACCGGCATCGACAGGCCGATCAGCACGCCGACCGTGGAAAACCTGTCGAACAGGCTGCGGGCCCTGGTGGCACTGATGATGCCGACCGTGAGCCCGGCGACCAGCCAGAGGATCACGCCGCCGAACACCAGGGAAAGGGTAGGCGGCAGGTCCTGCTTCAGGACCGTGTCGACCGACTCGCCGGTGAAGTAGGAGATGCCGAGGTTCCCCTGCACCAAGCGAACGATGAAGTGCCAGTACTGCACCATGATCGGCTGGTTGAGACCGAGGTTCCTGATCACCTCGGCCAGGATCTGCGGGGTGGCCGCGCGACCGGCCAGCTGGCGCGCCACCGTGTCCACCGGGCGGGCGAAGAACAGGAAGAACGCGCCGGTGGCGACGATCCAGATCACCACGATGCCGGCCAGGATGCGCCGAATCATGAAACCGAGGAGCGCCATGTCAGTCGCTTCCTTCCGGCGTGGCCAGCAAGTCCGCCCCCGGCACGCCGGAACCGCTACTGATGACGGGCGGCTGGTCAGCGCGCTGTCTGCGGCGCTGCCCCCGTCCGCGCCGGGCGGCGAAGACCCGCTCGGTGCGCGGGTCCATCGCGTCTCTGATTCCGTCGCCGAGCAGGTTGAAGGCGAGCGTTGTGATGAGCAGGGCCGCCGCCGGGAACACCACGTACCACCAGGCCACCTGGTAGAAGTTCTGCGCGTCGGACAGGATGTCTCCCCAGCTCGCCGTCGGCGGCTGGATGCCGAGACCGAGGTAGGATAGCGTCGCCTCGAACACCACGGCGGTCGGGATGTACAAGGTGGCGAGCACGAGCACCGGCGCCAGCAGGTTGGGCAGGATATCAAGGAACATGATCCGGAACGGCCCGGCCCCCAGCGACCTGGCCGCCTCGATGTATTCCTTTTCCTTGATCGACAGCGTCTGACCGCGGACGATCCGGGCGATGGCCGCCCAGGAGAAGAACGAGATGACCCCGACGATGACGGTCAGGCTCGGGCCGAGCACCACCGCGAGGGCGAGGGCGAGCACGACGTAGGGGAACGCGAGCACCGCATCGGTGAACCTGGCCAGCACGGTGTCCACGATTCCGCCGAAGTAACCGGCGATCAGGCCGACGGCCACGCCCGCGAGCGTGCCGATCGCGGTGGTGACGAAGCCCACGAACAGCGAGATACGCGCTCCGTACAGGATGCGGATGAACAGGTCACGGCCGGTGCCGTCGGTCCCAAGCCAGAACCCGGCCGTGCCGGGGGGCACCGGGTTGCCCGCCGCGGTCTCGCCGGTGTTCGGATACGCGATGTTCGGCGGATGGTGGGTGATCGCGACGAACGCGGGCGCGCAGGTGGCGAGCACGATCATGACCAGGATGACAAGCAGCGCCGCGATCGCCACCTTGTCGTGCCGCAGCCGCCGCCAGGTCAGCTGCCACTGACTCCGCCCCTCGACCACCGCGGCATCGGTGCCGACCTCTTGCGCCGCGGCTTCCAGCCCGGTGATGAGGCTCATATCAGTTCGCTCCCGCCTGCGGCGGGCGTAGCGGCTGTCGCCGTGGCCAGGTTCTCGCCCGTCTCGACCGGAAAATGGCAGGCGGTCAGGTGGGTAGCCGGGTCGCCTGCCTTGGCCTCAAGCTGAGGTTCGGCCTCGGCGCACAGCGGCTGCGCCTTCGGGCAGCGCGGGTGGAACCGGCAGCCGGAGGGCGGATCGATCGGGGAAGGCACGTCTCCCCGCAATATAATGCGCTGCCTGCCCGCGGCCGCGTCTGGGTCGGCGGCGGGCGCGGCCGACAGCAGCGCTGCGGTGTACGGATGCCTGGGCGATTCGTAGAGCGGCCCTTTCGGTCCGGACTCGCCGATGCGGCCCAGGTACATGACCGCCACCGTGTCGCTGACGTGCCGCACGACCTCCAGGTCATGGGCGATGAACAGGTAGGTCAATCCGTAGTCCTGCTGCAGGTCGGTGAGCAAGTTCAGGACCTGCGCCTGGATCGAGACGTCGAGGGCCGACACCGGCTCGTCGCAGATAATCAGCTGCGGTCGCAGCGCGAGCGCCCGGGCGACCCCGATGCGCTGCCGCTGCCCACCGGAGAACTCGGCCGGGAACCGGTTGTAGTGCTCCGGGTTCAGGCCCACCCGCTCCATCAGTTCCTGCACTTGGCGCTTGCGCTCGGCACCAGTGGCAGTCTTGTGGATGGCGAACGGATCGCCGATGATCGAGCCAACCCGGCGCCTGGGATTCAGCGAGCTGTACGGGTCCTGGAAGATCATCTGGATCTCGCGGCGCACCGGGCGCATGGCGCGGCGGGACAGGTTCGTGATGTCGCGGCCATTGAAGGTCACCCGGCCCGAGGTGACCGGGATCAGCCCCGCGACGCAGCGGGCGAGCGTGGACTTGCCGCTGCCGGTCTCACCCACCAGGCCGAGAGTCTTGCCGCGCGGGATACTCAGGGACACGTCTTCGACGGCCTGGACCTGGGCGACCGTCCGCCGGATCAGGCCGCTTGACCGGACCGGGAAGTGCTTGACCAGGTGGTCCACCCGGACCAGCACGTCGTCGTCGGCAGGCCCCTCGACGGGAAGAGCGCTCATCCGGCCACGCTCCCCTCAGAACCCAGGACCCCGGCGATCTTGGTGTCGTACACCTCGGCGGCGGCCGCGCCGCGGCCTTCGCGCACCGTGGAAGCCCGCAGCTCTTCCGCCTGCTCGCTCAGGCCGGCCGTCTGCACCGGCAGCCAGCAGGCCGAGCTGTGGTAGCCGTCCTGGCTGACCGGCCGCAGCCCCGGCTCCTCGGTCAGGCACCGGTCCAGCACGTAGCCGCACCGGGGGTGGAACTTGCAGCCGGACGGCAGGTTGATGAGGCTGGGCGGCGAGCCGGGGATCGGCCGCAGCCGGTCACCGGCCGCGGAACTGCTCGGGATCGACTCGAGCAGCCCCTTGGTGTACGGGTGATGCGGCGAGTAGAAGATATCTCGCTTGACCGCCTTCTCCGCGGCCCGCCCGGCGTACATGACGATGACGTCGTCGGCGATGTCCGCGACCACGCCGAGGTCGTGCGTGATCATGATCAGCGCGGTGCCGAAATCTTGCTGCAGGCGCAGCAGCAGGTCGATGATCTGGGCCTGCACGGTGGCGTCCAGCGCCGTAGTGGGCTCGTCCGCGATAATCAGCTGCGGGGAGAGCGAGAGCGCCATCGCGATCATCGCCCGCTGCCGCATGCCGCCGGAGAACTGGTGCGGATAGTCGTTCACGCTCTGCTCGGGACGCGGGATACCGACCCGGCGCAGAAGATCCACGGCCCGTTCCGTGGCTTCTTTCTTAGAAACCGACTTGTCGTGGGCCCGGATCATCTCGGTGATCTGCCACCCCACCCGGTACAACGGGTGCAGGCTGGTCAGCGGATCCTGGAAGATCACCGAGATGCGCGCGCCGCGGATGGCCCGCAGCTGGTGGTCATCGAGCCCCAGCAGGTCGGTCCCTTCGAACATGGCCCGGCCCGACACGTCGGCGCCCGGGGTCAGCCCGAGCAGCGTCTGGGTAAGCACCGTCTTGCCGCTGCCCGACTCGCCGACGATGCCAAGGGTCCGGCCTGCCTCCACGCCGAACGAGACGCCCCGGACCGCCTGCACCACGCCGTCAGCGGTATGGAAGTTAACGGTCAGGTCCGTTACCTCGAGCAGGGTCAAGTTATCCCTCCGGACGGCCCCTTCAGCAGCCGTGGAACGGTACGCGGCTGAGGTGGCAAGCGTTGCATATTGTCGCAGATACCGCCATCCGGGCCCGGCCCATCAGGGCCGGGCCCGGACGGGCTCAGCTGCCTGCTATCCAGAGGGCGGTGATATCGGCGTTGTCGATGTTCGGGTTGAAGATCGCGGTCGGGTACGTGCTGCCGTTGGACGCGATGCCCCTGATCCTCGAGCTCGCGTACAGCGGGAACTCCTGGCTCATGATCGGCACGATGACCGCGTCGGACATGATCTGCTGGTCGGCCTGGTGCCAGTAAGCCCCGGCGGCCGACAGCGAGGGAGCGTTCTCGGCCTTGGTGATCAGCGAGTTCACCGCCGGGTTGTCGTAGCAGCCGTAGTTGACCGTGTTGACCACGCAGTTCGGGCCCTGGAACAGGGCCTGGATCACGGTGCGGCCGTTGTTGCCGAACCAGTCGGGGAACCAGATGGACTGGCCCACGTCCCACTG
>Ga0302177_10002179_pt1 | contig 13889 bp, 10 predicted proteins | sample I_Palsa_E1_2_FD_198780 | JGI IMG/M metagenome (GOLD analysis project Ga0302177, IMG submission 198780) | Peat permafrost microbial communities from Stordalen Mire near Abisko, Sweden - I_Palsa_E1_2 | ecosystem: Environmental > Terrestrial > Soil > Palsa > Peat permafrost | place: Sweden... | reverse complement strand
TTCGGCTGCTTTGGCTGCTGGTCGGACCGGGAGTGTTGGTTTTCCTGGGCGAAAACGATGCTCCCAGCATGCTTTCTTATTCCGCGGACGGTTCCCGCTTCGGTATAGGTTTTTTCATTCCCTTCGTGGTGCTTACCTTTGTCATGGGCTTCATCGTGCAGGAAATGACGGTGCGTTTGGGCGCGGTTACCCACCGGGGCCACGCCGAATTGATATTCGACCGCTTCGGAAAATTCTGGGGCTTCTTCTCGATGGGCGATCTGGTGCTTGGAAATTTTCTGACGTTGATCACCGAATTCATCGGCGTGCGCGCCGGCTTGGGTTTCTTCGGCGTTCGGCCATCGATTGCGGTGGGCGGGGCATTGCTGATTGTGGTGGCGGCGATTACCACTGGACGATATTGGACCTGGGAGCGGATCACGCTGAGCCTGGCGATCTTCAACGGCTTGTTCATTCCGGCGGCGATTCTGGCGCGTCCGGATTGGCACGCAGTCGGTCACGCGATGGTTACCTGGATGCCTTTGCCGCACGGCAACCGTTACGAAATTCTGGTGCTGATCCTGGCGACGATTGGCGCGACCGTCACGCCCTGGATGCTTTTCTTCCAGCAGAGCGCGGTCGTGGACAAGGGCATGCAGCCGCGCGACATCAACGCCGGGCGCTTTGACACGGCGCTGGGCGCATTGCTCGCGGCGGTATTTGCGATCGCCGCCATTCTTGCGACGACTCCGCTCTTCCATCACGGAATCAACGCCGCAGATTTTCAAGGGGCGCAATTCGCGGAAGCGCTGGAACCTCTGATCGGCCACGTCGGCGCTGCTTTGTTTGCCCTGGGAATATTCGAAGCGGGAATTGTTGCGGCGATTGCGATCTCCACTTCGTCGGCGTATGCCTTCGGTGAAGTTCTGCAAACTGGGCACAGCTTGAATCGTCCGCTGCGCGAGGCGTGGCCGTTCTACCTCACACTATTGGGCTCGGCATCCGCCGCGGCCGCATTGGTTTTGCTGCCAAGATTTCCGCTCGAATTTGTGGTGTTGACGGTGAACGTGATCGCCGTCCTGGCCATGCCGCCGGCGTTGGCTTTTTTGCTGCTGCTGGTCAACGATCCCGAGGTCATGGGCGAACATGTGAACGGTTTCTGGGCTAATGTAGCGGGTGTCACCGTCACGATTCTCTTGATTTGTGCCGGGCTGGGCTTTGGCTTGGTGACGGTATTTCCGAAATGGCTGGGCGGCTAAATAATGAAGTCGGAATGCGTTTGAATATGCGAACACACACCGAGGAGCCGGAGTTGAATTCAGATTACGCCAGAGCCACCGAGAGTCATCGGGAAGTTGACGTGACCGCGCCGGATTCCAAACAAATCACGCTGAAGGATCCTCGTGCCGTTTTGTCTATGCTCGAGGTCGACCAAGTAGTCGCGGCCAAGCGCCGGACACATTTTGGGCGGCAGCGTCTTTCGCTGAGAACCCGCGTTTTGCTGTGGTGCCTTCGCGTCTATGTGGTACTGATGCTGGTCATTGTCGCGATCTCCGTCGTTCGGGCTCTTCATCCCGGACGCTAGAATAGTTTTCGAGCAAGGGATAAAACGCAGCCTCGATAGCAGGATTTCGATATTCTTGAAACATGGCTTCCCCAAAAAACCTTCAGCACCCACCCAGTGGCCTCTCGAAGTCGACCCTCCTGGGAATCTTCGCGGTGTTTTTCATTGTGGTAATTGCCGGGGGCACGGTTCTTTATTCGTTTAGCGATTGGAGCGGCCGGGCGCGCGCGAAAAAACTCCAGAATCCGTTTCCGGCCACGCCGGAAGCGCTATCCGGCGCTCAGGTCGATTATCGCGCCCACTGTCAAAGCTGTCACGGCGTGAATGGCGACGGCAAAGGCGAACGCGCCGAGCGGCTTTCCGTTGCGCCGGCAGATTTTGGAGACGCCCATGCGCTGGGTTTGCAAACCGACGGTGAGTTATTTTGGATGATCACGGAAGGCCACAAGCCCATGCCTGCTTTTCGGGGAACTATGACTGACGAACAGCGCTGGCACCTGGTCGACTATGTGCGCTCGTTTGCCAAGAAACCGTAACGAGCGCCGGTACTTTCGCTTCCACAAAAACAAAACGGACTCCGCCGGGACAAGCGAAGTCCGTTTGAATAGCGATTTCTCGAAGTCGCGATAGTTACTTCACGTTGGCGAGTGCATCGGAAACTTCTTTGAGATCCGGCAACGTGGGAATGTCGTAATTTTTGAACCAGGCGACTTTTCCGGATTTGTCGATAATCGCGATGGCGCGTCCGGTGATGCCCTTATCCGCGAGATACACGCCGAACTTGTCGCCGACGGCGCCGCGCGGCTGAAAATCGGCAAGCAGCGGATAGTGAATTCCCATTTTTTCAGCGAAGGCCTTGTGCGACCACACGCTATCCACGCTAATACCCAAGACCTGAGCGTCGAGTTTTTCGAAATTCTTCATGTCGTTCACGAAGCAGACGTGCTCGTTGGTGCAGGTCGGGCTCCAATCCAGCGGATAAAACACCACGACCACATTTTTCTTGCCTTGATAGTCGGACAGCTTCACTTCTTTTTGACCCTGATCTCGCAGGGTGAAATCGGGAGCTGCCGCTCCAACCGTAAGTGCCATTCTTCTTCCTCCTGTTTGCGCTAGCGCGATGAACTCAAAATAGCGATGACCATAAATCTTCGGCAGTTATCATAGCCGAACCGCGTGCGCGGAACCAAGCGCGGGCCGGGCGAGGCTCGACCGCGCCATTCACCGTCTGCTAACATTTGCTTCTTAGTGGTAAAGGCGGAATAAAAGTTGGCGAATATTTCTTACGACGAAGCGTACCCGCACTTAGAATTTCTGCCGCGCAGCCGGAATTGGTGGTCCTGGCTGAAGGGCACGCCGGCCGAGTGCATCCACCTGGCCAGCGAGTGCGATTGGATTGCGACCCTGGTGCCGGACATCGTTTTTCTGCTCGGCAAGCGGCGGAAGCGGCGTGATGTAGTGCGCCCCGAAGTTACGCTGTGCCGCGACTGCCTGGCTGAAACAGCCGCGCTCGATATGGTCGAGTATGGAGGCCGGGTAATTGCGTTCGAACCCGATCCGGAATTGCTGACCCAATATTTTTTCGTCGAGCAAGAAGATTTCGCAGCGGCCGGCCTCGCGCCGGAGGTTGCGGATGCAATCGCCGGCCGACTGGTGCAGAATAGCGGCGCGTGCCAGGTTTGCAGGCACGCCGCCACTTGGCTGTGGTTTTCACGCGAGCAGGTGAGCACGCTGGACGAGGTGGAACAGATCGCATCGGCGCCCGGCGAAGCTTTTTGCGCGAAACATGGCGCTGAGAAGTTGTTTTCAACGTTCGAGAAAATCGCCGAGGCCAACATTTTCTATATGAATGTGCCGTACGGCGAATCCGGAGCGTACGTCTGGATATGACCATGCGCTTGCCAGAAGTAGTGAAAAAATATCTCGCGGCGGCGGGAGGGTATGGAAAGTTCGTATCCATCGCGTCGATGGGCATACCGCCTGATGAGACCGAGCGCGTTTTCGATTTTCTCGACGAGGATTACCACATCAGCCGGTTCTTTCACTTTCGCAATGCGGCCGCCGCAGGCGCAGACGCGCCAATCGTCATCAACGGATTTCAGCAAACCCATATCTCCATCGATCCGGAAATCCAGACGATTCTGTAGCGGCAAGTTTTGAGACAGGCTGCAAGAACTGATGTTCCCGCCGCATCGAAAACAACTAGTGGACGAGAGGATGGAAATCGAATGCAGGGTCGACGTCCACCGGAATATCATTTGTCTTCGCCAGTAGATCCCCGAGTTCATAAGGCATCGTGCCATACTTCTTAAACCACGCGTCGGTGCGAGCGCGATCGCCCGTGGCTTCCTGCTCCAGCAATTCTTTGGCGAGCGACGCGATAGCTGCGGGCATCTTCTCGAATTCAATTACGTACACGCCGGTGTCCGCATCGCGACGGATCGCGCCCTGCTCGACTAAATAATTGAATTGCATGATTTCGCCCGCACCGTGAGCTTCGGCCACTCCGAAGCGTACCGTGCGAAAAATGCCCGCCACATACGACGCGTAAGTTTGATTCTGTTTTTCCTTCGGAATTACACCGTGGCCGACCAGCCACGCGTAGCAATATTCTCCGACCACGTCAGCCTTCGATTCTTCCAGCGCGGAATACGAAGCGCCCAGCGCCTTATTGATCTCGATTTTGCCCGCGGCGGTGTACGCATACGCCGGGCCCAGACCGTGCGAGATTTCGTGCATGATCGTGTCCGCCAGGTAGCCATCGCCGCTGGCCATCGCGGCCTGATCAGCGCGCATGGTGCGCTGCGCCAGCGGCAGGATGATGTAGTTCACTCGCGCGTCCATGAAATTCTTCCAGAATATCTTTTTTGAACCTTTCGCTTCGTGAATGCGTGGATCGTTCGGCAGATTGTCCGCGACGGCCTGGTAACCGTGCAGCAAATCGCCGGCGCGATACGGCGAGTCGACGACTTCCATCGGAGATTGTTTGCCACGCTTGGAAGGAAGATCAGCAGTGGGAGGCGGCAGGGCTTCCTGCAGGTCCGGAACGTATTTCTGATAGAGCGCCAGCTTCTGGCTTTCGGCGTCGTTGCGAATCATGACTGACGCCCCGTAGGTGGTCTTCACACCCAATAGCGAGTCGGTGTAGGTTTCGTACGGCGCGAAAACCACATCGAATTTCGGATTTTGGAGATTAAGCCAGGCGATGTCGCTGGCATAGTAGTCGTCGTTCAGCACGGCATCGGCGCGTAGGCGCAGAAATTTGGCGAATGCGGGATCCTCGCTGAGGTCGGCGGCTTCGCGCAGGTCCTTCGCGGCGGGCTCCAGGAATTTGGCGAAAGCCTCGTGGTAGGGCACGAACGCAAAAGTTGAAAATGTAGCGCTCTTATCCGGTGAACTTGGTTGCACGATGGTGTACGGGGAATAGACCGCATCTTTGGCCGTCGGATCCTTCTTCAGATAAGCCTTGATCTCTTCCATCGACATTCCATCGTAAAAGCCGCGGCCGGGCGGAGCCGGTTCGGTGCCGACAAACGGCGCTTCGTTGTCGATCAAATCGAAGCGGCTACCGTTGATTTTCAGATAGCGCCGCAGCAGCTGGTCTTGCGGGTCATCACTATTTGCCAGCGACAAATACAATTTCAATCCTTCCGGATCGCTCTGCCGCCAGTAGATGCAATCGAGAAGGCCTGACGCATCCACCAGCTTCTTGACCATTTTTATTTCGCGTGCGCTTAGGCCCTGGGAATTGAACGGCATGTGCACTGTTTTAAATTTCGCCACCCGAGCGGAAAGATCCGGGGCTACGACCAGCTTGGTCATACTCGGAGTAGCCTGCGATTGCGATATATCCGTGGCGTTCGACCGCAAGGAAAATCCTGCAACAGCCACTATTGCGCCGATCGCGAGAATGAGTACGGCGATGAAATTGGGTTTGGTCATGAGCAGGATTCTATCGTGCCGGGCAAACGCGGGGGAAGCATGGAATGCTATGCTCGGCGAGTGAGAGCCGAAGATCAAGAAAAGCACGAAAGAAATCGCGTGGGGTTGTGCCTGGATTGCGCGTACGCGCGACGCGTCGAATCGGAGCGAGGGTCGATATTTTATTTGTGCGAGTTGGCCGCGGTAGACCCCGAATTTCGAAAATACCCGGCACTGCCGGTGCTCACCTGCAGCGGGTACGCGAAAAAGACCGGCGGCTAACTGGCGAAGTTATTTTGCCGCCACCGTGGTGCGGGCCAGGCGGTCAGACAGAGCTTTCTGTTGATTGGTAATCTCCTGCGGCAGTCGATCACCGAAAATTTCGAAGAATTTTGCAGTCGCTTCCGTTTCCTGGGCCCAGTCGCTCGAATTCACGCTGAGCAGCTCATCGAGGCTTTCGCGGGAAATGTTCATGCTGTCCAGTGTCAACGAAGAAGGAGTTGGCACAAACCCAATCGGCGTATCGGTGGCGGAGGCGCGTCCCTCAATCCGATCGGCGATCCACTTCAGCACCCGGACATTTTCGCCGAATCCGGGCCACAGGAATTTTCCGTTGGAATCCTTGCGGAACCAATTCACGTGGAAAATTTTCGGCGCGTTTTTAATTTTCGGGCCCATGTCCAGCCAGTGCTGGAAATAATCGGCCATGTTGTAGCCGCAGAAAGGGATCATGGCCATCGGATCGCGACGCGAAACTCCCACGGCGCCGGTGGCGGCAGCAGTCGTTTCCGATGCCATGGTAGCTCCAAGGAAAACGCCGTGATTCCAGTCCCGCGCTTCGTAGACCAGGGGCGCCAGCTTGGCCCGGCGTCCGCCGAAAATAATCGCGGAAATGGGAATTCCTTCGGGGTCTTCCCAATGCGAAGAAATCGAGGGCGACTGGTCAGCCGCGACGGTATAACGCGAATTCGGATGCGCCGCCGGCCCGCTGCTCGGCGTCCACTTCTGGCCTTTCCAGTCGATCAAGTCCTCGTGCGGCTCGGTTCCGATCCCTTCCCACCAGGGCTCGCGGGAAACCGCAGTCATTGCGGTATTGGTGAAAATTGTGTCGTGGTCGAACGCAGTCATCATGTTCGGATTGGTTTTAAGATTCGTGCCGGGCGCCACGCCGAAAAATCCTGCTTCGGCGTTCACCGCGCGCAGCGTGCCGTCTTTGGCCACATGCATCCAGGCGATATCGTCGCCGATGGTCTTTACTCGGTAGCCTTCTTTTTCCAGCGACGAAACCATCATGGCGAGATTTGTTTTGCCGCACGCACTGGGAAACGCGGCTGCCATGTACGTCGTCTTGCCGGATGGACCTTCCAGCCCGAGCAGCAACATGTGCTCCGCCATCCAACCTTGTTCGCGCGCCATAAAGCTGGCGATGCGTAACGCGAAACATTTTTTGCCCAGCAGTGCGTTGCCCCCGTATCCGGACCCTACGCTCCAAATCAGTTTTTCTTCAGGGAAGTGCAGAATGAAACGGCGGTCGGGACTCAAATCGCCCAACGAATGCATTCCCGGCACAAAATCATCTGAGCTTCCTAGACGGTTGAGTGCGGCCGTCCCCATGCGGGACATGATGCGCATGCTGGCCACGACGTAGGGCGAGTCGGTGACTTCCACGCCGACCTTACTGTAAGGAGATTTCTCGGGCCCCAGAATGTACGGGATCACGTACATGGTACGGTTCTTCATCGCGCCGTCGAATAGCGGGCGGACTTTGTCTTTCGCCTCTTGCGGCGCCATCCAATTATTGGTAGGTCCAGCCGCGTCTTTGGTACGCGTACAAATGAAAGTAAGATTTTCGGTGCGTGCCACATCGTTAGGGTTGCTGCGGTGAAGATAGCAGCGCTGATGCGTTTTTTCGTTGAGCGCAACGTACGTTCCGTCGCGAAGCATTTCATCGACCAGACGATCGTTCTCCGCTTGCGAGCCGTCACACCAGACGGTTTTTGCCGGTTTCATCAGGCGCGCACATTCATCAACCCACTGCTCGACTGGGGTAGCCACCGAACCTCCAAGAGATTTCAACGCGGGGAGCGTTGCGCGGCTGGCGGGCCGGCGAATGCCGCACTGCCAATGCCTGAACTGCGACTAAAACTTATACTTCCCATAAAAGTTTATTCAGGTACCTAAAAAGTCTAGGCCAGCCGGGGCGGAAATGCAAGAAACACCGCAGTTCCCAAAGCCGTGTAAATCGTTGATTCTAAACGGGTGCTATACTCATCCGGCATGTACGCGCGAAAATTGCGGGCGGAAACGATTATCGGCGACGAGCGCAAGCCCGCTCCGTTGGAATGGCTCGATAGCTTCTGCATGCGGAATTTTACCGGCTCGCAGGAATTTGACGACACCCTGCCAACCGGGGAAGGAAGCCTAGAGGCTGGATTATCGATTGAGCCGGAGCGCCTGGCAGCGGCGATGAGTGAGTGGTTTACGAAACGTGGTAAGGGAAACGGAAAACCAGTAAGAATTGAACTTCAAGAAATAAATCCGCGCTGATCAACTGCAGCCGTTCTTAAGGCATCCGAAAATCCCAACTCGAATGATGGCGGAAGAGCCGAAGTCTCCCGGCGTATGATTGGGGCGTTGCAGCGGTCATCGCCGGAGGAATTCGGCTCCTCACCCAAACTTGGACGGAGGCTTGCAGGGATGGTTAGCAGACGTTTCGGGGCCGCCCAGCTCGCCTTGCGTCTAATGCGAGCTTCGAGATAATGCGTCTTGCGAATCGGTTGGGTTCGGACTCCGGCTGAGTAGGGCCCTGATTTGTGGCATTGCGGCGCGAACGCAGTCCTCGCCCGCAATAATCATCTGCGGCGATTTCGGGAATTCGTCCCACAGAATGTGGTGCACATCAGGCTCCAGCAGTACATCCGTCATTCCTCGCCAGGACTGGATCGCTTTCGTTTGAATGATCGAGAACGAACGGCTAATCACCTCAATCGTGTTGCGCGGCTTGGTATCCAGCAACCCCGGTTCCAAATGCACCGAGATGATCACTTCCGCGCCCATTTCGCGCAGCGCCGGAGCCGGAACCTGTTCAGTGAGGAAACCATCCACCAGAAAATGGCCGCGATATTCAACCGGCAAAAATAAGCCCGGATAAGCGCAGGAAGCGCGCAGGGCTGGCCCGATCTCGCCGGTTCGAAAATGCACGGATTCGCCTTTCAGCAAATCGGTGGCGACGATTGCCAGCGGAATCCGCATTTCGTGAAACGATCGCGCGGTGGCCATGCGCGACAGAAAGTCTTCCAAGCGATCGTTAGAAGCCATGCCCATGCGCGAGAGCGTCCAGCGGCCGAAATCGCGGAAGCGAGTCGAGCTGGCTTGATGCGCCATGTCGTCGAGCGAAGTGCCGCTGGCGTAGGCTGCGGCGATCAAGGCGCCGACGCTGGTGCCGGCGATCAAATCGATCGGAATTTCATTCTCTTCCAGAGCGCGCAGCACTCCGATGTGCGCAATACCGCGCGCAAAGCCGCCGCCCAGCGCGAGGCCGACCTTGGGCCTCTGCCCCTCGACGTTATACGCAAACGAGCGCAGACCCCGGATCGCTTTTCCGAGCCATTTTGTAGTGCTCATGCCCACCCAGCCGGTCTTTACCGAACCTGACCCTAGAATTACTCTAACTCAAATGGTGCAACGCCGCGTTTAAGGTTGACCGTCAGGTACCGCTTTTGTAACCTCGCTTGCCGCCTTTTTGCGGGTTGAGGTGAGTGATGAAGCGTCGAATAGAAAAAGCAGCGGTTCTGGGTGCGGGGACGATGGGAGCGCGCATCGCCGCGCATTTTGCCAACGCCGGGATCCCTTGCTACCTGCTTGACATTGTTCCGTCCGAGCTGAATGCCGAGGAAAAGCGCAAAGGGCTCACGCTGGAAAGCCCGGCGGTGCGTAATCGCATCGTGCTGGCCGGACTGGAAGGCGCGAAGAAATCGAAGCCGGCCGCTTTTTTTACTCCAGAAACTGCGCGTCTGGTTACGCCTGGGAATTTCGAAGACAACCTCGCTTGGTGCGCGGAAGTCGATTGGATTATCGAGGTGGTCGCGGAGAATTTGGAGATTAAACGGAATTTGCTGGCGAAAGTCGAAGCGCTGCGCAAACCCGGGACGATCGTCACTTCCAACACTTCGGGCCTGCCCATTCACCTGATCGCCGAAGGCCGCTCCGAAGCTTTTCAGCAGCACTGGGCCGGCACGCATTTCTTCAATCCTCCGCGCTACATGAAGCTGGTCGAACTTATCGCCGGGCCGAAAACGAAGTTGGAAGTTTTGCAGTTGCTGGATGAAACCTGCGATTTGCGCTTGGGCAAAGGCGTGGTCCGCGCGAAAGATACCCCGAACTTTATCGCCAACCGCATCGGCACCTTTTCCATGCTAAATGCGCTGCACCAGATGCAAGCGCTGGATATGACCATCGAAGAAGTGGATACCTGCACCGGGCCGGCGATCGGCCAGCCTAAATCCGCGACGTTCCGCACCGGCGATCTGGTTGGGCTGGACATTTTGGCGCATGTGGTTCGCAACATTTACGAAACCGCCGCGAACGATGAGAAGCGCGAGACCTACCGAATTCCCGCGTTCGTGGAAGAAATGATGAAGCGCGGCTGGCTCGGCGATAAAACCGGCGGCGGTTTCTACAAGAAAGATCGCGCCTCCGGCGGAAAGGAAATTCTGACGCTGGACTGGCAGAAGATGGAATACCGGGCGCGGCAGAAAGCGAAATTCGGATCCATCGAAGCCGGAAAGGCAATCGAAGACACGCGCGAACGCGTGCGCGCGCTGGCGGCGCCGGCGCTCGAAGGTAAAGGCGGCGACAAAGCGGCCAAATTCATCTGGAACGTACTGAGCGAAACCTGTTTGTACGCCGCGCGCCTGATGCCGGAGATCGCCAATAACGTGGTGGATGTGGATCGCGCCATTCGTTGGGGATTTGCCTGGGAACTCGGCCCCTTCGAGATGTGGGACGCGATTGGAGTCGAGCGCATGGCTAAGGCGCTGCAAGCGGAAGGCAAGAAGGTACCGCCGTTGGTAGAAAAAGTACTGGCGTCGCCAGGAAAATCATTCTACGAATCGGAAAAAGGGCACGCGAAGTATTTTGACTTTCCCTCGGGGATGATGAAGCCAGTGGAAGAGCCGAGCGGCATCATAATTCTCAAGTCGCTGAAAGAACGCACGCCTGTGGTTCAGAAAAACTCGGGTGCGAGCTTGATCGATTTGGGTGATGGCGTGATCTGCTGCGAATTCCATTCGAAGATGAACGCCATCGGCGGCGATCTGGTGGCCATGTTGCATGCCGGAGTGAAAAAACTAGACACCGAATTCGAAGCGATGGTCATCGCCAATCAAGCTTCTAATTTTTCAGTAGGCGCCAATTTGATGATGGTGCTGATGGGCGCGCAAGAAGGCGAATGGGATGAACTGAACATGGCGGTGCGCCAGTTCCAGCGCGTGAACATGGCCATCAAGTACGCCCCGCGCCCGGTGGTCGCCGCGCCCTTTGGCCTGTCGCTGGGCGGCGGTTGCGAAATTCCGTTGCACTCGTCGCGCATTCAAGCCGCGGCGGAGACCTACATGGGCCTGGTCGAAGTCGGAGTAGGACTGATTCCCGGAGGCGGCGGCACCAAGGAAATGGCGATTCGCGCGAATGAACACGCTGCGAGCGGTGACGCCAGCGATCTGGTCCACGCGCTGCGGCCGATCTTCCAGAACGTCGCCACCGCGCGCGTTTCCACCAGCGCGGAAGAAGCGCGCGACATGGGATTTCTGCGCGCTGCGGACCAACTCTCGATGAACCGCGATCGATTGGTGGCCGATGCGAAGCAAACCGCACTGGCGATGGTGCGAGCCGGATATCACGCGCCTGCCCCGGCAGAAATTCGAGTGTTGGGCGAGGAATTTCTGGCGGTGGCGAAATTGGGAATTCATATGCTGGTGCGCGGCGAATATGCCAGCGAATATGACGCCGTGGTGGCACGCAAGCTGGCGTTCATCCTGGCGGGCGGCAGCATCACGGCGCCGCAAACGGTATCCGAACAATACATGCTGGACCTGGAACGCGAAGCGTTTGTCAGCTTGTGTGGAGAGCGAAAAACTCAGGAGCGGATGGCGTTCACTCTGAAAACGGGCAAGCCGTTGCGGAACTAGCCGCTGATTTTCGATTCCACCTTGCTGCATTGAGAATCGAATCGAGCAACTTTGTGGCAGGTTGGGTGTTTGTAAGCCACGGTGAAACCTATCCCCATGATTTTGTATCTAAGTCTCGGGGATGTGAATGGCCCAGGGATTCGATGGTGACGAGCCTAAGCCGAATCAGGGCTCCCGAATCCATAGGCAGTAGCGCTTATTTAAATTGGAACCAATTTCAGCAACGACGGTAATCAAGTGCAGCGACAGAAGTAACCGGAGTTAACCAGTTTTAAACTTTCTGAAGTGTGTAAATTTAACAGGATTTGTCTGTCGCGTCGCAACTCCGCAATCTTGTAAAAATCGAAATTGACCGTAGGGAATGGAGAACTGAAATGCGAACCAGCCACAGGTTTTTTGCTCCAATCGCAGTAGCAATTCTAACCATTTTTGGTGTGGTCGGCTGCAGCAGCAGCGGCAATTCTACGGGCCCGGTCACAGTGACGGTCTCGCCGTCGAATCCCAGCGTGGCGGTCGGTCAAATGCAAACCTTTACCGCCAATGTGGTGGGCGGCACGACTCCAGCCACGGTGACCTGGTCGGTGACGGGCGCCGGAACAATTGATTCGAGCACTGGCGTGTATACCGCTCCAATGTCAGTTCCAGCGACGCCCGACACGGTCATGGCCATGTCACAAGGCTCTACCGGCAGCGCAATCGTGAACGTGACTGCATCCCAGACTCTGCAGATTTCACCCAGCGGCCCCATCGTCCCAGCGGGTGCATCGCAAGCATTTACTGCAACTGCCGCCGGCAATCCGGTTGGCAGCATTACCTGGCAGGTAAACGGCATTCCCGGCGGCGATTGTTCAGTGCCTTCTGGAAATAACGCAACCACGCCGTGCCACGGCACGATTAGCCCGACCGGAATGTTCACGGCTCCGCTATCTCCGCCGCCGGGGCAGGCTGCGGTGATCACGGCGCTCAGCGGCACGGATACCGGAACCACCAGCGCAACCATTCAGTATTCGTCGGCCTCGTTCACCAGCAATGGATCCACGGGTCAGTACGCCATACAGTATTCCGGTTCGGCGTTCCCCAGCGCGATTGCTCAAGGGGGACCATTTAATCTCGTCGGCAGCATCTCCACTTCCGGCGCTTCGAATCAGAACACCGGAAACATTACCGGAGGCGAAGTCGATATTTCCACATTCGACTTCGGAATTTCCCCGGCGACGGCGATCACCGGTGGACAGTACACGATCAATCCTCAAGATGGCCGCGGAAGCATGACTATCACTATGACCTCGAGCAACACTCCGTCGATCACCTCGTTGACACTGCAGTTTGTCCTGACCACCAATCAACATGGTTTGGTGATTGAGTTCGATACATTGGCGACTGGCAGCGGCACAATCGATGCTCAGAATACGAGTTCGTTTACCGGATCCCTCGCCGGCAACTACGTCTTCAGCTATTCCGGACTGGATCCAACTCTCGTACCGATGTTTGGTGCCGGCGCATTCACGGCGAACGGAGGCAGCATTCCGGTGAGCCCGACGAACGCTCCCACCAACACGCAAGACATTGTGGACGCGGCTTTCGATCCCGCCGTATTTACCAACGACGTCACACTCAGCGGTTTCTACACCACGACCATCGATGCGAATGGCCGCGGAACACTTTCGATGAGCAGCACGACGCTCAATACCATTACGACCACCACCGCCCCGATCAATTTCTCGTTTTACATGATCGACCAGACTCACGCGGTCATGGTGGAAACTGACAGCACCGTCACGACTCCGCTGCTCTTCGGCCAGATTTACAGCGCTCCGGCGAGTCCCACGGCTTTGGCCAGTGGAATCGCGTTTACCGCGGGCGGCAGCTCCGGCGGAAATAATTTCAATCCCTACGTGATCGGCGGAGTATTTGGTTTGACCACCAACGCCACTAATAGCAGCATCACAAGTGGTTTGCTCGACATCAATACTTCCGGCGGTTCGCAAGTTGCGACGGCCATCACCGGTGGCACCTACACGAATTCCTTGTCTTCCGGCAATGTACCTGGTCGCTTCACCCTGAGCATCACTAACTCGAAGGGGACCATTGAATTCGGAGCCTACACCACGAGTATCAACACTGCTTTGCTGGTGCAGATCGACACCAACACCGACGGCTCAACCGGCACTGCATACCAGCAGAGTTCGCCGCCTACGAACTTGACCGGCGCGTTTGCGACGAATCTAACGGGTGTCGCC
>Ga0302177_10002178_pt1 | contig 13893 bp, 12 predicted proteins | sample I_Palsa_E1_2_FD_198780 | JGI IMG/M metagenome (GOLD analysis project Ga0302177, IMG submission 198780) | Peat permafrost microbial communities from Stordalen Mire near Abisko, Sweden - I_Palsa_E1_2 | ecosystem: Environmental > Terrestrial > Soil > Palsa > Peat permafrost | place: Sweden... | reverse complement strand
GTGGACAACCAATTGGTGGGCGAGGCGGGGCTTGAACCCACAACCCCCGGCTTAGAAGGCCGGTGCTCTATCCAATTGAGCTACTCGCCCGACTCCGACATTGTATCGTTATCGGTCCCGTAATCGAAGCGACATCAGGTGAGCATTCATCATCACGGGCAACGCGAGGCCGAGTGCCTCGCTCCACACTTGCCGGGCGCGTTGCGCCGTCGCCCCGCAGCCTTCGACAAACCAGCTCACTCCGTACCCCGCTACATGGTTGACTTGAGCCCGCCGCAGAACGAGTTCCACGCGAGCCGCCCTGGCGGGAACCGCGCGAAGTGCCTCGGTTACCGTGCGGACCCACCGTTCCTGGCGGTCGAAGCTGGCCTGGAGTGCGTTGTCTCGGGCGAGCAAATCGACGTACGACCCGGCGCCGAAAGCCGTGTCCTCTGGCGCCGCGTCCATTTCATAAGGATCCATCGGCGTATCACTTTCCCAGGTGTCGCACTTCACCGTCCACAGCGGCGATGCAGCGCTGTTCAGCAGGAGCAACGCAGCTCGCAGCTCCGGCACCGGCCTGGCCTCTTCTATTTCGTCGATCAGGTGGGCACCCAGGCGCAGATCAACGAACTTACACTTGCGAGGATCATCGCTTGCGGCAGACCAGGGAACGACGATCACCGGGTCGTCGGCCGTCAACTCAACGGACCAGTCGGCTTCCATCAGGGTGTGGTGACCGAGAGAAGAAACTCCAGCAACACCTTCTCTGCCCAATAACCGTCATAACCCGCCGCCGGCGCGAGGAATGCACAATGACCGCCATGCGCGGTTTCAACCAGCCGCACCCGATGGTTCGCCAACAGCGCCGCTCGGGTGGCGGGCAACATTCTCACAAAGGGATCGTCAAGCGCGTGAATGACCAACGCAGGCACGGCTATTTGCGACGCCACCCTGGAACTGGCCGCTCGCTCGTAATAATCATCCGCGCCCGTAAATCCCGAGTAACGCGCGGTGATCTGATCGTCAAACTGGCGCAGCGTGGCGATCCGCTCCAGACCAAGCGTCGAATAGATTTGCGGAAACAACTCCGCCTTGCGTCGAAAGCGCTGCTTCAGGCCGAGCAGAAACTTCCATTCATACACCCGGTTCGAGATGCTGTGCAGCGCATCCGCCGAGACGCCCAGGTCCATCGCCGGCGATACGCCGGCCACCGCCTTCAAATACCCCGGCACGTGCTCGCCCAGCTCCCCAGCGAGCTTTAAGACCAGGTTGCCACCCATGGAGTAACCCACCAGCGCAAAGGCGCTGAGGTCTTTCTCCCGCGCGAGCGTCCGCATCACTGCCGCAACGTCCCCCGAAAGCCCGGAGTGATACAGTGTCGGCGACAGATCCTCGGTGCCTCCGCAGTTCCGCATATTCATGCGGATCACATTGCAGCCCGCGGCCCAGGCCCGTGTTGAGTTGCCCAGCACGTGTTGGGACCCGGCAGATCCTTCGAGGCCATGCACCAGCAGAATGGTGAGGCACTGGCTCGGGTTCGGCTGCCAGTGGCATTGGCAGAGCACATAGCTCGCGCCGTGGCTACGGACATTAGCCCGCGCGTGCTCCAGCCCAATCGTCCCGCTTTCCACGGGAGTCTCGGTGCCCGGCTCGACTTCAATAAGATGTGCCTCAGCATCGGGCAAAACGTATTGCCGCGGCTTGTAGTTGGCTACCAGGGTCTGCAGGTGAGCGTTGCGCAGAAACCGTCGCGGAAAAAAATCTTCTGCGTGTGCGACGACGCTGCGAACGGTTTCGGCCAGAGATACAGGTGTTTTACTCACTGCGCTCTCAACCCGGTAAGCAGAGCAGCGGCCTGTAACGCGCCTTTGGGTGAGTCTTCGTGCTTCATGTACGCGAACACATCTCCCTGCTTGACCTTTTCGCTCAGCTGCTTTTCAATCTGCTCCAACTCGGCGGCTCCGTAGTCGCTCTTGCGCAGCCGGTAGCAGCAGAATGGGGCGGTCACGACGTCAGGGGTCTCCAGTTCGTCGCTCTCAGCCACGCAAAGCGCGGCCTGATGTTGCCGAAGCAGATCGAACACCTCGCTCGAGAACCACGACGCGTGGCGAAATTCAAAGGCCACGCGCAGCGCGCCGGTGCCAACGGGAGCGGCCTCCTTGAGGAAGTTGGCCAGCCTGTCCGGGTCCGCTTTCAGATTTGGCGGCAGCTGAAACAGAATCACGCCCATGCGCCCGGCCCGGATGACGGGCAGCAGGGCTGAGTAAAAGGCAGTGAGCGCATCACTGCACTCTTTCAATCGCTTGATGTGGGTGATACGCTGCGGAGCTTTGAAAGAAAAGCGAAAGTCTCCCTCGGTCTGCGCCAACCAGCCATCGATGGTAGCCGCGGAGGGCAGATGGCGAAAGGTATAGTTCACCTCAACCGAGTTGAGCTGGGTTGCGTAGTACTGCAGCATTTTCTTGGGCGAAGTCTTGGGCGGGTAGAATTCAGGCTTCCAGGTGGGATAAGCCCAGCCAGAACAGCCGAGCCAAACCTGGCCGATAGCCGCTCCTGCTGGGGAAGAACATGGTCGTGTGCTCACGTCGGCGTCTTCCACCTGAGACTTAACTCCGCCTTTGGGACGGAAGAGCTGCTTCGATTGGGGCGGCTAGTGGGGGTCGAACCCACGACATCCGGAGCCACAGTCCGGCGTTCTGCCACTGAACTATAGCCGCCATATAGACTTAGATTGTAGCATCCGGATTCGCGGTCAGAGCGGCTCCGGACGGGTCTTGCAAGCCCTCCACCGCGCGTATTTCCGCTTATGCCCAGCAAGCCACAACCCGAGATTCTACCGCCTCAAAGGTCGCGTTTTCAGAAGGCAAACGGCTTGTTTGCCGACGAGAATCTTGACTTGCTGTCGCATATTCTCGATGACTGGTTCCGCGTCCCTGGCACCTCGATTCGCTTTGGCGTGGATGGCATCATCGGACTGGTTCCCGGGCTGGGAGACATCATTGGCGGACTTGCTTCTACGATCATTGTGGTTGCGGCGTGGGTACGCGGAGTTCCCTACATCACGCTGGTCAGAATGGTGGTTAACATCGGGATCGAAGTACTGCTGGGAACAGTTCCCTTGCTGGGGGATCTGTTCGACATTGCCTGGAAGGCGAACCGTCGCAACTATGCGCTCATCACCCGCCATCTGCAGCAATCGCGACGTCAAACCTGGCGAGACTGGGTCTTCCTCCTGGTGATTGCCGTTACCCTGACCGCCATCTTCCTGGCCCCGATCTTCCTCATCCTTTGGTTCCTCGAGTGGCTCGGTCACCAGGCCTGACGCGAGCTGGTTGCGATACAATCGAGCGATCGGGGCGTAGCGTAGCCTGGTAGCGCATCTGCTTTGGGAGCAGAGGGTCGGGGGTTCGAATCCCTCCGCCCCGACCAATATAATCACTGCGTTACAGCAACTTCCTCTGTAGGGTCTTCCGGGCTGTGGGGGAAATTGGGGGGACCCTGTAGAGTTTGAGGTCTATCCCAGACAGAAATGGCAGTTCGCTTAGCCTCGTTTCGGATGTGACTATACCGCTCGATCATCTTGGGACTCATCCATCCGGCAAGCGCCTGAATCGTCCCATCGCTGGCTTGACTTTCGGCGATCCTGCTCACGAATGTGTGGCGTAAGTCATGCCAACGACGTCGACCAGCTCATCGTTCACTCCATGGACCGCTTGGCCCGCAATGCCGAAGACCTGCTCCGCATGGTGCGCACCTTGAACGAGAAAGGCATCAGCGTCCAGTTCATCAAGGAAAACCTCACCTTCACATGGGATAAGCGTGATCCCATGTCCGACCTGCTCCTGATCCTGCTGGGTGCGGTGGCGCAGTTCGAGCGCGGTCTCATCCGGGAGCGCCAGCGCGAAGGGATCGCTCTGGCCAAGAAGGCTGGCGTCTACAAAGGCCGCAAACCAACCTCGACTCCCGAGCAGGCCACCAGCCTTGGCTTCGCGCCAAGACCGAGAAGAAGGCCGTCCGGGCCCGTGAATTCGGCATCAGCCGGGAGACGGTGTACCAGTATCTGGCTGGCTGAGTTCGGCCCGGTCAACACAACCGGGCGGGCCGCACTCACATGTCAGTGCATACCCGGCCAGGGTAACCGGCTTGTATAACACGACTTGAACGACTGCTTGGCACGGTGTAACAACACTCTTAAATATTCGCGGGTGACGCCGAACTCGGCACAAACCTCATCTTTGTTGTGTTCTTCCAGCAACACCGACTGAAGCAGACGCCGGTCGCGTTCAGGCAACTGGTTGAGAATCTGGCGAACCACTCGCTCGGTGTCCTTGGCCTCCAGCAGACTCAACGCACTTGGTTCGCGGCCAGCAATGGTGGCCTCCACTTCGTGGTCGATCGTCGCCTCCGTTCTTTTTTGCGAACGATAGTGCTCGAACAAGACATGCTTGCAAACCGAATTGACGAAGGGTCCCAATCGATCCGGCTGCCGCAGGCCACCTTTGCCGCGCAACAGTGTCAGTACGCGCTTGAAGGTTTCCTGCCTGACATCTTCAATTGCTTCCTTGGAATTCAAGCGCGAGCGTAGCTTGAGACGGATCAGCTCGCTGAAGTAGTTCACGAAGTGTCCCTCTATATGCGCATCTCCCGCTCGAAGTTTCTCGACGTAAGCCGCATCGAACGCAAAGAATTCCAAGCCCTGTTCCCCTGTGGCGACAGCGAGCGCGTTCATGTGTACATTTCTCCTTGTCGAAAGCGTCTCACCAAACGCCCTCACTCATTAAAGCGCAATCGCTTAGCATAAAGGGCCAGATCGCCAATCATGCGGCCTTCACGACTCAACCGGGCCGATTGCTGGCGGCAGCGTGGCAATCGATCAAAGGTTAAACTGGTGATAAGCCTCTTGTTTTGTAAAAGAGAAGCACTCGATAGCAAATGGTGCAAATTGGCGAGACACGCTTTGGGAGCAGAGGGTCGGGGGTTCGAATCCCTCCGCCCCGAGCATGGAATCAATCACTTAGCGCATTCGCGCCTGTCCTCGAAAAATGCACTGTAGCGGACTCTTTTCGATGAGAAAAGCGCCAGGGTGTTCTAGTGTTTAGAAGATTTCTCGGCTTACAAAACCGGATGAAGTTGGTTGTGGCCGCCCTTATGGGCGTTACGCTCGCGGCCATTTCCTATGGCGTATTGTTTAGCCACACACAACTGAACGCGGCGTCTTCCCACTCTCTGGGCGCGGGCAACGTCTCTGCAGCCGGCACTCTACTATTGACCGCCGCGTATCCTTCGGCCGATACGCTCGCAGCCGCGCCTGCTAAAGCGCACAAGCCCCTCACCGGGTGCGGTGGCCCCACCATTAACCTGAACAACGGCATGAGCCAGGGCACGCTGAGTAGCAAGATTTCACGCGCTCCAGGCTGTGCATTGATCGTCTTTGCAGCCGGCGCCTATAACATCTCGGCGCCGATTAATATACCGTGCGGCGTCACGCTCACAGGCCCGGTCGCATCACCGGCAACCGCGATCCTGGCTGCCGCCTACACCGGCAACGTGATATTCGGCGTCAAGAATTGCTCCACTCCCGTCACCATCGGATATCTGCATTTTGAGAACACAGGCGGCATTTATGTGACTGCGCCGATGTCGGGTATCACCATCACCGATAGTCAATTCACCAACCTTCCCGCCACCCACCAGCAGTGGGCGGACATGGGGATCTATTTCGACGGGACTAAGGGAGGGACGATCAGCAACGCGATCATCACCAACAACACCTTCGGTGATCCGTCGTCCTGTTCTGCGGTGATGTCGATCAACCACGATGAGGGCGGCCTGTGCAATGGGATCTTTTTCCAGAGCGACCTGGATGGCATTGTGATGGAGAACAACACCTTCACCCACCTGGAGGAAGGCTTTCACGTGCTTTGCTTTGCGGGAGACAAATGCACCGGGAGCAGCGCGCCGACCTGGAACCACTTCATTGTGCGGTGGAATGACTTCAATAACATTCACCGCATCGCGATGGAGATGCAGCCTCAGCCGGCTACCGATGTCACTATCGCTTTCAACTCTTACGAGGACGCCTTCGCCCCATCGACCTTCTCCATGGGAATCTCCGCAGCCTGCTGCGCCGGCATCAGCGGCGCCAGGGTGCCCTTCATCAACCACAATGTCCTGCTGGCGAACGTACCACCGGCGGGCAAATACATTGCGTATGCCATCGAGTGGTGGGGCAATGGAGCGCAGGCCAATCACAATCTTATTCAAGGATATTGGGCCAACGGCATCGTTTGGGGTCTGGGCGGTGATCCGTGGGAAGTACGCAACTCAGTCATTCAGGGCCCATACATGGCCGGTCCCTACGGCTGCTACATCTGCGACGAAAAAGAGGGTGCAAAGACCACCCCAACGCGGAGCGGAAATCTCACCAGCACCACCATCACAACTATAATCAGTATCGCTCCCACCATCTCGCCTGCGGGAGGCGCGACCTCCAGCGCGACTACGGTAACCCTGGCTGACAGCGGAACCAACCATTCCATCTATTACACGACGGACGGCAGCACTCCCACTCCTTCTTCGACGCTCTATACCGGTCCATTCCCGGTGAACCCGGGAGCCACAGTGAAGGCCATCGGCATGTGGGGTCAGGGCGCAAACCCTAAAGCCTATCCGTCAGGCTACGGCTACGTGCCCAGCGAGGTCGTCAGTGCGAGCTATACCGAGCGGTAGATTTCGATCAAGAACTTGATCATTCGTGCATAAAGAGGGCAATTTGTCGCAATCTGAGGCCAGCCTCTAGTCGCTAGGCTTTTGATGGGGTCCATCCAATTCAAGACCACAATATCAACGAATTCCTGCAGGAACGGGCGTACACTTTCCCCTGCAGGCGCATCAAACAAGCACCGGCTGGTGGTCCCATTCTGCCGTATACATCGCCTCTTCCTGCTAGAGCATCACAATCCCGATGGCTGAAATCAAGCTCTTGTTTGTGGACGATGACGATGCATTGCGCAGGGCGCTTGGAGCCGTGCTAACCCATCATGGCTTCGACCTTACCGCCGTAAGCAGCGTTCCTGAAGCTCTCGAACTCATCTCCACCAGAAAATTCGACGTCCTGCTGTCCGACTTGAACATTGGCGAACCCGGTGATGGCTTCACCGTGGTCAGCGCCATGCGCCGTGTACAGCCAGAGGCCTGCACCTTCATCTTGACCGGCTATCCCGATCTGGAGACGGCCATTGAGGCCATTCGCAGCCAGGTGGACGATTATTTCTCCAAACCCCTGCACATCGATCGCTTACTCGGTGCGATCAACGCCTTGCGTCGTGGGGAAAGACCTCCAGGTAAATCGCTCCCAACCCAAAAGGTTGCCCAGGTGCTGCGCGAGCTCTCCGGCGTCATCTGCAAACGATGGCTACACCAGGTATTGGCTGATCCGGAAATAGCGGCGCTCCCCCTGACCGAAGAGGAAAGAAGCGACCACATTCCGGACATGATGGAGGAGCTGATCAGGCGCCTGGAGGGGCCACAGCAGGAGCTAAGTGATGTCGCGACAGACGCCGCGCGCAAACACGGTAAAGTGCGTTATCAGCAGGGTTACACCATCCCGCAAATAGTGTTTGAGGCCCGCGTACTGCAGCGCGTGCTTACTTCGATTATTCACGAGAACCTATTCGGCCTGGATCTGAGCACTCTGGTAGGAGATATTCTTGAAATTGGAGAAACCCTCCAGGCGGATGTGGAAATTTCCATTCGCGTGTACCAGGCGCAAATTCCACGCTCTTTGCAATCCTCTTTCGCCCTCCTGTATCAATCGCCTTATCTCGGAGTTGCCATCGCCGACGAGAAGCGGATCATTGACGGCAACGATGCGTTCCTGCGCATGATCGGTCACACCCGCGAAAACCTTATGGCGGGAGAAATTGACTGGCGTGCCATGACCCCCGAGAAATTCCACCAGCTCGATGAGACCGCGATGGCCCAACTGCTGGAATTCGGCGCCTGTGTCCCGTTTGAGAAAGAGTTTGTTTTGCCCGACGCTTCTTCTGTTCCATTTCTCATCGGAGCAGTACGTCTCAGCGCGGAACCATTTCGCTGGTCCTCGTACGTTGTCGAGATGAAAGAACAGCGAAAACTACAGGCAGCGGAAGAGAAGGTCAGAGCCTGGGAAGCCAGGTATGTGCTGATCAATCACCTGGCGCACGAGCTGAATAATCCGCTGGCCGCGATGACGTTTACACTCCACCTTTTGAGCACTCATCCTGGACTGTCCGATGACAGTCTCAAACTGGTGCATGATGCGAGTGGAATGCTCGACAGAGTCGCGTCTACTGTAAGGAGAGTTCTGGCTGAAGTGCAACAACTCTGATAGCAGAATTATTTGCATGTTGAGTGGGTGGCCCAGGTCTCGATTTCGAGACCTGGGTTTTCGCGTCTCGTCCGCACTGGTTGGTGCGGACGAAAACGAGTGTTGGCTGCGTTAAGTCGCCAGATTGGCGGCGGTGGCCGCGGCAGTGCTGCTGGTGAGCGATCCGTTCACGCCAGAAGGAAAGAATCCTCCCTCCATAGCGTTCTCTTTATTGCCGAAGGCAAGATAGAGAACCTCTCCCGGCGTCCTGATGGCCGGCAGGCCGTTGCTGGCGTTGATCGAGAGGACCTGATATTTGGTTCCGCTGGGCGGCGGAATCAGATCGGCCCCATCCAGCTTGGGCGTGGTGATGCCGAGCACGGCCATCTGGGTGCGTACTGAGGAGACATGCTCCGCCTCAGTGGCCAGGATGCGGGCTGCCGTGGTGATGATTGCAGGTGTGCTCAGCAAGCCGGCCGCTCCCGCATACGCTGAGACACCGATGTCCTCAAAAATGCGGGAAAGACGCAGGAAGTCGTCCTGCGAGTCAAAACCGAAGCCAAGAGCATTGAGGTTTAGATTTGGCTTGGCGATGGCCTGTGCGCCCAGGGCGGTCCGAAGCAACACCACATGAGCGCGTTCGTCTGAACCTATCTCGGCGGCAATTTGTGCTGAAAGAACCTGGGCAGCATTGTTAAATGACACTTTCTTTCCGCCGGTGGTCTGGCCGCCACTCGCAGGGTTGGCGCCATTCGCTTCCCCGCTCACCCCGATGCCAAAAGTTTCGATCCCTCGACCGTAAAACGCGTAGGTATAGAACTCCGATTCCAGGTATTCGAGGTTAAGAGCGAACTTTAAGACTTCGATCTCCGTTGTAGTTTGGGCCTGGGCCGGGGTAAGGCCAGCCATGGAAAGTGCACCGACACCCGCGGACGCAGCGGCGATCGTCTTCAGAAAGCTGCGTCGATTAGGGGATGCGTAGGCTAGTTCGTCGATCAGGTTTTTCGGCATGATTTCCCTCTGAGTTGCTTTTTCTCTCGTTGATTTTTGATTGGCCCACGTCAAGCAAGCCGAGGCTCCCATAGAGTCGAATGCTTGCTACGAACGCAGTACGGCCATCAACGCGGAATGCGCCATACAGCGGACAAGTATTCAAGGTTGTCTCTTGGAAGCTTGCTTACTTCGAGCGGCCCAGTCGTTCTCTAGCGAGGCTTGGCCGCCCAGTATGTTTACGTCGAAGGTCGAACATCGGATTTTAATACAAGTAAAAAATTTGACGACCACCATTTCAGTTTTCGTAGTGACTGAGGCATGGGATGCGGTCAATGCTGGTTCGAATTGGAGAACCAGTAAGACGCTTCCACACGGTCAAATTGTGAAAGGGTTACGTTCGCGGAACCAAGAGAGAGTAGAGGCGTACGCTAAGCAGTGTTCGGCTATCGCTTCAACCGAGTGCAGGCTGCTTCTGCGGCGAGCATAGCGGCTACTTTGGCGCGGCGAACCCTCTCCCGAAGTTGAGCTGTGACCACGCGATGGCAACGCAGGCAGAGGGTCCGGATGTTGTCCAGGTCGCACTCGCCGCCGCCTTCCGTTACCGGCAAAATGTGATCTGCGTCCCAAAGACTCTTGCGCATTCTTGTCGTAAATCCCCATTGCCGCATGAGCGCCAGGCGAGCGTCACCGCGCGCACGCTTTAGCCTGCGGTGTTCCTTGAGGGTGTCCAGCGTGCAGTGAACGCATACCCCCCGGTCGCGCTTTAATATCTGCTCGCGCAAGTATCCTGGCTGCGAACGCAGCTTCCATTCGTGTACGCAGTAATCCGAGCAGAAGGTGAAGCGGCGGGGAGGCACCTCGATCGAGCACCACCGGCATAGGCCGCGCCCGTTGGCGCCGCGCGGAATATTTTTCCGGTCGACCCACCCTCCAGGCATCATGCGCGAAGTACTCATAACTTTGTTTTAAATCCCCGGCGTCCTCGCGGTAAGTGCCTCCGAAGGCGACCAGCAGCCGCGTGTGGGCTCTATAATTTTCCAGTGAGTGCAGGGAGGGTCAACATGCACGCCGCGATGGTAGAAGAATTTGTCTCTCCCCCTCGCTATCGCGAAACCGCCGCTCCGGTGGCCGGCGATGGCGAAGTCTTACTCCAGGTCCGAGCCGCCGCGCTGAGCAACCTGGTGCGAGGTCAGGCGAGTGGATCGCATTACAGCAGCGGCAAGCTTCCATTTATCGCTGGGAATGATGGTGTGGGCGTGGCCCCGGACGGCACTCGATGCTACTTCATCGGTCCTCGCGCACCCTTCGGCTCCATGGCCGAGTACGCCGTGGTTTCGCAGGCCCGAACCATCCCTCTGCCTCCAAATCTCGACGATGCGGTGGGCGCAGCACTAGGAAATCCCGGGCTCGCAACCTGGGGAGCGATGCTCGGCAGGGCAAAGCTCCAGCCCGGCGAAGCGGTCCTGGTCAATGGGGCCACCGGGACCGCCGGAAAACAGGCGATTCAAGTCGCGAAGTATCTGGGTGCATCGAAGATTATCGCTACCGGTCGCAATCCACAGGCGCTTGAGCATTTGGCCGGTCTGGGAGCGGATGAGACCATTCCGCTTGACCAGCCGGAGGAGAATCTACTGCGCAGCTTCCGGGCGGCGCTCGCCCAGGTGCAGGTTGTTCTGGACTACCTGTGGGGACCGTCGGCGGAACTGATGCTGAAGGCGGCCGCGGGTCATGGAGCGCCCGAAGGGGAGCCTCGCATCCGTTTCGTGCAGATTGGATCCATCAGCGGCGACACCATCACCTTGCCCGGTGGGGTGTTGCGTAGTGGGGGGATTGAGCTGCTCGGTAGCGGCTTGGGCAGCCTCTCTGCGCAGCAAATTTTGCAATCCTTACGTACCATGTTCGCCGCCACTGCAAAGGTCCAATTTGAGATTGACATCGACCGGGTACCGCTGGCCAAAGTCGAAGAAGCCTGGGCCCGCAAAGGCGACGAACGCAGGATCGTTTTCATCCCTTAGGCGGTCGAACAGCAGAATGACAATTTGCCTCGAGCTGATTTGTCATCATCCCAACTAACGTTCACTGAAGAACATTAAGTGGGTGGCCCAGGTCTCGCCTTTGAGCAAAACTCGCTTGCCGGCGGCAAGTGAAGTGCGGAAGGAACGGGCTTTTGGGCTCTATCCCCTCCACCACTGATCGACGGGTGCCCCATCCTTCGCGTTCTTTGCGAAGGGTGGGATAGTCAGGTCTCGCCCTCTGACCTCCCACGGAAAGCAGCCTTGTTCTTTAGGAGACCTGGGCCACCCACTTAAGGCTTCCTCGCTATTCATATTAAAATGGGTGCTCTTGCGAGGCCCCTTTCCAGGTTTGAAGTTTTAGGAGTAGAATTCGGCCCTCTTGTTCGTTGGAGGTGATTATGAAAATGCTGGAAAAGCGTATTCTCCTGGTGGTACTGGCCACGGCACTTCCCCTCTTTGTTGGAGGATGCGAGCGCCATAGCAAATCTGAGCAGTACTATCTCATCGCCACCAATATCGGTCTGCCGTATTGGCAGTCCGCACACGCCGGATTCACCCGCGCCGCGGCCGAGTACGGCGTTACGGAAGAAATGCGGGGTCCGGATACTTTCACTCCAGCGATCGAAGTGGACGAATTCCGCGCCGCAGTGGCCAGAAAACCCGCCGGAATCCTGGTATCCGTCGCCGATCCGAGCCTGATGGGGCCGGAGATCAATAAAGCGATTGCCGCCGGAATTCCCGTCATCACCATTGACTCCGATGCTCCAGACAGCCAGCGGCTTTATTTCATCGGCACCAACAACCTGGAGGCGGGGCGGTTGGGGGGCGAACGGGTCGCTGCTACCTTAAGCGGCAAAGGGAACGTGGTCTTCTTCACCATGCCAGGCCAACCAAACCTGGAGGAGCGGCTGAAGGGATACAAGGATGCATTCGCCAGTTTTCCCGGGATCAAGATTGTCGAGGTATTCGACATGAAAGGAGAATCGGGTACGGCCATGGACAAGGCGAACGAATACATGGCACGGACGGGCGCGTCGAAGATCAATGCATTGATATGCCTGGAGGCATCGGCCGGCAAAGATGTAGCAGAAGCCTTTAAGCGCAGCAAGCCGCAAGGCACCATCATTATGGCCATGGACGTCGATCAGGCGACGCTGTCCCTGGTCAAAGAAGGCAGCATCGACGCCACCATTTCACAGAAGCCTTACACCATGGCTCTGCTCGGCCTCAAGGCTCTCGATGATCTGCATCACTACCCGCTCAAGCCCCTCGCACGAGATTACGCGTCGGATGCAATGTCGCCTATCCCTGCCTTTGTCGATACCGGGGTGTCCCTGGTCGACAAAAGCAATGTCGACAAATTCGTGAACACGGCCACAACGCAGTAGCACATTTCCCGCTGATACACCACCCCTTGATAGTGCCGCCAGCTGCCATGCAGTGGCGGCACTGTATCGTTTCTGAACAAAGTTTAATGACACTGCACCCCGTCATTCCCCATAATGGGGATACGTCCTACGTCCAACCGCATCTATAACTTATTATGTAACTTTGCCGCGAAGACAAGGGCCCCAACATGCCAGGAATGGCGCTGAGACTGTTGCAAATTTCGCGGCAAAGCCACCCCGGAGTCAACATCGGCGAAGGCGCGTCTGCTACATGAAAAAAATGCCCAGCCGCGGCTTTATACACAACGTCGTAGCCCTTTATGGGGTACAGGCGTGTACCTATGCATTGCCCCTGCTCACATTCCCCTACCTTGCCCGTGTGCTGGGCCCTTCTGGTTGGGGAGTGGTGGTGTTTGCCCAAGCCATCGGCGATATGATCGCCAGCGTGGTGGAGTACGGCTTTGACATCTCCGCCTCCCGGGAGACCTCGCGGGAGCGCGACAACCCCCGGCGGCTCTCCGAGCTTATCTCGGGAGTTCTGGGCGCCAAATCTCTGCTGGCGATCGTATGCATCGCCGCAGCGGTCTTCTCCCGGCGATTCACTCACCACATTGCTCCTTCGATGGCGTTGTTTTGGGCCAGCACCATCTGGGGCGTTTGCCAGGGTATCAACATGTTGTGGTACTTCCAGGGCCTGGAGCGAATGCGTTTGGCCAGCGCTCTGGAAATAGGAGGCAAGGTTCTTGCCACCCTGAGCATTTTCGTGCTGGTCCACAAGCCGGACGATGGCTGGAAGGTAATGGCGGCGCAATGCGTCGGCTGTGTCGTTGCCCACGGAGTGACGGTGGTGCTGGCGTACCGCGAAGTGGGCTTCCGTTGGCCCACACCCTCTTCGGTGTGGAGCGCCCTCCGGCTGGGGGGCTCGATGTTCGTGTTTCGCGCGGTACAGAGTCTTTCCGGTTCCGTCAACAGATTGGTGCTGGGGTCGGTTGCTCCCGTGGCTGTGTTGGGTGAGTACGCCGGCGCCGAGCGGATCACGCGTGTGTTTCAGCAGGGCATGTGGCCAGTGAATCAGGCACTCTACCCAAAGCTGACTAAACAAATGCAGCACAACCCGGGTGGGGCCATGCGCACAGTTCGGCTGAGCCTGCTCTTTCTCGGAGGATTG
>Ga0302177_10002169_pt1 | contig 13921 bp, 11 predicted proteins | sample I_Palsa_E1_2_FD_198780 | JGI IMG/M metagenome (GOLD analysis project Ga0302177, IMG submission 198780) | Peat permafrost microbial communities from Stordalen Mire near Abisko, Sweden - I_Palsa_E1_2 | ecosystem: Environmental > Terrestrial > Soil > Palsa > Peat permafrost | place: Sweden... | reverse complement strand
GACACCGAGATCGGGCCCGGCACCCAGCTCGAGGGGCACACGACGATCGGCGAGGGCGTGCGGATCGGCCCGGGCTGCACGCTGCGCGACACCACGGTCGCGGACCGCGCGGCGGTGATCCACGCGGTGTGCGTGCAGGCCGAGATCGGGCCGGAGGCCACCGTCGGACCCTACGCCTACCTGCGGCCGGGGACCCGGATCGGCACCGGCGCGCATATCGGCTGCCACGTGGAGCTGAAGAACTCCGTGGTCGGCGCGGGGGCGAAGGTCCCGCACCTGTCCTACGTCGGAGACGCCGACATCGGGGCCGCGGCCAACATCGGCGCGGCGACGATCTTCGCCAACTACGACGGCGCGGCCAAGCATCGCACCACGATCGGGGCGGACGTCTACACCGGCAGCGACACGATCCTGGTGGCCCCGGTGACGGTCGGGGACGGCGCGTACACCGCGGCCGGATCGGTGATCACCGAAGACGTCCCCGCGGGCGCCCTCGGTGTGGCCCGTGGCCGGCAGCACAACTCCGAAGGCTGGGTGGAGCGGCGCCGCCCAGGGACCCGGGCCGCCGCGCGCGCCCGTCAGACCCGTGAGGCAGCGGGGCCGCCTGACGGACCGGCGCTGGATCAGGACAAGGCGGCGAAGGGCGGATGAGCCACGTGATGGAGCCGGGCGCCAAGAAGCTGATGATCGTCTCCGGCCGGGCCTTTCCCGAGCTGGCCGAGGAGGTAGCGGCCCGCCTGGGCATCACGCCGACGCCGTCCAAGCTCTTCGACTTCGCGAACGGCGAGATCTTCGTCCGCTTCCTGGATTCGGTCCGCGGCTGCGACGTGTTCGTCCTGCAGAGCCACACCTCGCCGATCAACGAGTGGATCATGGAGCAGCTGATCATGGTCGACGCCCTTAAGCGGGCTTCGGCCAGGCGGATCACGGTGGTGGCGCCGTTCTTCGGCTACGCCCGGCAGGACAAGAAGAACCGCGGCCGCGAGCCGATCTCGGCCCGGCTCATGGCCGACCTGTTCGCCACGGCCGGGGCCGACCGGCTGATGGCGGTCGACCTGCATACCGCGCAGATCCAGGGCTTCTTCGACGGTCCGGTAGACCACCTGTTCGCGCTGTCCCTCCTGGCCGCCTACGTCGAGAAGAAGCTCGACGTCAGCCAGGTCACTATCGTCGCACCGGACGCCGGCCGGGTCCGGGTCTGCGAACGGTGGACGGACCGGCTCGGCTGCCCGCTGGCCATCATCCACAAGCGGCGCGACCCGGATGTCGCGAACCAGGTCCGGATGTTCGAGGTGGTCGGCCAGGTGGCGGGGCGCACCTGCATCCTGGTCGACGACATGATCGACACCGGGGCGACCATCGCCAAGGCCGCCGAGGCCTTGTTCGACCAGGGTGCGGCCCAGGTCATCGCCACCGCGACGCACGGAGTGCTGTCCGGCTCGGCGGTGGACATCCTGAAGAACTCCAGGATCAGCGAGGTCATCATCACCAATACGCTGCCGGTGCCGCAGGAGAAGCGGTTCGACAAGCTCACGGTGCTCTCGATCGCGCCGCTGCTGGCCCGCGCGATCAGCGAGGTGTTCAGCGACGGCTCGGTGACCAGCCTGTTCGACGGCCAGACCTGAGACGCGCCAGACCTGAGGTCCCCGGCGACCGTCATCCTCGCCCCCGCCAGAGGCGCGAGGACGACGGCCGCGTTTCCCCCCGGCCGCGTTGCCGCGGGGGACGACCGATGACCCCGGCACCCCCCGTGGTGCCGCTGGTCAAAGGGCGGTCCTGGCCGCTAGGCCGGTCCCTCCCTCCCCAGCTAGGGCCAGGACCGCTTCCCGCACCACCCACCCCGCTAGGCGAGCGGGCGTTCTAGGCACCGCGGACGGCGCCCCCGTGGCCGTCCGGCTTCTTCGCCTTGGGCCCCGTCGCCGAGGCAATAGGGTCATGCTCGGGCAGGTGGTTTACGTCTGTCTTGAGCCGTGATTAAGTGAGAGCTTCCACGGCCGAGTTCGACTAGCCGGAGGCGAGTGATCCCAGGTAATGATGAGGTTCCGGCTGCTAGGGCCCCTGGAGATCCGGTCCGAGGAGGAGGACTGGCGGGGGATCGGGGCCCCGAAGTGGCGTTCGGTGCTGGCCGCGCTGCTGATCAAGGCGGGGCAGATCGTCCCGGCCGACGTTCTGATCAACGAGGTGTGGCAGGGGCAGGACGCGCCGCCCGCCAAGGCGGGCAACCTCATCAGCATCTACGTGCTCAGGCTGCGCAGGCTCCTGGGTGACACCAACGGCACGCTGCTGGTCACGCGCGCGCCGGGCTACCTGCTCCGGCTAGCCCCGGGGGATACCGACGCCCAGGTGTTCGAGGCCCTGGTCCGCGAGGGCGGGCGCGCGTACGCGGCCGGCCATCCGGAGCAAGCGGCCGCCCAGCTGGCCGAGGCCCTCGCGCTGTGGCACGGCAGCCCGCTGGCCGACGTCCCGTCGACCACGATGATCGAGACCGAGGCCGAACGCCTGGCCGAGCTGCGCCTGGACGCCGCCGAGCTGCGGATCAAGGCCGAGCTGGCCTGCGGCGGACACGCCCAGGTCATCCCGGAACTGCGCAGGCTGCTGGCCGACCATGCGCTCAGGGAGAACCTGTGGCTGATGCTCATGCAGGCCCTGGACGGCGCCGGCCGCCACGCCGAGGCGCTCGAGGCGTACGGGCAGGCGCGCGGCGTCATGGCCGAGGAACTCGGCGTCGATCCCGGTGCCGAGCTGCGCCACTACTATGCCGAACTGCTGGCCAAGGACGACGCGCTCACCAGGGACGCGGATGACGCGCCGGGCAGCATCTCGGCCGGCACGATCTCGGCCAGCGCCGGGCCGAGTGCTCCCGCCGCGGCGGCCGAGATTCCGCGGCCCGTCCCGGTCCCGGCCCAGCTGCCGGCCGACGTCGCCGACTTCACCGGTCGCGAGGATCAGGTCAAGCACCTGTCTGAGCTGCTGGCCAGGGGCGGCGCGGACGCCGACCCCGGCGCGGTCCGGATCGCCCTGGTGGCCGGCTCCGGCGGGCTGGGCAAGACCTCCCTGGCCGTGCACGCGGCGCACCGGGTCCGCGCCAGCTTCCCGGACGGACAGCTCTACGTCGACCTGCTCGGCGCCACCCCGCAGCCGCTCCCGCCCGCCGACGTGCTGGCCAGGTTCCTGCGTGACCTCGGCGTGGACGGCCGGGACATCCCGGCCGACGACGATGAGCGGGCGGCCCGGTACCGGACCGTCCTGGACGGGCACCGGATGCTCATCGTGCTCGACAACGCGCGCGACGCCGCCCAGGTCAGGCCGCTGCTCCCCGGCACTGCGTCCAGCGCGGTGCTGATCACCACGCGCAGCCGGATGCCCGACCTGGCCAGCACCAAGCTGGTCGACCTCAACGTGCTCGACGACGACGAGGCGCTGACCCTGTTCACCAGGGTCGTGGGGGACGAGCGCGCGTCGGCCGAACCCGAGGCCACCGCCGAGCTGCTGCTGGCCTGCGCCGGGCTGCCGCTGGCGATCAGGATCTGCGCGGCGCGGCTGAACACGCGCAGCGGCTGGACCATCGGGGCCATGGCCAGCAGGCTCCGTGACGAGCACCGCCGGCTGGACGAGATGCGGGCCGGGGACATGGCCGTCCGGGCCAGCTTCCAGGTCAGCTTCACCAGCCTGCCCGCCAGCACCCAGCCGGACGGGATCGCCCCGGCCGACGCCTTCCGCATGCTCGGCCTGTGGCAGGGGCCGTCGATCTCGTCCGCAGCGGCCGCCGCCCTGTTCGGCAGCCCTGAGTATCAGGCCGAGGATGTGCTCGAGACCCTCGTGGACGTGCACCTGCTGGAGTCGACCTCCTCCGACCGGTACAAGTTTCATGACCTGCTTCGTGTGTATTCTTCCGAACGGGCCGTGGCTGACCTGTCCGCACAAGTCCGCGACGCCGCGGTCGGCCGCCTGCTCCGGTGGTACATGCGCACGTCAGACGCGGCCGGCACCGCCGTCCAGCCCCGCCGTTACGACGTTCCGCTGGGACCCGTCGGCGACGATCCGCCGCCGCTGCGCTTCACCGGGGTCAACGACGCCCTCTCCTGGTACGACAGCGAGCGCGTCAACCTGGTGGCCGCCACTCGCCAGGCCGCCTCCGTCGGCCTGCACGAGGTCGCCTGGCGCCTCCCGCCTCCGCTGTTCCAGATCTTCGACGCCCGGGGCAACTGGGCCGACCTCATCACCACCCATCGCATGGCGCTGGACAGCGCCCGCCACGTGGGGAACCGTCAGGGCGAGGCCTGGGTGCTGGTCAACCTGGGCCTGGCCCTGGGGATCAAGGGCGACAGCGAAGGCATCGGGTGCATTGAGCAGGCGCTGGCCATCAGCCGCGGGGTCGGCGACCGGAGGGGCGAGTCGCGCGCGGCGAACAACCTCGCCGACGCCTACACCAGACTGGGGAGGTCGCAGGAGGCGATCGATCTGCTGCGACGGGGCCTTGAGCTGAGCCGGGCGACGGGCCACCGGTACGGCGAAGGAATTGCCCTGGTCAATATCGGCGATGCGCTGGTAGACATCGATCGCGCCGAGGAGGCCCTCGACTACCTGCAGCAGGCCCAGCGCACATTTGCCGAGATCGAAGCGGTGGATGGTGCTGGGTACGCCCTGTTCTGTCTCGGGCGCTGCTACCTGGCGCTGGGACGGGACGCGGACGCCCAGGAGCATCTTGGTCAGGCGCTGACCAGCCACCAGATGTCGGGCAACCGGCAGCAGCAGGCGGCTACGCTGAGGCTCCTCGGCCGGGCCCAGGCTCGTAATGGCCTGGCCGCCGAAGCGCGCGAATCGTGGACCCGGGCCGCCGCGATCTTCGACGACCTCGGTGACAGCGCTCGGGCGGCAGAGGTACGCGCCGAGCAGGATACCTCCGGGAATTCCTGATATGCCCTCTTGAGTGGCCGTCGCGCCCGATACGATGCTGCGCGTCTCCCCCCGGGTATTTATCCTTCTGCGCCGGGGGCCAGGTAAACCGAGAGGACGATCATGGGGAATGCAGCCGTCGCCGAGGTTCTGGCGGACACTGAGGACCTCGACGAGCTCTACAAGCTGAGCGCGAGCGAGACCGAACCCGAGGACGACGAAGACGACGACGATGACGATGATGACGACGATGACGAGGACGAGGACGAGCCTGACATAATGCCCGAGCCGTAACCCGGGCAAAGCGCGTGCGGAGGCGGAACGTCAGCCTCCGCACGCGCTGCGGGCCGAAGTCGGTCCTAAGCTACGCGGCGGCTCGCGCAATCGTGTTGAGCTGCTGATATCTGGTCGCAGTCATTTCGGGTTACGGGTCACGCCTGACCGGCTTATTTCACGTTAGTCACAGCGGCCACTCGCGAGAACAGGGACCTCTTAGGGCTGGCATGCTCGAAAGAGGTGAACTGCGAGGAAACGGTTATCGAACGCTCGGAGACGGCGCCGGATTAAGCGAAGTGCTCGCGGTTCCGTCAGAATCGGACCCGCCACACCGAAGGTGGCGTTGACCCGGCGCGCGCCTTGGCCGCCCGGCCGACGGCGCGACGCCGCGACCTTAGTTCCGGGGTGGCCACCTACGGCGCCGGATCGATAGCCAGTCAGACCAAATGGTCTTTAGCATCCAGCGATACTTATTCGGGGATAAAAGGGAAAGCTGGTCCCAGCTCACCCCCGAGATTACTATACGCCACAAACGACGTGCTGCGAGTTAAACACCCCAAGCTAAATGTGCAATACGCCTTGACGTGACGACAGTGGGTCAATACAGTACCCGGAAAAGAAACACAATCAGGGCACAACGGGTAGTCAGTGAGATAGCAGGCAGTTACCTCGGATACCTGGAAAGGAGGTGAAATCATGAGCGACGAGCGTGAGAAGAAAGACGTAAGTGACGACAGCGCCTATGACATGCCCCACCCGGTGTATGACATGCCGCACCCGATGTATGACATGCCGCACCCCAGCAAGGTTGAGCAGTCCCGGGGAAAGTATGAGATGCCGCAGGGCGAGTTCGAGATCCCGCACGGCAAGTACGACATGCCGCAGGGTGAGTTCGAGATCCCGCACGGCCGAGATGACGAGTACGGGATGCCGCAGGACAAGGTGATACCGCGGGGCAAGGAGATACCGCACGAATGATGCGGATTTACCCGCGCTCGGCCGGCTGCTAGAAGCACCAGCCTGTTAAGGCGCTAAGCGACAAGATCAGCGGGCGCGCGGTGCGCCAGCTTTGCGGCTGGTTGCCGTGCGTCCGCTTTGCCGCTGGTTGCTGTGCGTCCGCTTGATATCCAATGGATGCGGCCAGCCGACGCATAATTTGGGGCGCGTTGCCATTCGAGACGTGCTGACCGCCCGGCAGGCGGACTCCTCTCCGTGAGCCCCGGCCAGCAAACGCCGAGCAGTTCGCAACCGGGGCAAGCGACCTTCATAGGAGACACCGATGACCGCAGAGGTCGCAGTCATGAACTCTCAGGCGGTGGCGCTCGCCGCGGACAGCGCGATGACCATAAATTATCCGGACGGCCAGAAGATCTACAACTCGGTAAACAAGCTTTTTATGCTTTCGAAATATGCACCCGTCGGAATAATGGTTTACGGGGTGGGCAATCTTACCGGGGTGCCCTGGGAAACAATAATTAAATGCTTTCGCGGCGAGCTAGGCGAGGAGCGGCTACCCCATCTGCGGGACTACGCCGACAGCCTTATCGCCTACATCAACGGACATAAGTTCATGTTCACCGAAGCACTCCAAGAGCAGCAGCTTTTCGGGTCAGTGGTCAGGCAATTCCGGCCGATACTGGACGATGTCGACGGCAAGATCCGCGAGAAGATCGCACAGGCAGGCCCCATCGGTGACAGCCAGGTCCGCGCTATCGTGGCGGCGAGTATCCGGAAGGCGCACGCACTTTGGACCAGCGCCGATCGACTGCCCGGCAGCCCGGCGAATCACGCCCGGCGCATCCGGCAGCAGTGGCGGCGCCGCATAGAGACAGCCATTGATTATACTTTCCAGAATCTCCCTGTCGATCCCACCCCGAGAAATCGCCTCATCGATATCGCAAGTCTAGTATTTACCGCGAGTTTGTTCCCAGATAATGTATCCGGCGTCGTCGTTGCCGGGTTTGGCGAAGAAGATTACCTCCCCAGCGTGGTGAGCTTCGACATGGAAGGCGTTCTCCTGGGCTTTGTAAAGGTCCGGCAGAACGCCGAAAAGTCCGCCATCATTGGCTCCCGTAACCCGGCGGCGATTATCCCGTTCGCGCAGGGCGATATGGTGAGCCTGTTTCTGGAGGGGATAGATCCAGCCTTCCGGCAAGAGGTCGAGCACGCTTTGGAAGATTTTGCCGCCGGACTGGCCGACGCCCTGGTGATCGGCACCGGTGCAACCGGGCGCCGCGAAAGTACCCTACGCAGGCAGTTCGATCAGGTAAGAGCAACTCCAGCGAAACAGTTCTTCGAGCGTTTGGACTCCTACAGCGTCCAGTCCCACGTTCGGCCGGTCGTCTCCGCGGTCGCCAACCTTCCCAAGGAAGAGCTAGCTGGCATGGCAGAATCGCTGGTCAGCCTAACCTCGTTCAAACGCCGTGTCACGCACGATCCGGAGACCGTAGGCGGCCCAATCGATGTCGCAGTCATTTCCAAAGGGGACGGCTTTATCTGGATCAACAGAAAACACTATTTTGATGCCGCCCTCAACCATCAGTTCTTCGCGAACTACTACCCTGCCGGTTCTTCGCAAGCTACTACTACTACTCGGTCCTCTGGAGGCGGCGGTGCCCGAGCAAGGAAGTAAATACAAGTCAATAGAAGAGGCTCGCTCGATTCTATACCCGGCCAGACCAGGCCTGCTTAACCTGAAACCCGAAGATGTACTCGAGTTTCCGGCGAATCCGACCGGCGAGTCGCGAGCGGAACAGCATGAATGCGGCAGCGTGGTGCGAAGACCCATCAGGATGCGGCATCCATGACGTTGGGCGGCTCCGGTGCGGAGCTGATTGTCGGGCGGCTCCGGTGCGGAGCTGATTGTCGGGCGAGCGGTGCTTTGGGGTCATCTGTGGCCAGCCAGCTGCGGGACCCGGGGCGCCCAGGGTAAGCAGACGGGTCGAGCAGGAGCAGGGATGCGCCAGACGGATGCACAATACGCGGAGACACCGGTGTTGCCGCGGCGGTCCCTGTGGCGGCAGCGGGCGTTCGTGGTCCTGTGGACCGGGCAGACGATCAGCCTGGTGGGTTCGGCGGTCACCACCATCGCCCTGCCGCTGGCCGCCATCGCCGTGCTCAGGGCCTCCCCGTTGCAGGTCGGCCTGCTGACCGCGGCCACCTACGCCGCCTTCGCCTTGGTGGCCCTGCCCGCGGGGGTGGTGGTGGACCGGCTCCGGAAGCGGCCGATCATGATCTGCTGCGATTGCGCGCGCCTGGTCATCATCGGGTCGGTGCCGGTGGCGGCGGCTTTTCACCGGCTGACCCTGGCACAGCTCTACGCGGTGGCTTTGACCGCGGGAGTGTGCGCAGTCTTCTTCGATGTGTCCCAGCAAAGCTTCGTGTCGTCCTTGCTGGCCCCGGAGGATCTCACCGAGGGCTTCGGCAAGCTCGGCGCGTCGGCTTCGTTCGGGCAGGTATCGGGAAGAGGGCTGGCGAGCGCGCTGGTCGCCGTCATCGGAGCGGCCCGGGCCATCACGGCCGATGCCCTGTCGTACGCGGTGTCGGTCACTTGCCTGCTCTCGCTCAAGGTCGTTGAACCTCGGCCGGAACGTAAGTCCGCGGGCATCAGGCAGCTACGCCGCGAAGTGGCCGAAGGCCTGCAGTTCATTACCCGCCGCCCGATTCTCCGTAAGACCACCGAGTCTTCCGCCGCCGGGAACCTGTTCATTGCCATGCAGATTTCCCTGAACCTGCTGTTCCTCGTCCGGGTGCTCCAGGTGCGCCCTGCCCTGGCCGGCCTGGTCACCGCTCTGGGCGCGCTGGGCGGGATCATGGGCGGCATGCTGGCCGCGTCCATCGGACGTCGTATCGGAACGGCGCGGGTCTTGTGTTTCTCGCACCTGACTTTCGGTGCTCCGGCGATCCTGCTGCCGTTCGCCGAACCCGGGTGGCGGATAGCGCTGTTCGTGGTCGGTTATGGTGCGTCCGCCTTCGCCTGTGCCATCTTCGGCGCTTCGCAGGTTGCCTATCGGCAGTCGATCTGCCCGCCGGAGCTGCGCGGCCGGATGAACGCGGCAAGTCGCTGGATTATCTGGGGAACCTTGCCGGTGGGCGGGTTGCTGGGCGGGATCATCGGTTCGGCCGTTGGCCTTCGCCCGGCGATATGGATCGCGTACGGCGGGTTGTGGGCCACCGACTTGCTGGTCGTCTTCTCGCCGCTTCGGCGGGTCCGGGACGTTTCTGATCTGGCTCCGGAAGGAACGGTGGCGGCGGGCGCCGATAAGGCCGATAAGATAGCGACAGCTTGATTACGGTCAGATCTTTGGTCGCCGGTGACGGGCCGCCCAGACCGGGCGCGGGACGGGTTGCCGAGGCCGCGGAATCGTTGCCGGTCCAGGCCCCCGGGTTCGTCGGCTACACTTCGTACCCGCATCGCGTTGAGACAGGAGACAGCACCGTGCCCGAGGTTCACATCGCCGCCGAGACTCGCTCGGAGTTCGGCAAGGGCGCTGCCCGCCGTAGCCGCCGCGAGGGCCGGGTGCCCGCCGTGCTGTACGGGCACGGCACGGAGACGCGCCACCTGAGCCTGCCCGGGCACCAGCTGATGCTCGCGCTGAAGACGCCGAACGTGCTGCTGTACCTGGACGGCCTGACCAAGGGCAGTGAAATCGCCCTGCCCAAGGCGGTGCAGCGCAATCCGGTCCGGGGCTTCATCGAGCACGTCGACCTGATCCTGGTCCGCCGGGGCGAGAAGGTCACCGTCGAAATCCCGGTCCGGATCATCGGCCAGATCGACACGATCGGCGACGGCATGCTCGACCAGCAGCTCGTGCAGATCCCGCTGGAGGCCGAGGCGACCAGCATCCCGCAGGGCATCGACGTCGACGTGACGGGCATGCAGGTCGGCCAGGCGGTACACGCCAGCGACCTGAAGCTGCCGCCGGGCGTCACCCTGCAGGTCGAGCCGGACACGCTGGTCCTGCACATCATCGCGCGGACCACCGAAGCGCCGGAAGAGACCGACGAGGCGGCGTCCGAGGTGCCCGAGTCGGTGGAGGCGGCTGGCCGCGAAGGGGAGCAGGCCGGCTGACCGGGGACCGCTGGATCATTGCCGGCCTGGGCAATCCGGGGCCGGAGTACGCGGGTCACCGGCACAACGTCGGGCACCTGGTGACCGGCGTGCTCGCCGAACGGGCCCAGGGTCCCGGGGCGCGCTTCAAGCCGCACCGGTCCGGCAACGACATCGCCGAAGGACGGCTGGCCGGGGTGCCCGTCACCCTGGCCTGGCCGCGCTCCTACATGAACCTGTCCGGGCGGCCGGTCGCGGCGCTGACCGCGTTCTACAAGGTCCCGCCCGAGCGGCTCGTGGTCGTCCATGACGAGCTGGACATCCCGTTCGGCGCGGTCCGGCTGAAGCTCGGCGGCGGCGACAACGGCCACAACGGGCTCCGCTCGATAACCCAGGCGCTCGGCACGCGCGACTACTACCGGGTCAGGTTCGGCATCGGCCGGCCACCGGGCCGGATGGATCCAGCCGCCTTCGTGCTGCGCGACTTCAGCACTTCCGAGCGCAAGGAGCTCCCGTTCCTGATCGACCGGTGCGCGGACGCCACCGAGGCCCTGGTCACCCAGGGCCTGGCCGCGGCCCAGAACCTCTACCACGAGGAGCAGGCCCGATGAGCGACCCAATGACCCGATGAGCGACCCAATGATGAGGGACACGGTGACGGGCGACACAGGGATGAGGGACACGGGGATGAGGGACACGGGGATGAGCGACACCGGGCGCGGGGACGATCACGCGCTCGCCCGTGACCTGGCCGCCGAGGCGGGACGGCGGCTGCTCGAGCTACGGGCCGGGGGCGGCGAGCCGGACCTGCTGCGCAAGGCGGGTGACCGGCTGTCGCACGAGTTCTTGACCGCGGCACTCGCGGACCGCCGTCCCGGCGACGTGGTCCTGTCCGAGGAGGGCGCCGACGACCCGGCGCGGCTGACCGCGAGCCGGGTCTGGATCGTGGACCCGCTGGACGGGACCAGGGAGTTCGGCGAGCCGGGCCGCACCGACTGGGCCGTCCACGTGGCCCTGTGGGAACGGAGCGACACCAGCGACTCCGGAGACCTCACCGCTGGCGCCGTCGCCCTCCCCGCCCAAGGCCACGTCCTGTCCACGGCTGCGCCCGGCGAACAGCACCGATGGAACATTGGTGCCGCTATAACGACACCGATGTTCCATCGGGTCGAGGGCGGTGCGCGGAGCGACGGGGCTGGCCAGCACGAGGAGGCTGGCGGGACTGCTGGGACTCGGGAAGGCGACGGGCGGGTCCGAATCGGCGACGGCCGGGTGCGGATCGTGGTGAGCCGGACGCGAGCACCACGCTTCGTTCGGGATATTCCTGGTCTTATCGATGCGGAACTGGTGCCGCTCGGGTCCGCCGGAGCTAAGGTGGCCGCCGTGGTCTGCGGTCAGGCTGACGCGTACGTGCACGGGGGCGGGTTCTACGAGTGGGACACCGCGGCGCCGGTCGCGGTGGCGCGGGCCGCCGGGTACCACGCGTCGCGCATCGACGGGTCGCCGCTGGCTTACAACCAGGGCGACCTGCTGATGCCAGATATCCTGGTCTGCCGGCCCGCACTCGCGGGCGTGCTCCTGCAAGCGATCCGGGAAGTCACCAATGCGCCCTGATTACCAGCTGTCCCAGCTCGACGTGCTCCAAGCTGAGGCGATCCACGTGATGCGGGAGGTCGCCGCCGAGTTCGAGCGGCCCGTGCTGCTGTTCTCCGGCGGCAAAGACTCGGTCGTGATGCTGGCCCTGGCCGAGCAGGCGTTCTCGCCGGCCCGGATCCCGTTCCCGGTCATGCACGTGGACACCGGGCACAACTTCCCCGAGGTGCTCGAGTTCCGCGACCGCCGGGTGGCCGAGCTCGGCGTGCGGCTCATCGTCGCGTCCGTGCAGGACTCCATCGACGCCGGGCGGGCGACCGAGGAGACCGGCCGGCACGCCAGCCGGAACCGGCTGCAGACGGTGACCCTGCTGGACGCCATCGAGGAGTACCGGTTCGACGCGCTGTTCGGCGGCGCGCGCCGGGACGAGGAGAAGGCCAGGGCCAAGGAGCGGGTGTTCTCGTTCCGGGACGAATTCGGCCAGTGGGATCCGAAGAACCAGCGGCCCGAGCTGTGGAATCTGTACAACACCCGGATCCGCCGCGGCGAGCACATCCGGGTGTTCCCGCTGTCCAACTGGACCGAACTGGACGTCTGGGCCTACATCGAGCGGGAAGAGCTGGACCTGCCCGGCATCTACTTCGCGCACCAGCGGCCGGTGTTCGAGCGGGACGGCTTGCTGCTGGCCGAGAACCCGTACGTGACCAGGGGCGGGGACGAGCCGTTGTTCACCGCCACCGTGCGGTACCGCACGGTCGGCGACATGACCTGCACCGGGGCCGTCGCGTCCACGGCGGGGACGGTCGCCGAGGTGATCGCCGAGGTGGCCGCGACCCGGATCACCGAGCGCGGCCAGACCCGGGCCGACGACCGGACCAGCGAGGCAGCGATGGAAGACCGCAAGCGCGAGGGGTACTTCTGATGAGCGCAGTCAGTCCCGGGCCGCTGGCCTCCCGGATGGATATCCTGCGGTTCGCGACGGCCGGATCGGTGGACGACGGCAAGTCGACGCTGATCGGGCGGCTGCTGTACGACTCCAAGTCGATCTTCGCCGACCAGCTGGAGGCGGTCGAGCGCACCAGCCGGGACCGGGGCGAGGACTACACCAACCTGGCCCTGCTCACCGACGGGCTGCGCGCCGAGCGGGAACAAGGGATAACGATCGACGTCGCCTACCGGTACTTCGCGACGCCCCGGCGGAAGTTCATCATCGCCGACACTCCGGGCCACATCCAGTACACGCGCAACATGGTGACCGGCGCGTCAACGGCCGACCTGGCCGTGGTGCTGGTCGACGCGCGCAACGGGCTGACCGAGCAGTCGCGCCGGCACGCGTTCTTGACCACGCTGCTGCGGGTGCCGCACATGGTGCTCGCGGTGAACAAGATGGACCTGGTCGACTACCAGGCCGAGGTGTTCGAGCGCATCTGCGAGGAGTTCTCCGCGTTCGCGACCCGGCTGGACATCGGCGACCTGACCTTCGTGCCGATCTCCGCGCTGCACGGGGACAACGTGGTGGACCGGTCGGCCAACATGCCCTGGTACGACGGCCCCTCGCTGCTGCACCACCTGGAGCACGTGCACATCGCCTCGGACCGGAACCTGATCGACGTCCGGTTCCCGGTGCAGTACGTGATCCGGCCGCAGGCCGCCACCGACGCCGCGCTGCACGACTACCGCGGTTACGCCGGCCAGGTCGCGGGCGGCGTGCTCAAGCCGGGCGACGAGGTGCTGCACCTGCCGTCCGGCTTCACCACCAAGGTCCGCGCGGTGGAGTGGGCCGGCCAGCCGGTCGCCGAGGCGTTCGCGCCCACCGGCCCGCCGTCGCGCAGGACATCGAGGCCATGGTGTGCTGGATGTCCTCCGATCAGGTCCTGGCCAAGCGCAGCAGGCTGGTCGTCAAGCACACCTCGCGCACGGTCAAGGCCATCGTCACCGACCTGCACTACCGGATCGACGTGAACACCCTGCACCGCGACGAATCCGCGACCCAGCTCGGCCTGAACGAGGTCGGCCGGGTCCGGCTCCGCCTGACCCAGCCCATCTTCTGCGATCCCTACGCCCGGAACCGGACCACCGGCGGTCTCATCCTCATCGACGAGGCCA
>Ga0302177_10002167_pt1 | contig 13926 bp, 12 predicted proteins | sample I_Palsa_E1_2_FD_198780 | JGI IMG/M metagenome (GOLD analysis project Ga0302177, IMG submission 198780) | Peat permafrost microbial communities from Stordalen Mire near Abisko, Sweden - I_Palsa_E1_2 | ecosystem: Environmental > Terrestrial > Soil > Palsa > Peat permafrost | place: Sweden... | reverse complement strand
GGAGGAAGGCTTAGCGAATGTCAGCCCCGCTCATGTATTCTGATCGACGGTGGGCATTCCGCCCAGACTGAATGCCGATTGCGGCAGCCTCACTTGTCGGGAATATAAAAGGGAGTCTAACCGCCAATTCGCGCTATCCCGCCCAGCGAGAGCCTCTCGCCTCCGTGAGCGGGATTCATTTTGAACCATTTGTTTCAGTTTCAAGCTCCCGCGAAATCCGGAGGACGATATTGACGTAGCCGCCGATATCGTCGAGCAGCCTTTAAACTGCGATCGCCGCATCGATGCCGTTGGGGGAACTGGTTGACGCAAGATGTCAGGTTAACTGTACACTCGTCGACGTAGGGAGGAGCCTTCGCCCTTCCACCTTGACGATGGCGGCCCAGAGGTTGCGCGTAGTGATGTAGATCATCAGTGGGCCTTGTTAAAGGGGTGCCCGCATCACCCGATCCGATCGGGCCAAGAAATTGCACATACACTGCCGCTCGGTTTGCAGTACTCAGAACTCAATTTTCAACGGTTCGCTGTGTCGTAGCTTGTTACCAACGGCAGCGGCGCACTGTTCCCACGCTTAAATTGCACCTTAACCGAGGAATGGTGGTTCAATTGCCCAAGAAAGGGCTTGTGGGAGAGTTGGCAGACAGAGATACGCAGGCTGCACAAAGGTTTTTTGCGTCCATTGGCCAGCGAAAGGAAGCAGTGAGCAGCAAGCAGCGACTCCGGAATCGAAGTAGTCATCCGACAGGCCGGGGCCAGGAACGCGGTAACGCGATGCTCGAAACGGCGCTCATCTTCCTGCCCATGATGGCCATGTTCCTGGGCATCGTAGACGTCTCGTTGGCAGTCTACATCCAGTCGACGCTCACCAGCGCCACGCGGGAGGGGACACGCTGGGCCATCACTTTCCAGTCAAGCTACAACGGCAATAACTGTGCGTCACAGTCCACTTGTATCGAGCAGGTGGTTCGGAACTACGCAGTGGGAGTGCCAGGCGGGCTGGCCTCCAGCTACATCACGGTGAACTATTACACCACCAATGATTTGACGAATCCTGTGGAAGCCTGCAACTCGGGTAGCTGCTCAACTTCAGTGTGTACGGTAGCCACCTGCGTTCTGCCGCAGACCCTTAGCAACGGCACGATCATCAATTACGCGAATCAATCGGGCAATGTCGTCGAGGTAGTGGTGGCCGGCTATCCGTGGAACTGGCTGATGCCTTTGCCCGGCTTCACGGCTGGAAAGAGTGTCACTTTGGGGGCCGTTTCGATCGACGTCTTGGGAGCTTTGGCGGTTGGTACCAGCATGCCGCCTTCCCCGTAAGAACAGGCTTTCCTATGCAAACCATCCTTGACAAGAAACAAATGCGACGCCGGAAACAGGGCGGGAACACCATTCTGGAATTTGCCCTCGTGATGGTGTTTCTGGTTCCAATGTTCGCCGGTTCGTTCACTATCGGTCTGGCCTTGGCCAAGGACATCCAGGTAAGTAACGTCGCTAGAGACGCAGTGGTGCTGATGGTCCGCTCCGTCACGGACCCTGAATCCGGTTTGGACTTATCGCAGACCCAGAATCAGCGGATTATCGTGCGGGCGGCCTCGGGACTGGGCATGAATTCGGACGCCCAACAGGATCCCAGCTCAAGTGGAAACGCCGTCGTGTTTCTATCCAAGGTGGTCATGGTCGGTCCTAATGAGTGTTCCCTGGGGGTGATTCCGGCGCCCAACGGCGTCCCCACTACCACCGGCCCGGGCTACGGATGGAACGCCTCCAATTGCGCCAACTACGGCTTGTATGCATTTGAATATCGCGTCACCATCGGCAACGGAACGCGTTGGAGCAGCACTCTAGGGTCTCCGCCCGCGGGTACCGTGCAAGCGAACGGAACTATAACCGCGAAGAACATCGCAACCAATACCGCGGGGCAGGTGGGGAACTTTTCGGCGGTAACCGGCATGACGCTGTCGCCGAGCATCTTTGCGCTGGTTTCGGAGATGTATGCCGACGTCAGTTTTCTGAATTTCTTTTCGATCTTGCGCAATCCCACGCTCTATGCGCGTAGCATTTCCTAGCGTGGACCAGTAGGGCAGAGAGGTTGTTGAGGAGGCGCGAATGAAAATGACCAGCGAGAGAAAGCGTGAGAAACAGCGCGGCATGGCGATTTTTTTCTACGCCACCATGCTGATCTTCGTGGTTGGTTGTGTCGGGCTGGCGGTGGACGTTGGGACCATTTATATGATTCGAGCGCGCCTGGTTGCAGCCGTAGACGCCGCCGCGCTGGCCGCTGGACGCTCCGTCAATCTGTCCAATACCGTGTCCCAGGCCACCACCAACGCCTCTGCCACCGCCACCCAGTTCTTTGCCGCCAACTTTCCCACTGGATATTTCAATTCCCTCGGAACTCCCACCGTCACTCCAACCTTCATCCAGGAAAGCGGTGGCAACGGGAGTCCGAGCGGGGTGCTGGATATCCAAGTGACCGCCAGCGTAGCGGCACCCACTTATTTCATGAACATTTTCAACGTTCACAGCATCACCGTGAGCGATACGGGCGTTGCCAGCCGCCGCGGCGTCGTGATGATGCTGGTGCTGGATCAGTCCAGCTCCATGAATACTTCCGCGGATCCGGGCAGCGGGCTCACCGCCTGCCAGGCCATGGTCCAGGCGGCTGGAAATTTTGTGAACCTGTTTAGTCCGTTCGACTATATTGGCTTGGTCACCTTCGATATCACCGCGCACCTGATGGATGCGCCCAGCACCAACCACTCGCAATTATCGAGCGACATTTCCAACATCACGTGCGGCAGCAACACCAACACCATCACGGCGCTCAATGTGGCTTACCAGCAGCTGGTGGCCACTGGTGAGCCGCTGGCATTGAACAGTATTGTGCTCTTCACCGACGGATCGCCCAACGGCATTACCGCGAATTTTCCGGCCCGCGCCATCGCCGATAGCCGCTTCGGGCCGTCTCTCAACTCGCCGGACAGATCGCAGCCCAACGGCCCGGCGCCGCCGGCGCAGGCCGGCAGTTCCAACCCTCCCGCGCCCGGCATCAACAATAGCTGCAACAGCAATGTCGGCATTCAGGACGCCAACGGCATCTGGGGTAACGCAATTTGCGTTGGCATGCCTGCGGTCTGCACCAACGCCTCTGTTACTTTCCAGGGAACGATTTCCCAATGGGGCGACCAGAATTCCTATGGTGGAAGCACGTATGGATTGGAGCCGCCTCAGGACGGCGCCTCCGTCACCATTCCAAGCAGTTGCACCTACACCAACGCGTTGGCAGGCACCAACGTTCGCCAATTTATCGCTTACATCCCCGACACGGATATCTATGGCAACAATTTGCACGGCGTGCCGGCTACCGGATCAGGCCCCACTGTTTCCGGTGGCTTAGTGACGCGTGACAACTGGATTTTCCAAGTCAACAGCTTGTGTAGCCCGGATCCTACCGTCAGCCCAAATTGCAAAAACACCGGCGGCCTCTGGAGTGGGTTCACTAACATCGGCATGGGTTTCAATAAGTTTCGATCCGGTACCCCTTATGCGGGCTTCTTCCGTCCGGATCAGCCCAACACCGTGGTGGCTGCATCCATGAACGGCACAATGTCGCAAGCCTATACAATCAGGAGCGACACCACCTATCATCCGGTTATCAATGTTATCTACCTCACCGGAAACGGGACTGACTCGGTGGACCGCGAATTCCTGCCGATCGTGGCGAATTATCCCAACATACCAGCGCTGCCGTACGATCCGGTCAGCTACACCCCCTACGCGAACCCGGCTTTTCAAACCAGCCAGGAAACTGGGCAATATTACGTGACCGCGGATAGGAATCAGCTCACATCCCTGTTCGCGCAGCTGGCCAGCGAAGTGCTCCGCTTGAGCAAATGATCGCCGCGCACGCATTGCTGCTTCTCGCTCTCTTTCAAGCCGCTCCAACCGCTCCGGCGGTCGAGCCGCTGCATTCCGGCTGCTCAAGCGATGACCAGCAAATAGCATCAATCGAGGCCGGCGATCGCATTCACGTTGAGATTGCTCTAGCCGGAGAAAGCCCAACGTGCTACAAAGTAACCCTACTCCGAGCGGATGGAAATTTGACGGGTTATGTTTGGGGTGAATCACTTCCCAGCGTGGCGGAATTCGTGCGCCGCCGCGAAAAAGCTTCTCAGGAGGCAGCCGAGTTTGAAGCCCGGCGGGCTCGCGAGGCGCCATCCAAGCTGGTCAAAAGCGGCGAACCCATCAAGTCCGCGGACCCGCTGGTATCCACCCAGTTCGACGAGTTTTCCGCACGCGATGCGAACGGCAAACCGGTCAGTCTTGCGGGTTTGAAGGGACGGGTGACAGTGGTAACTTTCTGGTCGCCAGCCAATAAGCTATCCATTGGCCAACTGGAGTCCGTCATGGCGCTCTACAACCAGTTCCACTCGAATGGACTGGCTGCAGTCGGTGTCAGCATGGATCCGAAAGCATCACGGGTTTGGGAAGCGCTGGACGATGTCACTCTGCCTTTTGCGCAGGTGCCCGACCAGAGAGGTCTGGCTGCCCGATATAACGTGGATTCCAGGGTCGGCAAAACCTTTGTACTGGACGCATCCCACCGCATTGTTGCTGCCGGCCCAATGGGCCCTGACATCGTAAAGGCCGTCCATCAATTGCTGGACGATCCTGCCCCACGGTAGCTCACGGGCACGCTCAAACTCCCTGGAACTATCCCCGCCCACCGCCCCACCGGGCGTATCCCTTAGGGGATGAGTTTAGCGCAGTTTAAGGGCGTTCTCTCGAAACGCGCTTCGGAGCATTCGAGGGAGGGAGAGCTACTTTCGATGCTAACAGCGCTTCAATACAATAATACCTAGCGTAACGAGCGAGGCTACGCTGGCCCACAGCCACACCCTCGACCATTCGGTCTTGTTCGGGAACCTCAGGTGATCCTCCCTGTGAAGTAGCGGCGAAGCGGCAGCAGGCTTCGCCGCTGACCCCGCGACCAGGGCCACGCGGCACGAACGCAACCCGCTGAGTCACATCGTCTCATGGAAACCAAGGATGCCCTTCGAGTATGAAAACGCTACGAGCCAAGACGCAACAGGCCCCCGGCGTGCAGAATCGTTCTGTCAAGGGATGTTGAACATGATCGAATTGCTCAGATGTTCGCCCTCGTTATCCGCGGCCTCCTGGCAGTTGATGCACAGTGGAGTCCACGGCACTGCTGCCAGTCGTTTGCGACTCATTTCGTCTTTGCAGTTCAAACAGAACCCAAACATTTCTGCATCAATCCGTTGAAGTGCGGCTCGCACATCGCGCAGCAGGCTGGATTCCCGATCGAGCCGACTCAGTTCCAACTCCCGTTCCGCGGCACGCTGGACCTGGTCGATGACATCGGAATCCGTTTCAATCACGATGGCCTCACGGTTGCGGATCGCATTTGCCCATTCAGCCTCCTTAGTTCTTAAAACGTTTCGAAATACTTCCAGTTCGGTCTTTGTAATGGTCATTTGCCTCATTGCTACCCTCCACCAACGGAGAGCATGATGCTACTCTCCGGATTCGGTCTGGTTACGACAAGCTGGCCGACTAAGTGCCCCCTCTGGTCGAAGACACGACAGTCCCCAGCCGATCAGGCGATAAGCGCGGCAACACCGGGAAAAAGCAAATCTGAATTCCTAAACACGCAATCATGTTGCAACACGGCGGTTTCAAGTACCTCGAACTCGCATCTGAGGGCGTTAGAGCAAAGAAAGCTTGGTCGGCTTCCTCCGACTATCCGATCCAGGTCGGTTCCTCGGGATGTTGCTACTCGCACGAAACATTCCTCATCTGCCGAACGCGGCGAACGTCAAACCGCCGCCCCGTCTCATCTGGGGAGAAGCACACCGCTAACTCCTCCTACCGCCGCTCCTAAAGCGCTCAAACTCTCTCGGCGCAGCAATCTATATAAGGTAGTTCGCCCAATTCCAAGGATTTCAGCGGCCTTCTTCTGGCTACCGCCGACTCTTACGAGAACGCGTTGTGCATGACGGCAGTGCATCTCGGCCAGCGAAATTAGTTCGTCGGGATCGCGTAGGTTCAGGTTCTGATGCTGAACCCATTCGGGAAGGTCGCCGATATCGACTAAGGGCCCGTCCACTACCATCGCGCAACTGGCGACCAAATGTTGGAGCTCACGAATATTGCCGGGCCATGGATATCGGTTAAGCAACAATTCCGCACGCCGAGTAACTGCGAGTCCGGGCTTTGCGTATTCGGTTGCGTATTTATCCAGGAAATGCCGAAGGAGTAGCGGTAGATCCTCCCGACGCTCTGATAGTGATGGGACGTGTATCTCCACAATCGCAAGTCGGTAATAAAAATCTTCCCGGAAAGACCCCTCTGCAGCCATCCGTCGCAAATCGCGGTTAGTGGCAGCGATGATATGTACGTCGACGTTCCGCGAAGAAGCTGCGCCGACCCGGCGTACTTCTCGGTTCTGTAAAACACGCAGTAGTTTCGCCTGGGTTGCGAGAGGAATCTCTCCCACTTCATCTAGAAAGAGCGTGCCCTTATCAGCAGCTTCAATCATCCCCAGCCGATCCTCATTGGCGCCAGTGAACGCGCCTTTGACGTATCCGAATAGCTCGCTTTCGACGAGCGTGTCGACTAACGCCGCACAATTGCAGACAACAAGTGGCCGCTTGGCGCGTGGACTCAGCTTGTGGAGGGCGTTGGCGACGAGCTCTTTGCCGGTGCCGGTATCGCCACGCACGAGCACCGTCTGAAAGTGTGGCGCAATGCGACGCAATTTCGTAAACATGTCCAAAAGAGAAGGACTACGCCCTACAATTCCGTGAAAGTCGTACGCGCGCGTCAACTCTGTATCGAGCCTCAACCTTTGATCGTATCTGTGCCTTTCTTCTAACCATATATCAAGGCGGCTATGAAGACGGTCCAGGTCTAACGGTTTTGTCCAGTAATCAGTTGCTCCCATCTGAATGGCCCGCACTGCGGATTCGGTCGAATAATCTTCTGTCGTTAGAATCACGTCCGTGCTGGGGGCAACTTGCATTATTCTCTCAAGCACTTCTAATCCGTTAAGATCGGGCATCTTTAAACCTAGCAGGACAATGTCCGGACGATCCCGCTCGACGGATTCCAGGCCCAAAGCTGGGCTCGTGAAACCAATGACATCAACGCGCCGCGACTCTAAGGCGCCACGGACTAAGTCAATCGCGGTTGGATCGTCATCGATGACAACTAATGCCGGTAAAGGGTACACCTTAAGCTACTCCTAACTTGTTACGCTTTGTGGGCACTTTTCTTCTTCCGATGCCTCAGCTCAAATATGCTTCAATCTGACTTCCGCTTTAAATGACTTCCGTTCGGCACCGTCGGTATCAAGGGAGAGCCGCCTCTTGATGGCTCTTAGAAATGCGAACATGATGAGTTGATCGAGCCGGTCCAATTCCAACTGGGTCCCGTGCCATCCTGGATCGCCGGTTCACCACTAACATTCGTCCTCTTATCTGCCACGTTCGTATGCCCCCGCTATTACTATCCGGGAACAGAAGAGCACGCTGCCACTGCATGCATCGCTTTCCTAGCGTGCACAGTCTGTGAGATTAGAAGACCCCCATGTCCGAGGCACGCGAGATCCCAAGCAGACATGCGGTATCGCGCCAACATCGGTGGAAGTACAAAGTCTAGAACGTTCGCCTGGCTAGAGCGGAAACATCCCGGCGCCGACACAATCGGGATATCATCCTTATAACCCAGCAGCAGGAGAGTGCCGGGGTCGACGGGTGCAAGAAATCGCTCGATTCGGCAGCCGGCTCTCAACATCGCACGCCCGACCACGTCGCCAGGACCCGCGAGCGCCGTCGTAGAGGCAATCACGATGAATGTGGGCTTGACGCGCAGGAGATGCTGAAGGGATCGGACTAGCACCCCCTCTTCTTCGAGCGACGAGAGAGCGAAGCTGGCGGTTATTCCCAGTCGCTCCAACCGCCTGCGGATGATCTTCTCAAACAATTCACGGGCGCGCGCCGCATTAGCTAGGTCCGTATAGAGGACTGCCATACGTGGCGTTCGGATGGGTAGGGCTTGGAGAACGGGGCCGTTTTGTCTGACCATTGAAATGACTAGTTCCAGATCCGACTTTAGAACAGCAAAAGGCGTGCTCTTGACGGTACCCACTCGCTGGCCGATGATCGCGTGGGAAAAGTTGGGCAATGTGGCGATGACAACCTTGGCGCTGTAATTGACATGCCGCAGAAAGTCATGGTCCACCAGGACGCAACACTTCTCAGTCGCGAAAATGTTAGCCCGTCCTCCAGCCGCCAGCCGTACAGAGAGAGAGCCGCAACCGATTTCTCTCGCGACCTCCCTGACGGCCTCATCCTCGCTAATCTCGTCTTCTCCGACCTCGGTTACCCAGACCTGGGACAATTCTTCGATTTCGAGCATGCGGGCATCCTCGTCGCTGATCATGTGACCCTTGGCCAGCAACTTCTTACCGTGGGCATTGAAATGGTACGACAAAGAACTCTACCTTTAGACTGCCTCGTTTCGATGTATTGGGTTCGCATGTGATTGTCCACGTCTCTCGCACTTCGTCCTACGTATCCCAATAATAAACCTAAGTATCAGGATTAATAGGGGACACATACAACTCTTATGTGGGTATGGCCCTACCTTTGAGGGTATTGATCCAAGAACCTGAACAAGTGGCCGCCTACACCGCCAATCCGATATAAACTTACGGTTCGCGCCCGAGGGCAGTCGTGATCATGTGGGTTTAATCGAACCACTCTTCTGCTATTTCCCTGAACGCGGTTTCCAATTTAGGCCACCTACGAATTCTAAGCCAACCAAATACTTGGCACCTTGTCGGACCGAACTCTTGGCAAATGCCCGGCCATGCAAAGCTAGGCTATCAGAGCGCAATGAGACAAAGGTCTGCGCCATGAGTGATTCCGATACCTTAACCCGCATTCCTGCCTCCGATACATCTAAGATCTCGGCATTCGCGAATTTCTCGTTTCCAAAACGGTCCTGCCAGCTAACCTGAACCGGGGCGGATTGGGGTACTCGCTCGTGCCGACGGATTTCACCTTTACGGGGCATATAGGCGGAAAGAAACAGTTTGGAAGATGCCGGATCGTGCTTGATGCCGGCTCTGACAAAACAGATGCCTGCGAAGCGATAGAACGACCCCGCCGAGTGTGTTCGAACGCTTTCTTATAACCGCGAAGAAGTCGTTAACCGATAGGAGGCGGATCGCGAGGGTTAAATTCACTGGGTTAACTTCAGCGAGCAGGGTACCCATGGCGGCACGACGGTGTTGTTGGCTTGGTCGATCCAGATATCGACCTCGCGACACTTCGAGACATTACAACCTTGGAGCTAAATAAAGGATTCATTCCTGATTCGATCCGCAATCTAGAATCCATCCACGTAGGATTGCGGAAATCAATCCAGCAGGACCAGGGGAAGAGACATCCCAGCTTTTTCGTCGGTCCAATCGTGCCAGAGACTTCGTTTCGATCGGTAGAACACCCGCCAGATTTCGCATCATCTCCCCCTCACGTGACATCACCTTTGCCGCGTGGCCTGCCAGTCGGGCCTATAACGTGTTTCATCTTGATACTCCATGTTTCAAAATGTAGCCAGTACTACCGTGTCGATGGTTAACTTCCTGCCCTAGGCCACTACGCAAGCCACCTCGCATCCAGCGGTGCTAAGGTCCTACGCGTTGGATCATGTTTCCAGATGTATGACCTACATGTCAATTGAAGGTGCTTTCGGCCCTCGCTGCGTTTCAGGTTAATTCGCTCTCGTCTGGCAGTGGAATTGCCTCTTAATGCGATTCGCAGCGCGCCGAGGCCACTAGCCAGGGTCGAGGTTCGCATTTTAATGCCACTGATTCTGCACAGACTTGGAGTTAAAGACCTATGAAGCTCGAAGCCGGCAACTATTTCGATGGAAACGTCCGATGCCAGCGAGCCAACGCGAAATGATACTGTTAAATACCCGGCGACGATTTGTCTTGCGGCTGGTGGGACGGAAGCGTGACGACCCTACCCCAAAATTCGTAGCACGCTTTGATGAACTTGGCGAATTCCGTCAGTTCTGCTGGTTTTCGTATGAAGCAATTTCCATTCAGCGCATATACCTTCCTTACGAATTCCGGATAATCTGAACCTGCTGCAACTACTATGGGAATGTGCATTAATGACGGGGTCGATTTGAGTACCTTCAAGACCTCCAAGCCGGAAATCCGTGGTTGTGACAAGTCTAGGAAGATCAGGTCCGGGACGCCTACGTCAGCGTACTTTCCTTCCCGATGCACATACATAAGCGCGTCTTCTCCGTCTGTGACGCATTGTAGACCCCGTGTCAATCCAGCGACTTTGAAAGCTTCTATGGTGAGCACTGTATCAACGGGATTGCTTCGCACGACCAGGACTTCCAGTTGTCTTGAGGGACTGACACGAGACTGCCCACTGGGTTTCCAAGTATTGGACATAGATTCCAATCCTCTCTGTCGAGAAAAGAATGGCCACTTTCGTTGGGTTGAGTGGCCCTTTTGTATTACCAGGAGTAAGTAAGGGAATTATTGACAAAGTGTGTAGGTGAAACGACGGTAATCCAGCGTGATGTATCTTACTTCAATCAAATCGGTCCAAGGGCGGTAGTAAAGGTGGAGAGGCCGAGCACTTTGGCCGGGCCGTGCAGAGCCCGGAAAACCTAACCCTCAAAGCGCCCGATTGAGTTCCGGGTTCGTGAGCGAGATCTTCACACTCCAGGTAGAGCGGGGAACGCCCGACTTTCCGTTGAAAGCAGCGGCTCTCGCGTAACCCAACTTTACGACGCCTTTCTCCGTTTGACAACTTCCGGCTTGGATGGAACGAGTAGCTTCAGTTCTCTGAGAAGGTTTGGAATCTGTTTGTGTCCCTGGACCCGGCGGAATTGTTTCTCCGCGACCAGGAGCCCGGAACCCACCCAGCGCTCGCGCTGATCGCTTGGATGCCAGCGCATCACGTTCGAGCAAACTCGTTCGACAATGGAGAACGCCGACTCGATGACGTTGGTGCTGGCTAGCGTCTTGCGCAGTTGCGGCGGAACGTGAAGCCGATGCACGGTCAGCGTTTCTTCCAGCCCTTCGCCCAAACTCCGCGCCGCGCCGGGATTGATATCCATCAGTTCGCGCTGCAGTTGCTCCAGCGCCAGCTTGGCGGCCGCATGCTCCTCCAGCGCGTACGCTACGTTCAGCTTTTTGGCCACCAGTGGCTTTTGTTCATCGGTTAAATGATCCAGCACGTTGCGTCGCTTGTGAACTTGGCAGCGCTGGATCGGCGCTGACTCGCCGGCATATTTCTTCACCGCCGCGTGCAGTGCCTTGCCGCCATCCAGTACATACAATCGTGGTTCGCTGAAATCCAGTCCGCGATTCGCCAGCTCGCCCAACAACTCACCCACCACGGTGGCGTTTTCAGTGGCGCCCTGCCGGATACCCAAGATCGTTTTACGCCCGTCCTGGCTGATTCCCAAGGCGGCCACCATCTGCTGGCCGGCGAACGGCGTCGCGTCAATCAGCAACGCGCACAGCTCCAGCTTGTCCAGCCGCCGTTCCATCATTTCTTTCAACTTCGTCCGGCTGGCTTCGATGAAGTGTTCGCTGATCGCGCTCTTCTCCAAGCCATACGCCTCGCGAACTGTCGCACCGCCTGACCGTATTTCCCGTTGCTTAAGCCCAGCATCAGTTTTTCCCAGACCGTTTCGGTCAATGGCTTGCCACGGTGAAACTATCTCGTAGCTGCCCAACCGCACTTCCTGGTCGTCGGTCGTTCGCACCCGCGGCCGGTTGACTGGAACTTTCTGCCCCATCACCCCGCAGTAGCCGCGCTCCTTGCCCCACCGGCTGGCCCTCCGGTCCGACTGCGGCCGGCTCCGCTCCCCCACCAGTTCCCGCACTTCCTCTTCCATCAGCAGCTCCATCAGCTGCAGGCCAGCCTGGCGGATCAACTCGCCCACGCCTTGACGCAGCCAGCCCACCATCTCGGCCAGAGGTAGCACCATCTGCACCGCCGGATTTCCATCCGGCGGCCATCTCTTCGAGCTGGCTCACAGCTCGCTGCGATTCAATCTGATATGGTTTCTTCATACCGGCTCTCCTTTTTCTCGCGAAAGAAAATTTGCTCTCAGCCAGGCAAGGCTTCGAGCGGAGGGTCGCTACTCCTCCTCCTAAGGAACTCAACCCCTGAGTTTCCCCGGTCAGTTTTGGGCCGGGACGAGATGGAATCCCAAGGCGCGTGCCTGCTTTTTCAGTCTTTTTTCGACGTGCTTGGTGTGCCACGCTTCGTCTTTGGCGAAGACGCTTTCATCGTATCCCTGCCCAGTTGTCAGGAGGTGATAGACGATGCGAGCGAGTTTATGGGCCGTAGCGGTGACCGCCTGTGGCGGCCCCAGTTTGGCGCGCACGCGGCGATAGTATTGGCCAAGGGCGCAGTTGCTGTGGTGCAGGGTGTGCGCAGCAAGACGAAAAGCTTTGGCAGCACGGTTTTTCGCCTTTCGAGTACCAGCCCATAAGATCTTTCCTCCGCTGATATCATTGTTTTGGACACAATCCGAGCCAAGAAGCGAAAGCCGAGGCAGTTCGAAACTTCGACAGGTCTGGCCCGACTTCCGCCAGAATCGTGTGAATCAGGAGAGAGCTCATGCCAGGCACAGCGGTCAGGTCCACTCCAAGAATTCGGTAGTGTTGGCGGCGTAAGTCGAAGTCCGGTTCATTCCCCTTTCGTTTTTTGGCACTCGGTTTCGCAGCCGGCAATGCCGGCTGCTCGGTGCTAGTCTTGGACGGGAGGGTTTCCAGTCTGCCCTGGATTTCTCGATCACACTCAGCTAAGAGCAGTTGGTATTGCCGGTAGGCCTTCAGTGACTGCCGGAGGGTGAACAAATGCTCGGGCCGATAGTCGCCGACCGATGACTTCGCGATTGTTTCTTCGCTGGCACGTATTCGCCAGTCCCGTAGTTTTGCCAGCACATCGGGATTCCGTTCACCCGCCAAAACCGCATCGATGATCGCCAGGCCGGTCAGTCCGGTAATGTCGCTGATGACGTGATGAATTTGCAAATTCATCTGGTCCAGTGCTTTTTGCATGTGCTGGACGTGACCACTCGCCATTTGTACCAAACCCTCGCGGTGACGTAACAGGGAGCGCAATGCACAGATGTCTTGCTCGGGCCGAAATGAAGCTCGAAGCAGGCCCACTGCGTGTAAGTACTGAAGCCATTGGCTGTCACAAACATCAGTCCTTCGCCCCGGAACATTCTTGGCGTAGTGGGCGTTGACGAGACAGACCGTCAGCCCCCGCGCTTCCAGGATCTGAAATAACGGAATCCAATACACGCCGGTAGATTCCATCGCCACCGTCTGGATTCCACAGCGCTGTAACCAATCTGCCAATGCGCAAAGATCCTGGGTGAACGTCTGAAAACTCCGCACAGGTGACTGGTCACGATCTGCTGGCACAGCCACAAAGATCTCGGTCGCTCCGATGTCAACGCCGGACGCGTTTGGATGAACCACGGGCGGAATAGGAGCGGCCTTCGATTTGCCGCTTCGCTTCTTGGCCATAAACATCTCCTTCAGATGAAATTTAGCCAACGAAGCGGCGGCCCAGGCCGCGAATCAAAGTAATCTCCTAAACGGGATCGTTTCGCTTCTGCGAGCAGAAGCTGGCGTCACCACTGACCAGAACACGGGACCTGGAACCAAGCTTTCTAACGGGCTCAAAAACGCACCAGTGTAGCATCGGTTTACACTGCCGTCGCTCCGCGGCTCGGGCCATGGTAACGCCATCGCAGGCCCAGTTCCTTAACGATCAGAGCCACCTCCCTGTGGCTCACACAGCTTTCTACGATCTAGCAGCCCGTGTTTAAACT
>Ga0302177_10002165_pt1 | contig 13933 bp, 13 predicted proteins | sample I_Palsa_E1_2_FD_198780 | JGI IMG/M metagenome (GOLD analysis project Ga0302177, IMG submission 198780) | Peat permafrost microbial communities from Stordalen Mire near Abisko, Sweden - I_Palsa_E1_2 | ecosystem: Environmental > Terrestrial > Soil > Palsa > Peat permafrost | place: Sweden... | reverse complement strand
CGAATATACGAGTGGAGGGCCGGCAAGCCATTGTCGCGGGCGTGGCGGAGCTGACCGGGGCGCAAGTGATCGCCTCTGATTTGAGGGCCAGCGCGTCGCTGGTTCTGGCCGGATTGGTGGCGCGCGGTGAAACGGTGGTGGACCGGGTTTATCACATCGATCGCGGCTATGAGAAGATTGAAGAAAAATTAGCGCGCGTGGGCGCGCGGATCGAGCGGGAGAGTTGATGATGGGCGCACCGAAGGCACACAGTCCCGGGTTTCTGGCGTTGGTGAACGATGCCAAATCGCGGATACGCGAAATTGATATCGAGCAATATAAGCAGATGGTTGCGTCCGGCGAAGCGCATCTTTTAGTGGATGTTCGCGAGGATAGCGAGTGGGCTGCCGGTCACGCGGCCGGGTCGCTTCATTTGGGGAAGGGAATTATCGAGCGCGACATTGAGTCCGCGGTTCCGCAAAAGGCGGCCACGCTGGTGTTGTACTGCGGCGGAGGTTTCCGGTCGGCGCTGGCGGGGGATGCGATCCGGAGAATGGGATACTCGAACGTTATTTCGCTCGATGGCGGGTGGCGCGCTTATCAGAACGCGGGATTGCCGGTGGAGAAGTAATCGGAACTGCGAAGTTCCTTAGAATTGCCAAACCATGGTCACGCAGAGATAGATGATCACTGCCAGCACGGCCATTTCGATGAATTTCAGCGCGCGGGTGAAGAATTCGTTCATGAATTCAAAGCGCAGAATGAGTGCGCAACTGAGGCCCGCCACGCTGAGCCACAGCGGCACGCTGCCATCTACCGCCTTCATGTAAATGATCAGGAAGAAATAATACAGAATCGGCACATTGCTCTCGAGCCAGTTCCTGAGCCTCGTGTAAATAACGAACAACGCGAAGGCGGCCATCAGGACCGTAGTGACGCTGGCTGCGTTGCTCATAGGTGGTGGGGTTGGGGAGTTTAGGGGCTGCCCGCGCAGCCGGAAGCAAGAAATCGGCTACGCGAGCAGCAGGGCGACAGACCTTTAGAAACTGAAGCTAACACCCGCCATGATGGCGAAATCGGAGAGCCATCCGCCTACTTTCGAGCCCAGCGCGGGCGCGATCACTTGGTTGGGGAAAGGCGTCAGGAAATCGTGAGCTTCCACGCGGAACTGGACGTTGCTCGCAATCTGAAACTTGATGCCTCCGCCCACCGAGATGAGCGGTTTGAACTGGCTGGTTTTGGTCAAGAGGGCGACGTTCGAGAGCGGTTGGAATTCCTGCTCTTTCCCGGTTCCGGAGTAATCTTTGATACCGACGCCGCCCACGATGAAGGGCGCTACGCGGGCTTCATGCGAGGCAAAGCGCAGCACTGCGTCATAGTGGAGGGCGTTGGTTTGCGCTCCGCCGAAGCTGACGTTGGCGCCGTCGGAAGAGAGCTTGAGGTCGGAATGTTCGTAGTCGTATCTCAACTCGCCGCCGAACATCCCGCTGGTGTTGTTTCCGAGCCAAGCGCTCACCAGAAAACCGGTGGCCAACTTGGCGTCGGCGTTTCCGGCGGGGTTGGTGATGGTTTGTGAAGTATAGAAATTGGTGCCTCCGCCGACGCCCACTTCCCAATTTTGGGCGAGCGCAACCGGGGCGGCGGCCAACAGAGTCAAAAACGTGAAGAGCAGAAAATGTTTCATGTGAATCCTCATTCTTGTGCTTTATTCTCCATTCTGGTCTGCGAGCCGGGCTAATCGATTACCCGAACCGGCATGGAACTCGAAACACTGGTGCCTTGGCTGATGACAAGCGGAACAGACAAGCCTTCCGGCACGCCGCTCGGGACCGAGACGTTGATCTGATAGACGCCCACTTCGCCCGGCGCCAAGCCGTAGTAAATGAGCGGTAGCGTCACGCCTCCCAGCGTGACCTTAGGTACAGAGAGAGCCACCGCCAGGGGATTGGAGGGACCGGGCATTCCGCTCGGAACCGAAGGTGAAGTTGCTCCCAATCCGGTGAGGTAGATGATGAGCGCTTCATTCGCGTTGCGATGAATCGGATGAGAAGGCGTCACCAACAGGCCGTCGTCGTTGCGGATCACGCTCGGGACGGTGCTGCTGCTGCCGGGAACGGGTACTTGGAAGACACTGGGAGCGGTTTCCAGCACCTGCAGATTGAAATTGTCGCTGGTTCCACCCGGCGTCCACAGGATCAAAGTTTCGTCGCCCGAGGCTTCAAACGGCATCTGCGCATTTACCTGCGAGGGCGAGACGAACAGGATCGGCATGGGGAGGCCGTTCACGGTGAGACAGCTATTTGCGAGCGCCGTGGGAAGCGGCAATTCGGCGCTGGCAATATTCACCGGGCTCAGGCCCGATCCGAAGATGGTGATGAGGCCGCCAGGGGCGATATTCGGAGTGTCATCGGCGGCGTTGACTACGCTGTTGATCTGGGGCGGAGCCACGGCCGCGTCATAATTCGGCGGCAGGACCGTGATGCCGGAGACGGTCAGATTGATAATCGCGCTCTGATTGGCGAGCGGCGCCAGCGTTCGGGTAAAGGCCGAACTGGTGGAGCCGACCAACGGAGCTTCCACGATGGGCGTCGCCAGACTGGTGGTGTTGGCCGGGTTGGTCAGATCCAACCGCTCGACCACGCCTGGAGCAGTGCTTTGTCCGCCTCCCGAAGGCGCGGCGGCGGTGCTGCGGAATCCGGCTGTCTCAACGAACGCGAACCCGGAAGATGACCCGGCGCCGGCGCCAAACTGTGTGATCGGTACGCCCGAGGCATCCAACAAGTTGTTTCCGACCACATAAAGATCGAAGTTGGACGCGGCATAGGCGCCCGACAAGGCTGTGAAATCCTGCCTGGAAGTGGTAAACGTGCCGCTATTGTCGTCGTACAGCATTACAGCGCCGGTGTTCGACGCCAGCAGGATTGACGATCCGTTGGAGGATGCGGTTAGGACCGAGTTCAGCGCCACTGAATTCTTGAATACGCCTAGAGTGGGCAATATGGAACTGGTGTTGCTGGTCAAATCAATCTGGTGAACTATCGGACTGCCACCGCCGGCGTCGCGCGTGACCGCCAGAATTGCGTTGGAAGAAGAGGCCACCGATTGGACGTAATCGCCGTTGAACATTTCGACCGGGGTGACGGCCTGCAAAGTTTCCAAATCGTAGACATTCAGGAAGGCGGAGTTGTTGCAACCAACCAGGAGATAGCGTTGATCGAACGTAATCGCCATTCCCATGGGGGTGTTGCCGGTCCGCAGGGTCGCGATCTGGGTGTTGTTGGCGGCATTAAACACCAATACTTGGTTTTGATCCTGTCGCAGCACATAGTATTGGTTGCGGTTCGGATTCGGGTCGGCCAGCAGATCCACCAGAGTGCCGGGGATGTCCACAAAGGTGCCGCGCTGGTCCGGCTGGCGCGAATTGATCAGCACTCGCACGGCCGGCGGCGCGTTAACGGCCTGGCCGGACTGAATATTCAAATTCGCCACCACGGTTCCGGTTTGACCCTGGAAAACGTTGGGATCCACCGTGACAGTGACCGTGGCGGGCGTGATGCCGCTATTCGGACTCACATTTAATCCGGCGGTGTCGCTCGAGATGGTGAAGGGCGTGTTGCCGCCGCCCGGATTCACGATGGTGAGGCTCTGGGTGGCGACGTTGCGGTTGCAGAAGTTGCCCCGGAATACCAGATCGGGTTTGCTGGCCACTACTTGGGGAGCTTGAGACAGCTTGCCCACCGGCAGAATCATTACGCCGCTGTCGGAAACGCCGTACAGCATCGATCCGTCGCTCGACAACACACTGGAGCCGCCAAAGTTCTCGGGAAGATTGAGGGTGTTGATCACGGCCAGATTGTCGGCGGCGACGATTTGGAGCGTCGGCGCGGCAGCCGGAGTGGTCACGGGCGGTGTGGTTCCGGTGGTTCCGGTCGTGGTGGCGACGGCCTGCGGAATCTGTGCGTAGATCACGTTATGCACCGAGTCGATGGCGGTGGTCCCGATATTCAGCACGCCGGACACGTTGGCGAACTGAGAAATGTTGGCGAAATTGCCGTTCTTAAGGGTCCAGCCGGCCGTGAAATAACTTCCGTCGTTCGCGATGCTGATGGCGCGCGGCCCGAGCGTCGGGCTGGAAGTGTAGAGGCTGGCGCTGAGGCTCTGGGTGGCGACGTTGTAGCTGAACAGCAAGGTGTCGCTAAAACCGTAAATGACCGTGCCATCGGCCGATGCCCCCACCGTGGCCGCGACGATATTCGGCGGGAAACTGGCGGGAGGTTGCGGTATGGTGTTCGCGACCACCCCGGAGATGGTTCCGAGTTCCTCGGTGGTGCCGGACCCCGGGTCCAGCAGCAGGAAATCGGTGGAGGTAACCACCAGAGCATTGCCATCGATGCCGAAAGCGACGCCCAGCGGCGCGCTGCCCAAGGCGAAGACTTGTTTGGCATTGGTGGTCAAATCGATCACCGTAACGGCGTTCGTCGAAGATGCCGGCGGCGCCGCGTTGCCGAAATGCGTGATCACCAGAAAACGATCGTCGGGAGAAAGGGCCATGGAGCTGGGTTGGGCCGCCACGTTGATCGAGGTTTGGATCGCGTAATTCGAAAGCGACATAACCTCAATACGATTCGCGGTGAAATTCGCAATATAGAGGACGCCGCGTGGCTGGTCCAGCACCACGCTGGACGCTTGTCCTCCGATCGGCACCACAGTGCCAAAGGTTCCCCCCCAGGCCGCCGCGGCCAAGGCGGCGATCAGGCTGTATTTCCACCAATAAGTCTTGCTCAACATATCCAGTTCACTCCCTAAAAACAAATTTCCAGTTCTCCGCCTAAACTCAACTTCCCTTGGCGCGGCGGCGTTCTTCCGCGCCTTGGTTTTTCTCCCGCCAAAATTGGCGCACACGACGGAGCGCGGCGCGAAGCATTCTTGCGATGCTTTGCGGCGCGCGCCGTACCCTATGCGCTCGTCATCCTACTCCGCACTCTTCTTGCGGCGCAAAACGATCAGCCCCAAAAACAGGACTGCGAGCACAGCGCAAACGATGCGAATCATCGAGCTATCCATCGTTTTTCTCCTTTCCCACGAAATTATCTCCGCTATATGTTGTTCATCATGGGCAGCAACTGCCGCATGATGCGCATGACCACCGGCCCCACCGTGACCACAAACAAGGAGGGGAGAATGCAAAAAAAGATCGGAAAAACCAGCTTCACGCCCAGCTTGGCGGCCTTTTCCTCGGCGATTTGACGGGCTTGCACCCGCATGTAATCCGAGTGGGCTCTGAGACTTTGCGCCACGCCGGTGCCAAACCGGTCGGCCTGAATCAACACCGCCACCAGCTTCTTCAAATCTTCCACGGCGGTGCGGTCCGCCAGGTTGCGCAGCGCCTCGGCCCGGCGTTTGCCGGCCTTCAACTCCAAATTGACGATGGCCAACTCTTCGGTAATTTCCGGATGCGCCTGTTCGAGCTCCTTGGCCACCTGCAAAATCGCCTGATCGAGTCCCAACCCGGATTCCACGCAAACCACCAGCAAGTCCAAAGCATTGGCCAGTCCGCGATGGATCAGCTTCTGGCGCTTCTTAGCCACCATGCGCACATATTCATTCGGGCCGAAGAAACCGATGGCGACGGCCGCCACCATGACGGCGAATTTATTGCTCGAATCCATGGAGGATTGCAACACCACTACACCCGCAATTACCGGTATCAGGACTCCGAAAAATGCTTTGGCGCCATACAGAATTTTGAGGGCGTTGGGATTTCGATAGCCGGCCCGGATCAGCCTGCGCTGCATCACGGTGACGTCTTTGGGGGAGGCCGGCACCAGGTTTCCCAGCCGCTTCACAATGTCGTGGAAGACCAGGCTGGGATGCCGGGGAGTGACCTCCTGCTGGCTGATCCCGGTGCCCGCCACGCGCTCCATGGCTTCTTTGGGTTTCACCCATAACTTCATTCCCAGCAGCGACAGCCCGCCCGCGAGGAGCACGAAGGGAACAAGGAAGGTAAAGACAATCGCCATGGTTTAGACCTCAATCTTCACGATCTGCCGCATGATGCCGTATCCCACCAGCTGCAGCACGATGGCGCAGCCCAGCATGATGTTTCCGACATCATCCAAGAAGAAGAATCGGACGTAATCGGGATTTACATAAAACATGATCACGGCCACGCCGATCGGAATGCAGCTCAGGGCCGCGCCGGTCATGCGTCCATGCGCGCTGATGGCCCGGATTTTTCCGCGCAGCTTGAAGCGTTCGCGGATCACGTAAGCCAGCTTGTCCAGAATCTCGGCCAGGTTGCCGCCGGTGCGCTTCTGCAGCAGCACGGCCGAGACGAAGAAGTGCACGTCCAGCGAGGGTACGCGCTTGGCCAGCTTTTGCAAAGCCACGTCCAAGGGCAGTCCCAGATTGTGCTCTTCGAAGGTACGCCGGAACTCTCCCGATAATGGTTCTTGAAACTCGCGGTGGATCATTTCCAGGGACACCGAAAACGCGTGCCCGGCTCGCATGGACCGCGCCACGAACTCCAGGCTGTCGGGAAACAGTTCCTCAAACCGGCGCATGCGCGCGGTGCGCTTGCGCATGACAAAAAGGAGTGGCAAGCTGCCCGCCAGCAGCGCGGGAAAATAGGCGAACCGCTGGAGCTGTGGCGGCAGCAGTATCCAGGCCAGCGCCCAGCCGGCCACGCAAGCTACCAGACACGTGTTCACCAGCCGGTGCGTGCTCCATTTCATTCCAGCCTGCTCCAGCATTTCCTGGAACTTGGTTTGCAGCTGATACCGTTTCAGGAAACGGGTGGCCAGCAGGCCTCCCTTTTCCTCGGTCTGAATGAGCGAGGCGTTCTGGCCGGCGGTCTTGGTCTTCTTCGATTTGTTGGTCCCGAGCAGCCGGCTCTTGAGCTTGTCCAGATCCGAATGACGAAACGCGTTCGAACAAACCCACCAGATGACGAGTGCGCAAACCCAAACGGCGATGGCGATTATGACAAACATGGTTCAGACCTCCAACACCTCGTCAAATAGATCGGCGCGCAGCCGGATGCCGGCCGCCAGGAGTTTTTCGTAAAATTTGGGGCGAATGCCGGTGGCGGCAAAGCGGCCTACCACGCGCCCATCCGGATTCAATCCGCGTTTTTCAAAAACGAAGATGTCTTGCAGCGTCACCACGTCGCCTTCCATCCCGGTCACTTCCGTGAGATTGACGACTCGCCGGGAACCGTCGCTCTGACGGGAAGCCTGCACGAGAAGGTGAACGGCGCTGGCGATCTGTTGCCGGATGGAGGTCAGTTGCATGTTGGAGTTGGCCAAGGCCACCATGACTTCCAAGCGGGAAACGGCGTCGCGAGGGCTGTTGGCGTGGACCGTGGTTAGCGAGCCGTCGTGACCGGTGTTCATGGCCTGCAACATATCCAGGGCTTCCTCGCCGCGGACTTCGCCGACCACGATCCGGTCCGGACGCATACGCAAGCTATTGACCAGCAACTCGCGCTGGCGGACGGCGCCGTTGCCTTCGAGGTTGGGCGGGCGGGTTTCGAGTCGAACCACGTGCGGCTGCTTCAACTGCAGCTCGGCCGCGTCTTCGATAGTGACGATGCGCTCCTTGGGCGAGATAAATGCCGAAAGCGCGTTCAGCAAAGTGGTTTTTCCGGCGCCGGTACCGCCGGCGATGATGATGTTCAGCTTGGCCTTGACCGCCGCCTCGAGCAACTCCATCATGCCCGGCGTCATGGCCAAACGGTCCACCAGGTCCGCGGGCATCAGCTTGTCGGTGCTGAAGCGGCGAATCGACAGGATCGGCCCGTCCACGGCCAAGGGCGGAATAATGGCGTTCACGCGCGATCCGTCGCTCAACCGCGCGTCCACCATGGGCGTCGATTCATCCACGCGCCGGCCGACTTGCGAAACGATCTTATCGATGATCCGCAATAAGTGCTGGCTATCGCGAAAATTGACCGAGGTCAGCTCCAGCAGGCCTTTGCGCTCGACGTAGACCTGCCGGTGCGTGTTCACCAGGATGTCGGAGATGGTGGGATCCTGCAGCAACGGCTCCAGCGGCCCGAGGCCAAATACCTCATCCAGGACCTCGTCGCAGATCTGCTGCTTCTCGAGCGAGCTCAACAGCGTGGGTTCGGAATCGATCAGCGAAATGAGGGCTTGCCGCACCTCGCTGCGCACCCGCTGGTTATCGATGGTGGCCAATGCCTCCAGGTTGATTTTGTCCACCAGCTTGCGGTGCAGGGTGAACTTCAGCTCCTGGTATTCAGGCTTGAGCGCGCCTTTGGACTTACCGCCGTTCTTCAGCAGGCGCTGTTCCCAGCTAACCTGCGGCGTCGATTTTGTTTCAAGGTTCGGAAACATGATGTCTCTTTAACTAAACTGTTGAAAGCACCGCTCTCGAATCGGACAGGGGGACCCTCTTCCGGTCCTGGAGTGGATTGCCCGATAGACGGCCGGCCAATCCCTCGATGGCCTTTCCGAGCTCGCAATGTCCGTCCACCGGCTGGCCGAGTGTGACGGCGCGGTGCAGTGAAAAATAGTCGTTCGGGATGCGCGAGTTTACCGAGCAATTGAACAGTTTCTCGATATCGGAACCGCCGATTTCATCGCGCCGGTTGATGCGGTTTACCAGGATTTGGAAACGGTCCTTGGGAAAGCCCAGTTGATCGAGCAAATTCACCGCCTTGCGCGCCAGGTGCAGGCTGGGCAGCTCGGACGTCGAAACCAGAAAAGCGTGGTCCGCTTCGGAAATGGTCATCAAGCTCAAACGCTGGAAAACCACCGGAAGATCGATCACGATCCAGTCGTAATGCATGCGGGCGTGCTCCAAAGCGGCATGCAGCCGGGGCGCCTCCACCAGACCTGTGTGCGGGGTTTCCGGCGCCGGCAGGATGTCCACGCCATCGGAAGCCGCTACCAGGGATTGCCAGGGGGTATCGCCCGGATGATCGGCAAATTGGAGCGCATCCAACAGAGATTTCGTGTTGGTCAGCTTAAGATAGAAACCGATGATGCCCCCCATCAGGTCGAAATCGGCCAGCAGCACCCGTTGGGAGGTAATTCTTCTGAGCGCAAAGGCCGTCTGCGCCGCCAGCGTCGAAGCGCCCGAACCGGGCTTCACGCTGCTAAAGACGATCAGGCTTCCCGGCTGGAGATCCGCGGCCGGGCCGGGCTGCAACAGGCGATGTAAACGGCTGATCGCTTCGGTTTGAATCTGAGCGTCAAAAGGAGCGTGCAAAAACTCGGTGGCGCCCATGCGCAAGGAACGCAGGATGGCGTCGGAATCGTTGCGGACGTGCAGGCCGACTACATGGGTGGGATGACTCAACGCCAGGACCGAGCGGATCAACTCGCAAGCCACGTCCAGATCGGTGGCCAGGTCCAACAGGATCACGTCCGGCTTGGTTTGGCGCAGCCGCATTTCAAGAGTCTGTTGCGATGGGTACTGCTTGAGTTCCGCCAGGATCTGGAAGGCGCGCGTGTGCTCGCTGGCCTGCGAGAACTGGGCCGCCAGTTCGCGGTTCGGCACAATCGATAGCGCCGTTAAGACCGGCCCCCTCGCTGTCATCGGATGCTCTCCATGCGCTCGCTCGCCATGTTTGCTTATTTGCTCTTCTTGACGGTTTGCGGCGTGCTGTAAGGCTCCGCCGGGTTGGCCGGCGCCACCATGAATTCACGCGGCATGACCACCGGCGAACCCTTGGTATCGCCGGGCTGCAGGGGCATGGTGATTTCGGGTGTGACCATGACGATCAACTCCGTGTTGTTGCGATCGACCTCTTTGCTTTTGAACAAATTCCCCAGAATGGGGATACTGGCGAGCCCCGGAATCCGGGAAACCGTCTCGGTTACGCGCCGGTCGATCAGACCGCCGATCACAAAACTTTGACCCTCGCCCAGCTCGATATTGGTTTCCATCTTGCGCGAGGAAAGCGCTGGAATAGTGAAACCGTTAAAGGACAGAGCATTGGTGTAATCGAGGGTGGAAACCTCGGGCTTCACATGGATATTGATGGTGTGGTTCTCAGTGATGGTGGGGTTGAAGTTCAGCCGGACGCCAAACTCGCGGAACTGAATGGTGACGGCGCCGGAATTCGATCCGCCCTGCAAAATGGGAATCGGAAACTCGCCGCCCACCAGGAAGCTGGCTTCCTTGCCGTTGGTGGTTACCAGGTTGGGTTCGGCCAGGATCTGAAGCAGGTTGCGGCTCTGCAGCGCTTTAATCAATACGCCCAGGTTGAGGTCATTGCGGAAGGCGAAAATATTCAGGGCGTCGGAGATGCTGAAACTGGTGGGCGCGACGGGCGTACCCTTAACCGAGCCGCTCACCGCCGCCAGGCCTGGGGCCGGGTATTGGCCGGTGGTAACGCCACCGATGGTGTTGGTGGCGCCGGTGGAGATCAGGTTGATGCCGAATTGGTCGGACGCAGTGCGATCCAGTTCCGCGAATTTTACGCGTAACAGGATTTGTTTCTCCGCGCCCAGCGAGATAATCTGCAGATTGTTGACGATGGTTTTCGCAAACGGGGTGGCCAGCGCCGTGGCTCGTTCGGCCACTTCCTTGTTGGTGACGCGGCCGGTGAGCGACAGAGATTCGCGCGAAGACTGGACGTGGATGTCTTCTTTGGGAAAAGTATCTTTCAGCAGCTTCCGCAGCGGCTCCAGATTCTGTTCCACCGTGATGTTGTAGAAATTGCGTTGCCCAGCCTTGCTCCAAACCACCAGGGTCACGGTTCCGAAGGCTTTGCCGTGGACCAGGATTTCGCGGGCCGTCACCGGCGACGCATCCACGATATCGGGGTTACTGGTCGAGATGCGGGAAATATCGGTCGGATAATCGATGACGATGCTCTTGCCCACCGTCAGACGGATCTCTTCGGGTCCGCCTTGAGCGAAAGCCGAATTGGCCGCCGCGAAAACTAGCAGCAAAGATACGAAACAAACTCGTTGTAGGACTTGCATGGCTACTTTCCTCCGTCGCGGTTGACGCCCACTACTTCCACGCTCTTCTGGGTTCCGCGGATTACGATGATCTGATCGGGTGGCGGCGGCGGTGGCGGAGGCGCCGTGGCAACCACATTGACTACTCGCGTTCGGGGGCGTGGAGCCGGGGCTTCGGCGGCCTTCTTCCGGGTGGCGTGCAGGCCGTAAAGTTCGCTGATTTCCCGTCCTGGCGGCTTCTCGATGGTCTGATCGCTGCCGTTCCGCAAGACCAGCTGGATGCGGCCTTCGTTATTGGCCAGCGTCAGTGTCTCGGCCTGTTCGGGAGTCGCGAGCAGAGTTACCGTGCTGGCTTGAATGGCTTGGCCGCGCGCATCCGCTTGGATGGCGGTTCCGGCCGAGAGCACCAGCATGTTCTGCAACGCCGTGGCGGTGATGGTTCCATCGGAGGTGGGCGGCCGGCCGGTCACCAGGATGTCCACTCGCATGCCGGGCAGCACGAATCCGGAAATACCGCTCACGTCGTTGACGCGTACCGTTACCGCTCGCATGCCCACCGGAATGATGGGGGCGAGGCCCAGACCGCTGCCGCGTACCGCCAGGCGTCCTTCGAGGATCGGCTCATCCATAAGCACGTTGCTAATCACCGGACGGTCGATTACCTCTTCCGCCTTTCCGAATGCGCCCTTGGGGAAGGCTGCGCTAGGGGTCTTGCTCAGCTTGATATCGGCCGGCTTCACGGTGACGCCCACCGACAGCGGACGGGCCGCCACGACGATGTCCTTCATGTCGGTCGGCTCGACCTTTTTCGACCCGCCGGCGCGCGCCGTCATCTGGTAAAACACACTCGATATCACCAGCGCGAAGAGTAAACTCACGCCCAACACGGTTAGAAATCTACGGTCCATATTTCTTTCTCCTGCCCTTTTTCAGAAGCGGAATGGTCAACTCACCCCTGGTCAACTTACGCTCTTCAAACCACGCCTCATCACAAATTCTGCTTACGTCTTTGGAACCAAACTCAGCCAAACTCCCGCCGCGATCGCGGGTGCGTACGGAATGGAGAGCTTACGCGCGGGATCGGAACCCGCCGCCGGTACACCTTCCGCCGGTTGCTCAACCAGTTGCTGAACGGGGCGAGCCTTTCTCCACAACTGCCGGACATACCCAGCGGCGATCACCGCGGCGGCCATCAAACCACCGCAACCGGCCGTCCACAGCGCGGCTTCGAGGAGCTGTTTCCATCCGAGCACTGCTCCGAAGCCGGCCATCAACTTAACATCGCCTCCACCCATGCCACCCATCAGGTAAAAAATCAAAAAGACGGCCGCTCCGGCCAGCGTGCCGAGCAGCGCCGCACCAGCACCGCGCCAACCGCCTTGGACGGTCTGCAGAATCAGACCCGCGGCGAAAGCCGATGCTGGAATCCAATTGGAGATCCGGCGGCGCGACAAATCGTCCACAATGGCGGCCACGCCGACAATGGCTGAAATCCAAACCTGTGGCGTCACTGACCGCTCCCTTTTCCGTACTGCTTGGCGCGCGCGGGCATTGCGTGCTCCGGTACTTTCGATCCACGCGCAGCTCCACCGAACTTACCTACGTTGAACAGCGGCGGCGCCAGAAACCCAGCTTGCAGCGCAAACTCAGCTAAGGCCTTCCCGGAGGGTAATCGCCAGCTTCCGGCGTCCAGCCACTCTAGCGGCATACTGGATAGCGGCACGCCCGACATCGCCAGCTTGCCCGCAATACGCCGGCTGGTCGAGCTGTCAAGGTTCAACTTCGTTCTCATGCCTCTCCTGAAAATAAGTTCGGCAAACTGGGAGGTTTTCATTAGCCCGACGCCGGGTTTTCTTTAGTACGGGTGATGCTGGGGTGGGTGCGGATTTACTTAGTTCGCGCGGTTTTCATTCTCAACCCGTAGGAACAGAATGGCCTTGCCATCGTCCTTCACCACATGCCAGGCCGGATCGAGTTTCAGAATCGCCGCCAGGGGCCACTCCACCGGCAACAGGGCCCTATCGAAACCGTAGCGCTTCAAAATCGTTCGCCAGTCGTATGCGCCTTGGAGTAGATGGAGGTATTCTTTCCCCAGCGATTCGCCGTAGAAGTCGCTGCGGCCGTCCACGAAAACCCGCTGCTTCGGGTAGTGGCAGTAGATAAGGTAATCCCCCCACTGGTCGGGCGTGAGCAGGCGTCCGGTCTCCAGCAACTGCGCGTTCGCGTGAACCATGGCCACCGGAAATGCTTCGGTGGGAAAATCGCGCGGCCACTGGATGGGCGCATCCACGGCGATCAACGCGAGAACTACCGCCGCCGGCCAAACGCTCATCCAGCGGAAGCTGGGGGCGATATCTTCTCCCAATTGATACAGAATTCGCAGGATGGACGCTTTCGAAGCCCGCGCCGCCGCCGCTTTCCACCAGGCGCTAAGCTCGGAGGCGATCACGGGCGCGGCAACCGTGGCGAAAATCGGAACATGCCGCACGCTCACCAGCGAGCAGTGCGCCAGAAACAGCAGCCAAAATGCTTCCACGAAGCACTTCCGTCTTAGCAGCGCTCCGGCGATCAACAGCCCGGCAATCAACAGCACTTCATACTGAAACTGGCCTTCCGATCGAAAAGTGGGAGCTTGAAACTCCTGCACCATGTTCCGGATCCAATCCGCCCGCAGGTACTCGAGGATGTGAACGTGCAACCCGATTCCCAGCGGATTGACAAACGACGCAGCCGAGCAGGCCGCGAGCAACAGAGCGTAGCGGCGCACCGCGGGCCAGCGCGGTCTTCCGAGCCATGCTTCCACCGAGTTTCCGGCCACCAACAGCGCGAGTAAAACCAGGAACACCAGGAATCCGCCATGCAGGTTGGTCCACACCGCAGTTACCGGCGCCAGCACCCACAGCCAGCGCGTGTTGTTGCGGCGGTCCGCTTCTACCAACCACAGGCAGGCCGGCAAAAAAAGCAACGTGAACAAATGCGGGCGCGCCAGGAAGTGCAGCGAGGCGCTGCCCACCGCG
>Ga0302177_10002164_pt1 | contig 13934 bp, 15 predicted proteins | sample I_Palsa_E1_2_FD_198780 | JGI IMG/M metagenome (GOLD analysis project Ga0302177, IMG submission 198780) | Peat permafrost microbial communities from Stordalen Mire near Abisko, Sweden - I_Palsa_E1_2 | ecosystem: Environmental > Terrestrial > Soil > Palsa > Peat permafrost | place: Sweden... | reverse complement strand
TCACCTCGGTCCGCATCATCGTCGACTTCCGGTTCCACCGGTCCACGAAAACCCCGGCGACCGGCCCGACCAGGGCAAACGCGGCGGTCGCGGCGACTAGGATCCCGCTGACCGCGGCGGGGGCCCACGACCGGCCGCCCGCGAGATCCTGCGACACCCACAGCACGAGCGTCGTGCCGAAGACGGTGTCCCCGACCGCGGATACGGCCTGGCCGTACCACAGCTTGGCGTAATTCCGGTTAATCAGCGTTCGCTGCAGCGAGGGCAAGTTTATGGTGTGTTTTTTGTTAATGCAGCGCGTAGCGTGGTTTTCGCAGACTGGTGCCATTTTTGTTACACGTGCTGCTTTGGCTGCTGATCCCTTGGTAGCTGCACGCCACACGCCGGCTCGTCAGGAAGCCGGAACTCGCCGGCCTGACGTCTTCCCATCATCTTTGGGCTCTTTCGGGGAACAAGAAATCTTCAGTAATGGCGAACAGGCCCGTAACGATAACGAGTTGCTCATTCTGTAACTCGAGGCAAGGCCACCCGTCGAGTCACATCGGCATCATCCGTCAGTTCCTCAGATGGTCGCGAGGTATGACGTTATTTTCACGTTATTTGCGGAGTAGCCAGCAAATCTCGCGTTTCCAGAAAATCGCCGGAATAGAGAAAACAGCCCGCGGTCGACACTGTGACGATAATGGCCGGGGATGGTCGACGTCACTGCCTGGCAAGGTAGTGCCTATGACCACCCCGATGTCCTGGTGTAGCTGGCGCTAACTGCCGAAACCGTCGAATTCCCCGTTTCGGACGCCTCCGAGAAAAGCGTGCCACTCGTCCGATGTGAACACCAGGACTGGCCCTGCGGAGTCCCTGCTGTTGCGAACGCCGATCTCGCCGCTGGGCAGGCTTGCCACCTCGACGCAGTTGCCGTTGGCGTAACTCAGGGAGCTCTTAGTCCAGAAAGAACCTGAACTCGACCGTTCGTGCGGACGCCTGAAGGTGGTGCTTGCCACGTTACCTCTTCACTGGTTGGTGTCTTTTCCTGGATATGCAGCTAGCGGGGCGAGCCAGGCGGCGTCAGGCTCGGGCAGATCGGGCTGGAACGCGAGCGTGAAGTACATCGCCTCCCCCGCAGGGGTGCGGGAAGAGCCCCATTCCGTCGACAGAGCGGTGACCAGCGCCAGCCCGCGTCCGGTCTTCGTACCGGCTGGCCCGTCCACTCCAATCGGCACCGAATAACGCGACGTGTCGTAGATGTCAATGCGCAGATGACCGCGGGGGCACCTGACGACCAGCATGATGGTCTCACCGGTGCCGTGCATGATGGCACTGGTCACCAAGTCGCTAGTGAGCAGGACCGCGATGTCGGGATCGACAGGGACCTTCCAGGCACGGAGAACCGCGCGGACCTGGCCGCGGGCCTCGGCCGCCGCACCTGGTTTCCTGGTCAGCCGGAAGCGGCGCTGGTGCAGTTCGGTCGGACAAGTCGGTGCCATCGCGTCTATCCGGTTCCTCAGCTGATCTGCTCGGTGCCTGTTGCATCGCAAATACTTCTGCAACTTGCACTGCAATACATCGGTCAGCTGACGGATATTGAACGGCAGCGCGGACAGCAGCCGCTTTTCGAGCTCCGCCTAGGCGCGTTGGGATGGCTTCGGTGTCGGCTGCGCCGGAGGTCGCGAACCGAACACCACGGTGACAGGTCCGCGAGCGTCACGAAGTTTACATCGCGGATCAGGGCGGTACCGAGACCGAGCGGATAATGTCACGTGTGTCAGAAGCTGCGGCGGAGGCGGTCACGCTGACCGCCCTGGAGACCGATCCTCATCCGGTGCTCGCGCGGCTGCGGGCCGCAGCGCCGGTCACCTGGGTACCGGTCCTGGGCGCCTGGCTGGTCACCGGGTACGGCGAGGCCGTCGCGGTGCTGAGGGACGCACCGACGTTCACGGTCGATGACCCCCGGTTCTCGACGGCCACGGTGGTGGGCCCCAGCATGCTCTCGCTCGACGGTCCGCAGCACGCACGCCACCGGGCCCCGTTCACACCTACCTTCCGGTCCGAAGAGATTTACGCCCGGCTGGCCGCTTTCATCCGGGCCGAGGCCGGCCGCCTGGTCTCGGTCATCGAGCCGCGCGGTGAAGGCGAGCTCCGGCGTGCTGTCGCCGGGCCCCTGGCCACCGCCGTCATGGCTGAGGTCCTTGGCCTCGGCCAGGCCGATCCGGCGAAGATCCTCACCTGGTACGACGGGATCGTGGCTGCGGTCCAAGCCGAGGCGGCGAAAGCCGGGGGCGGCCGCGCCGGCGCCGCGGCGGATCCGGCCGGCCAGGCCGCGTTCGCCGAGCTGGCCGGCCGCCTGCGCGAGGTCATCGCGGCCGATGATGGCACGTCGCTGCTGGCCAGGGTGGCTGGCGGGGCCGGGGGGTCCGGCCCGCTGACCGAAGCCGAGGCCATCTCTAACGCTGCCGTCCTGATGTTCGGCGGCATCGAGACGACCGAGGGAATGATCGCCAACGCGCTGCTTCACCTGCTCTGTCACCCTTGCGGACTCGAGCTGATCCGCGCCGACCGCGGCCTGATACCAGCCGCGATCGAGGAATCGCTGCGGCTCGAACCCGCCGCGGCCGTCGTCGACCGGTACGCGACCGCGGACGCGGTCCTGGCCGGCATCCGTATCCGGGGCGGTGACCAGGTCACGGTGTCCATCGCCGCGGCCAATCGCGATCCCTCGGTTTTCCCCGATCCGGACGCATTCGACGTCCGCCGTCCCAATGCCGCCCGGCACCTGGCGTTCGCCCAGGGGCCGCATTTCTGCATCGGCGCTCACCTCGCCCGCCTGGAGGCGCAGGTAGCGGTCGGCATCGTGCTGCGGCTCCCCCGGCTCCGCCTGGACCCGCGGTACCATAGCGCGGCGCGGGGCCTGGTCTTCCGCAAGCCGCCGGATCTTCGCGTGCGCTGGGACCTGGGCTGACGGCCACGGGGTTCGCAGTGTTCAGGAAAGCGGCCTAGGTGGTCACCTGCCGGGGTCAGAATGGCGAGCGCATGACCTGCGGGATCCCTACCTGGCGGCCGCTGCACTTCCTGGCGTCTTTCATCATGGCGAACAACAGAAGCGTCATTCCCACGAGCGAGGAGGCGTCCCGCATCCCGCCGCTGAACACGTTGAAACCGACGACCTCGATCAGGAAACCCGTGAGGCCGGTGATGAGCCGCCAGCGCGGCCGCACGGCCTGGGTCAGCCGGATCACCGCGAGGACGGCGAGCAGCGCGCCGATGCGCACACCCCTGAACCTGCGGCGGCGGCCGGGCCGCCTGGACTCCTGGCCGCCGGAACGGTGAATCGGGGCCCGTGCGCTCATGATGATCACGTTTCCGCGCCGCGATCGCCGCCTCATATCAGACTAAGGTGCATGAGAAATGCCACCCTCCGGGCCCGTCTTGTCGTAAGTCCACCGTAGGCTCGCAGGAGACGATGTTCAAACCGCCGGCACCGGCCAGACGACCGTGCCGCTAGCTCGAGGAGGCGCTATGCCGCGGGAGGATTCGGATGAGTTTGCCGAGCGATTCCACCGGGATCGCCGGGAGCACGGGGGCGCGTCCCAGCACCCCGACGATGACCAGCTCGCCCGGCTGACCGAGGAAGAGCGCGTCGCCGCCGGCCTGGATGCCTATGACCCCGACGAGGTGCCGCCGGCCACGGACACGCCGCCGCAGCCAGAAGACATCACCCAGACCGAGGTGTGGCAAGAGGAGCGGGCGGAGATCCGCCGCGAGTACGACAAAGACGAGCTGCGGGTCAAGGGCGAGCGCGACCCGTTCCCGCCCACCCGGTACGAGTGACCTGCTACCGCGTTATGGCGGCCGGGGCCACGGCGAGCGACACGCTGGCCTCGGCCGTGTAGACCAGGAACGTCAGCGACTCCTGGAAGTACAGCTGCACGGTGTCCGCGTCGTGCGACAGGTAGCCGATCGACAGGTCCTGGCCCAGCCGCAGCTCGAAGTCGCCGCCGCGTCCGGAGATCAGCAACGCCCCGTCTATCGCCGGCGCCCAGATGATCTCTCCGTCGATCACCCGGGCTAGGTGCTCGCGGATCGGGTAGCCATGGTCGGAGGTCTCGCTGACCATCGTGTAGGCGCCGGCCGACAGCAGCAGCGAGAAGGGCCCTCCGACGCCGGCTAGCCGGAGCGCGCTCACCGCCTGGCTGACCGCGTTCGGGTAGTCGCGGGCTTCGCCGGGCAGCGTGAGCGCCTGGTTGGATGAGCTCGCCCTGATCCCGGTGATCCCGGCGGCCGCGTATCCCTCGAGTATCGCCCGGTCCTCGGCGAAGGCGATCTTCTTGGCGGCGTCTTTCACCGGCTGCCAGTCGGGGTCCTGCGCACCGCGCTCGACGTCGTCCACATCCTGCCGGCTGACCGTGAACGGCGCCCGGAGCTGGACCAGCGGTTGCGACGTGCGCAGCTTGGCGAGGACGCCGTCCGCGGGGGCGTCGACGTCGCTGAGGTGACCGGTGTTCACGCTGGCCAGCCCGGGGCCATCGGGCCCGGCCAGATCCACCACCCGCCGCGCGGCTACGTTCTGCTCGAACGTGCGGCGCGCCTCGGCTTCGATGTCCGCCCAGGCCGCACTGGAGATCGGAGCGAGTTCGCGGTGCAGGTTGTTCATTGCTAATTGCTCCTCTTCAAACTGCCGATGCCCAGGGAACCGCTGTCCGCCGACCCGGCCGCCGCTTCAGGACCGGCCGCTTCAGGACCGGCCGGGCTTGGCGGATCCGGAAGGTCGTCAAGGAAGTCCGCCGACGGGGCGAAAAACAGGCTGCCGGTGACTGCCGTGGAAAAATCAAGGATGCGGTCGTAGTTACCTGGCGGGCTGCCGATAAACATGTTGACCAGCATCTGCTCGGTCACGCCCGGAGTGGCGGCGTAGCCGATGTAGTACGTGCCGAACTCTCCTCGCCCCACCTCGCCGAAGGGCATGTTCGCCCGCAGGATCGACCGCTCCTCACCGTCGGGACCGACGATCGTGTTCAGGGCGACGTGGGAGTTGGCCGGCTTGACCTCGTCGGCCATCTCGATGTCGGACAGCTTGGAGCGCCCGATCGCCTTCTCCTGGTCCTCGACGGTCAGGGCGTTCCAGGCCGTCAGGTTGTGCACGTATTTCTGCACGATGACGTAGCTGCCGCCGGCGAAGCCGGGATCCGCATCGCCGGTCAGGGCCGCCTCCCCCGCCTCCCGGCCGACCGGGTTCTCGGTTCCGTCGACGAAACCGAGCAGGTCGCGCTCGTCGAAATACTTGAACCCGTGCACCTCGTCCACTACCGTGGCCGCCCCGGCCAGCCTGTTCATGACCTGGGTGACGAACTCGAAGCACAGGTCCATGCGCTCGTGCCGGACATGAAAGAGCAGATCCCCGGGCGTGGACACGGCGCGGTGCACCGTCCCGGTCAGCTCGCGGAACGGGTGCAGTTCGGCCGGGCGCGGCCCGGCGAACAGGCGGTCCCACGCCCGCGACCCCACCCCGGCCACGCACGCCAGCGGAGGACCAGGATTGCGGAAGCCGACCGCCCGCTGCAGGCCGGCCCAGTCGGTGAGCAGGTCCCTGGTCGCCGCCTCGCCGCCGGGATTGATCGTCAGCACCAGGAAGATGGCGGCCGCGGTGAGCGGGGCGAGCACGGGCTGCGGCTCAGGCTCGGGCAGCGGGCGCGCGAGGGAAGGAACCTGTGACCACTCCGTCACGACCCCGGCCCTCCTCCCTTTCGTCGTCAACTTCGGCCGTCAGCGTCGGCGCCACGCTTCTCCGCGAGCCCAAGCCTGCCATACGGAAGGTTAACGATACGAACTCGCCCCCGGCCCGGAGGGACCCTGTGACGGCGCTACATCCACCCGCGTTTCTTGAACAGGACGAGCAGCCCGATGACGGCCGCGACCTCGGTGCCGACGCCGAAGATAAGGAAAGCGGCCAGGGACCCTATGTGGTTGACCAGCCAGCCGAGGTTCTGGCCGAAGAACCCGGTCAGGAACGACAGCGGCAGGAACACGGTCGCGATGATCGTCAGCTGCTTCATCTGGTCGTTGAGGCGGTTGGACACCATGGACATGTACGCCTCGAGCGATCCGCCGAGCAGGTCCCGGTAGCTGTCCACCAAGTCGCTGATCCGGATCAGGTGGTCATACAGGTCACGGACGTAGCGTTCGGTGTCCGGGGTCATGCCGGGGATGGGGATCACCTGCGTGAGCATCGAGGACACCATGTCCCGCTGCGGCGTAACCAGCTTGCGCATGTCCACCAGCTGGCGCTTCAGCGCGAACAGCCCGGAGAGCTGCTCCTGCTTGGGGCTCACGAAGATCTCGTCCTGCAGGTCGTCGATCTGGTCATCGAGCGCGGCCAGGAACGGGAACATGCTGTCCACCAGCGCGTCCAGCAGACGGTAGAGCGCGATCAGGCGCCGGGTCGTCGGCACCCGGGTCAGGGTGGTGCAGGCGTGCCCGATGGCCGTCACCGGATCGCGGTGGACGGTGACCAGGAAGTGCTCGGCGTAGAACGCGTGCACCTCGACCAGCGGCTGGTCCAGCTCGCGGGCGCCGTAGGCCACCAGGGAGACGAAGTCGTCGTAGTCCTCGATCTTCGGCCGCTGGTTGAACTCCTGCGCGTCCTCGATCGCGAGCGGGTGGATCTTGAACACCTCGCGCAGCAAGGCGATCGTGTCCGGGCCCGTGTCTTCCAGGTCCAGCCAGAGCAGGTCGTCCTCTTTCAGGGCGCGCTCGATGTTCGGCCGGGTGACCTCGTCCGTCAGGCAGTTCGTGAGAATCAGGTGTCCTTGCACGGGTCCATGGTGTCAAAGCCGTTCCGGCCGCCATCACTAGACTGGGCCTTCATGAGCACCGACCTCCTTCCCGAGCCGCCCTCGGCCAAGCAGATCCCCAGCCAGCGCACCTTTCACGGCGACACCGTCACCGACGAGTACGCCTGGCTCGCCGTCAAAGACGACCCGGACACGATCGACTACCTCAGGGCAGAGAACGCCTACGCCGAGGCGGCCACGGCCGGCCTGGACTCGCTCACGGACCAGATCTTCGGCGAGATCAAGGCGCGCACCCAGGAGAGCGACCTGTCGGTGCCGGTGCGCAAGGGTGACTGGTGGCATTACTCCCGGACGGTGGAGGGCAAGCAGTACGCGGTGCACTGCCGCCGCGCCGTGGCGCCTGGCGAGGTCATCCCGCCGACGGCCGCGGACGGCCAGCCGCTGCCGGGGGAAGAAGAGCTGCTCGACGGCAACGAGCTCGCCGTCGGCCATGATTTCTTCTCCCTCGGCGCATTCCGGTCCAGCCCGGATCAGCGCTGGCTGGCGTACTCCACCGACTTCTCGGGCAACGAGCGGTTCACGATCAGGATCAAGGACCTGGAAACGGGCGAGACGCTGCCCGACGAGATCCCTGACACCTTCGCCGGCTGCGCCTGGTCGCGTGACGCCTCCGCCTTGTTCTACGTGACCGTCGATGCCGCCTGGCGGCCCTACCGGGTGTGGCGGCACCGGGTCGGCACGCCTGCCGAGCAGGACACGATGGTGTTCGAGGAACCGGACGAGCGCTTCCACGTCTACGTGGGCCTGACCCGCGGTGAGCGCTTCGTGCTCATCAAGTCCGCCAGCGTGCTGACCACTGAGGTGTGGATGTGCGACGCGGCGACACCGGAGGCCTCGTTCTCGGTGGTCACCCCCCGCCGGCAGGGCGTGGACTATGACGTGGAAGACGCCGGGGATCAGCTGCTCATCCTGCACAACCACGGGGCGGGGAACTTCGAGATCGCGACCGCGCCGGTGACCGAGCCCGCGGCCTGGACGCCGCTGGTCCCGCACCGGGCCGACACCCGGCTGCTCAGCGTGGACGCGTTCGCGGACTTCATCGTCGTGTACTTCAGGCGGGACGGGCTGACCGGGCTGCGGGTGCTGCGGCGGGACAGGATCGGGGAGCATGAGATCGCCTTCGCCGAGCCGGTTTACCGGGTCGGGCCCGGCGCGAACCCCGAGTACCAGGCCAGCCGGTTCCGCCTGTCCTACACCTCTCTGGTGACCCCGGGTTCGGTCTATGACTGCGACATGGCTACCGGCGAGCTGACCCTGCTCAAGCGCCAGCCGGTGCTGCCCTCGCCCGCCGGGGAGGAATACCGGCCCGAGGACTATGAGCAGCACCGGGAGTGGGCCGCGGGCGCCGACGGCACGCGCATCCCGATCTCGCTGGTGTGCCGCCGGGGCACGCCGCGCGACGGCAGCGCGCCCGCTCTGCTCTCCGGGTACGGCAGCTACGAGATATCCCGGGACCCCAGCTTCTCGATTCCCGTCCTTTCGCTGCTCGACCGGGGTTTCGTGTACGCGATCGCGCACATCAGAGGCGGCGGTGAGATGGGCAGGTCCTGGTATACCGACGGGAAGATGCTACGCAAGAAGAACACCTTCACCGACTTCATCGCCTGTGCCCAGCACCTGGTGCGGCAGGGCTGGACGTCATCGGACCGGCTCGTCGCGCGGGGCGGCTCGGCGGGCGGGCTGCTGATGGGCGCGGTCGCCAACATGGCCCCCGAGGCCTTCGCGGGCATCGTGGCGCAGGTGCCGTTCGTGGACGCGCTGACCACGATCCTGGACCCGTCGCTGCCGCTGACCGTCACCGAGTGGGAGGAGTGGGGCGACCCGCTGCACGACCCTGAGGTTTACGCGTACATGAAGGCGTACACGCCGTATGAGAACGTCACCGGGCAGGTCTACCCGCCGATCTTCGCGCTGACCGGGCTGAACGATACCCGGGTGACCTATCACGAGCCGGCCAAGTGGATCGCCCGGCTGCAGTCGGTGGCCAAGGGCGGCCCGTTCCTGCTCAAGACCGAGATGGAGGCGGGCCACGGCGGCCGGAGCGGCCGCTACGACGCGTGGCGGGAGGAAGCCCTGGTGCTGGCCTGGATCGTGATCACCGCCGGCGGCCCGAACCTCTTAGTGATCGAACCCCTTAGTGATCGAACAGGGAGCTGACCGATTCGCCGTTGTGGATGCGGTTCATGGCCTCGGCCAGCGCCGGGGCCACGGAAAGGACGCGGAGCTTGTCGTGGTGAGCGGGGACGGGCACGGAGTTCGTGCAGACGATCTCAGTCACGTCGGTGGCGGCCAGCTTGTCCAGCGCACCGTCGGCGAACAGTCCGTGCGTGCAGGCCACGGCGACCGAACGGGCGCCTTGTTCCCGCAGCAGGTTCAGCAGCTCGAGCACGGTGGTGCCGCGCGCGATCTCGTCGTCCAGGACGATGACGTCCCGGCCGGTCACGTCGCCGATGAGGGCGTTGATCGCCACTTGTGAGTCGCTGAGCCGCTCCTTCGCGCCGGCCGCGACCGGCACGCCGAGCCTGCGGGCGAACGCCGCGGCGCTCTTGGCGTTGCCCAGGTCCGGGGAGACCACGATGGACCGGGACAGGTCCCGGTCGCGGAAGTGGACGGCAAGCTCGCGCAGCGCGTGCAGGTGATCGACGGGCACCGAGAAGAATCCGTGCACCTGGGGCGAGTGCAGGGTGAGCGTCAGCACCCGGTTGATACCGGCCGTGACCAGCAGGTCCGCGACCAGCCGAGCCCCGATGGAAATCCTCGACTCGTCCTTCTTGTCCGACCGGGCGTACGCATAGTGCGGCATGACCGCGGTCACCCGCCCCGCCGACGCGCCCCGGGCCGCGTCTGCCATCAGCAGCAGCTCGACCAGGTGCTCCTGCACGGGCGGCACCAGCGGCTGGATCAAGAACACGTCCCGTTCCCGGCAGTTGGACTGCAGCTGGACCCCGAGGCAGTCGTTGGCGAACCGCTGCAGCCGCACCGGCCGCTGCGGCACGGACAAGAACGCGCAGATCTCGGCGGTCAGAGCGGGGTGGGCACTGCCGCCGAATACCGCGATCTCACGCACTCGCGGCTTCCTTGGCGGCCCGGTCCGCGGACTTGTCCATCTGCGGCAGGCCGAGGCGCTGCCTGATGGTCCGCTGGACGACCTCCGCTGCGGGCCTGGCGTCCACCGTGATGACGTACTCCTTGCGCCGGAACTCCTCCAGGGCCGGGTTGGTCTGCTCGTGATAGTCCCTCAGCCGGACAGCCAGCGCCTCCTCGGTGTCATCTTCCCTGGTGACGAGCTCTCCGCCGCATAGGTCGCACTGGCCAGGAACCTTCGGGCTGTTCGCGATCAGGTTGTAGTCCACGCCGCAGCCGGCGCACAGCCTGCGGTTGAGCACCCGGCGGCGGACCTCGGAATCCGGCAGGTCAAGCTCGATGACGCCGTCGATGTCGTAGCTTTCCAGGAAGAACTCGGTCTGGCGCCCGTTCCTCGGGAACCCGTCGATGATGAAGCCGTGGTTCCAGTCGTGCTGGGTGAGCCGGTCCCTGACCACCGACTCCACCAGATCATCGCCGACGAGCTCGCCGGCCGCCATAACGCGGCGCACCTGCGCGCCCATCTTGGTGTGGTTCTGAACATTCCAGCGGAAGATGTCACCCACGCTGATGTGCACGATGTCCAGGTCGGCCGCGAGCAGCTGGCTCTGCGTGCCCTTGCCGCTGCCCTGCACCCCCATGATCACGTACTTGCGCATGTCACCAGCCTGGCATATCCAGGGAGGTGTCCGTATCCTCCGGGTCCTCGGCGGAAGAGCTTTCGCCGGGATCGGGAGAACTCTCGATGGCCTCGGGGGCCCGGGGTTCGCGGTGCGCGGGCCGCTGGGGCATGGCCGCTACCCCGAACCGGGACCGCGGCCCCGACCACACCGCGGGCGGCAGGTCCAGATGGGCGGCGATGTCGTACGCGGCCGCCTCGTAGTTCACTCGCCAGCCGCGGAAATGCGCCCACGCCTCGTCCGGCTGCCGCTCGAACTTCCAGCCCGCCTCGGCCACGTGCCGCACGCCCGCATCGAAGTCCTCTCTGGTCAGGACCAGCGGATCGTCCGGGTGCGGGTCGTCGTTCACCTCGAAGCCCAGGGTGCCGGCGATCGAGCGCATGGTGATATATCCCACCCGCAGGAACGGCCTGATCTCAGCGGGGGCCGACTCGGGGTTCAGCGACAGTTGCAGCGCGGCGGCGTCCAGGACGGACAGCAGGGCCAGCGGCCAGGCCTGCTCGGGATAGCGGGACCTGAAGTAGATCAGGGTCTGGTACGTCGTGTGGCTTTCCGATATGTCGGCCGCCCACTCGGTCCACCGCTCGTAGAGCCTGGGCAGGTAAGAGGTGTTCCTGATCAGCTCCTGCCGGGCCAGCAGCTCGGGTCCCCACGGGGGCTTGCCGGACAGCGCCTCCAGCATGATCACCAGGGTCTCCCGCCGGTTGTACGCGGCGTACAGCGTGGGCAGGTAGCCGATCATCAGGGCGATCACGCCGAGCCCGCTGATGGCGGCGGCGAATACGATGCCGTAGGGCGCCGCCCCGGCCGGATCCGCGAAGCCCAGGGTGAACAGCGACGATCCCGAGAGCCGCAGCGCGAAGTCCACGCTGTGGCGGGAGAACGGCAGCAGCATCAGCGTGTAGGCCACGTACAGGCAGATGATCCAGCAGACCAGCAGGGCGAACAGGTAGGTCGGGGCACCGCTGGCGTAGATCCGCTCCCGCCGTGTCACGTCGTCGTGGATCCTGGCCGTCACCATCCGGTAGACGGCCAGCACGCTCGCCGCGACCGCAGTGCCGATGACCGAACTCAGGTTGCGCGGGATCAGCAGGGTCTTGATGACGCTGGAGCCTGTGATCAGCAGCACGCCGAGACCGATGACGAACCCGAGCCACGCCAACGCCTGCATCCGGCGTCCTCTCCTGCTGAGATACTCCCGATTGCAGACTACGACAGTCCGTCAGGGCGCCTAGAGCCCGAGCTTGCGTTCCAGGGCCCGCCGCATCCTGGCGCTGACCAGCGGCCGCAGCTGCGGCCAGTCCTCGCGCAGCCGCTGCGCGTTCAGGAAGCGGGCGACGTCGTTCCGCCGGCCCTGGCTGATAACGATGCTGTACAGCAGCAGCCGGGCCTTCTGCCGGGCAACGTCGAACTCGCGCAGTTGGTGCCAGGTCATGTGCACGGGCAGCACCACCACCCCCTGCCACGGGCCGTGCAGGTCTTCGAGCCGGTCAGGCAGCCGCCTGACCGGGCCGGTGATGGCCGTGGTGAGACTCATGGAGGAATTATCCAGGCCCGGGTTGCCCGCGCTACCCGATTGGCCAGATCCCGACGGTCCGCCCCTTGGGCATTCAGTTTCCAGCGCTACCCTCATGGCATGGAAAACGCTGCCCCGATCGAGGGCGCCGCCCCCACGGACGGCACTGACCTGGCGGACGGCACTGACCTGGCGGCTGCCGCCGCGGCGCCTTCCGGTCCCGTGTGGCGGTTCCTCGTCGCGCCCCGCTGGCTGGGGTGGCATCTGCTCATGGTCGTCTCCTTCTGGGGCATGCTGTGGCTCGGTGACTGGCAGCTCCACCGGGCGCTGTCAGGCAACGCGCTGAGCTGGGCTTACACGTTCGAGTGGCCGCTGTTCGCCGGTTTCGCCGTGGTGTTCTGGGCTAAGACGATCAGGGATGAGTTCCGGCTCAAGCGCGGCGAGACGCTCGGCGCGTCGTCCGAGGATGCCGAAAGCCTTCCCTTCGGGGTCGGCATGGTCCGGGCCCGCGCGGCCCAGTCCGCGACGCCCGCCGACGATGAAGACCCGGAGCTCAGCGCCTACAACGCCTATCTGACCCGGCTCAACGCCGAGGTCAAGAACCATGGCAGGTGGCACGGACTGCGATAAGCGGTCCTTCGACGATCAGGAGATGAAAGTCGTGGAAACAGCGGTGCTCCGGTACCGGGTTATGGCCTACATCACCGGCGTGGTGCTGGTGTTCTTGTGTTTCGTCGGCATCCCGCTGCAGATCGCAGGCCATCCGGCCATAGCCAACAACGTCGGCGTGGTGCACGGCATTTTGTACATCATCTACCTGGTCTTCGCCTGGATCCTGTCCAGGAAGCTCCAGCTGGCGAACAAGCCGACGGTGATCATGCTGCTGGCCGGCACCGTCCCGATCATGACGTTCATCGTCGAGCGCTGGATCACCCGCCGGTTCATCAGCCCCGCGCTGGCCGGCCAGGCCAAGGCGGCCGAGCCCGTGAGCCGGTCAGCCCGCTGATGACCCCGCTGAGACAGTGAGCGAACATTACTTCTCGCCGCACCCGCAGGCGCCGCACCGCCCCGGCCAGGTCCGGGTGATCTTGCCGGACGTATACCTGGAGCTGGAGACCGACGCCGGGATGTTCTCCCCAGGCCGGCTTGACCCGGGCACCCGGCTGCTTCTCGACGAGATCCCGGCCCCGCCGCCCTCCGGTGACCTGCTCGACCTGGGCTGCGGCTACGGCCCGATCGCCTGCGTGCTGGCGACCCGGTCGCCAGGTGCCACCGTGTGGGCGGTCGACGTCAACGAGCGGGCCCTCGAGCTGTGCGCGCGGAACGCGACCGCCGCGGGCCTGGTCAACGTGCGCTGCGTCACGCCCGAGGACCCTTCCGTCCCCGCGCGGTTCGCCGGGATCTGGTCCAACCCGCCGATCCGCGTCGGCAAAGAGGCGCTGCACGAGCTGCTTCGCGCCTGGCTAGGCCGCCTGAGTCCGGCAAGCCAGGCGCACCTGGTGGTCGGCCGCAACCTCGGCGCCGACTCGCTGCACCACTGGCTCGCCGAGCAGGGCTGGCTCGTAACGCGTCTGGCCGCACGGAGCGGTTACCGTCTCCTGCAAGTCAGTCGTCAGGCGGAACGAGCCGTGGTGACTCCCCGATGACTGCGTACATGCCCGGCGGCGGTAGACCCAAAGACCCGGTCGGCCCGCGGCAGCTTCGCCCCACCGAGGTCAAGCGGCTCAACCGCGAGTGGCGCCGGGCCAGCGGGACGCGCCTGGCCTTGCTGCTCGACTCGGTCGCCCAGCCGTTCAACGTGGGCTCCATCGT
>Ga0302177_10002160_pt1 | contig 13963 bp, 5 predicted proteins | sample I_Palsa_E1_2_FD_198780 | JGI IMG/M metagenome (GOLD analysis project Ga0302177, IMG submission 198780) | Peat permafrost microbial communities from Stordalen Mire near Abisko, Sweden - I_Palsa_E1_2 | ecosystem: Environmental > Terrestrial > Soil > Palsa > Peat permafrost | place: Sweden: Abisko... | reverse complement strand
GCTATCTCGACGACCTACCCGGCGCTCTCGGGCCGGCGACGACCGCCGCGCTCGAGCGGATCGCTACGACGCTCGGGCTCGACTACGCCGGGATCGACTTCGGGCTCGCCCCGGACGGCGAGCTGGTCGTGTTCGAGGCGAACGCGACGATGGTCGTCGTTCCGCCCGGCGCCGACGTGCGCTGGAGCTATCGTCGCCCGGCGATCGAACGGGTCGCGCAGGCGGTGCAGACGATGCTGGTTCAGCGCACGCGGCGGTAGAGGCTCTCCGTCGCTTCAACGTGTTCGTAGACCCGCTGATGCGGCGTGTAGCGCAGGCTCTCCCGAGCCCCGAGCCCGAGATAGCCCAGGCGAACCAGGCTCTCGAAGACGATCTGGTGCGCGCGGTACGCCAGGCCGCGGTTGAAATGGGTGAAGACGTTGCGCGCGACGATCAGGTGGAATTCGTTGAACGACCCGTCGGAGGCGAGGTTGTGCTGGGCGAAGACGAGCTGCTCGCGCAAGACGGACTTGTAGGCGGCGGTCGAGCCGGCGATGTCGAGATAGTCCGAGAAGAGGCGCGTGCCGCCGGCCTCGGTATAGCGCTGGGAGCATTCGTCGAGCAGCTCGGTCGAGAACGTGCCGGCCTTGGCGCGGTCGACCGCCGCGGCGCTGAGGTCCGTCGCGTAGATGCGGGTGCGATGCGAGAAGTTCGCCTCGCGCAGCAGGATCGCCAGCGCGTAGGCGTCGTCGCCCGACCCGATCACCCACACGCGCGCGTGCGGGAAGGTTCGCAGGCGTGGCAGCACGCGCTGCCGGAAGGCGTCGAAGAACGCCGGCTCGCGAAACGGCGAGCTGGCGTTGCGGGTCAGGGCGTCGACTAGGCGTGAGAGCGCCGCCGGCTCGTGCAGGATCCGCTCGAGCAGCCCGGTCGTCGTCGTCGCGCCCTCGGCGCGCATCCGCTCGGCGACCCGGCGCTTGATCGTCGCGGGCGAGTACTCGCGGAAATCGAAGCCCGAGACACGCAGAATCCCCTCCAGCAGCAGGTGAAGCTCGAGGTCGGCGATCCCCGGTGCGGCGACCTTCGGGTCGCGGGCGACCTTGGCGGGCAAAGCGGTTCCGGCTCCGCTTTGACCGATAAAGTCGATCATGCCGTGACGCGCAGCCAGACGCGGACGAGCGCGACGAGCTGATCGATGTCGACCGGCTTGGAGATGTACTCGGATGCTCCGGCCGCCAGGCACTGCTCGCGATCGCCCTTCATCGCTTTGGCGGTCAGCGCGATGATCGGCAACCCGTTCCACTGCGCTTGGGCGCGAATGCGGCGGATCGTCTCGTACCCGTCCATCTCCGGCATCATGATGTCCATCAGGACGACGTCGATCTCCGGGTGCGTGCCCAGCAGCGCGATCGCCTCCGCTCCCGACTCGGCGCTGAGGACGTGCATGTTGTAGTCCTCGAGCGAGGTGCGCAGGGCGTAGATGTTGCGCACGTCGTCGTCGGTGATGAGGATCGTGCGCCCTTCGAGTGAGGCGTGCGCGAAGGTGGTCGCGACCGGCCGCTTGACCTCGGGCAACCGCGCCTCGACTTGGTTGAGGAAGTAACCCGTCTCCTCGATCAGCCGTTCGGCCGACATCGCGTCCTTGACGATCACCGACTCGGAGAGCTGGCGCAGCAGCGCGTCCTCGCGCTCGGTCAGCTCGCGTCCGGTGTAGACGATCACCGGGACGCGCAGGTGCGCGGGATGTTGCTTGACCCGCTCGATCAGGGTGAGCCCGTCCATGTCGGGCAGGCCGAGATCGACGATGACGCAGTCGAACTTCGCCTGGTCGAGCGCGCCCAGCGCCTGGGATCCGGTCGAGACGGCGGTGACCGTCACCTCGCCGGCTTGGATCAGGCTCGCCATCGCCGAGAGCTGGGTGACGTCGTCCTCGACGACCAGGACGTTGCGTGCCGCGGCGCCGGCGAAGCCGAGCAGGTTGTCGAAGGCCTGGGTCAGCGCGTCCTCGCTGGCCGGTTTGCGCAGGTGCGCGAACGCGCCGGCGTCGAGCGCCTTCTGCCACTGCTCCTCACCGGAGATCACGTGGACGGGGATCGCCTTCGTCCCGGGCTCGCGCTTGAGCTGGTCGAGCAGCGCCCAGCCGTCGACGTCGGGCAACCCGATGTCGAGCGTGATCGCATCGGGGATGAACTGCCGCGCCAGCGCCAGTCCCTCGGCGCCGGTCCGCGCGATCAAGCCCTTGAAGCCGCGATCGCGGGCCAGGCCGAGCAGAATGCGCGTGAAGGTCGCGTCGTCCTCGACGATCAGAGCGACGCGGTCGTGCGGGCGCACGTCCTCGCGATCGTCTTCGAGGGGTCCGGACGAGGGCACGACCGGCGTGCGGGTCGCCGCCGGCGCCAGTTGGACGCGCAGCGGTGGAGCGACGAACTCGCCCACCGTCGCGCGCGTCGTCCGCTCGAGCGGCTGGAAGAAGGTGAAGGTCGAACCCCGGCCGGCCTCCGACTCGATCGCCATGTCGCCGCCGAGCAGCCCGGCGATCTCGCGCGAGATCGCCAAGCCCAGGCCCGTACCACCGTACTTGCGGGCCGTCGACATGTCGGCTTGCTGGAACGCTTCGAAGACCACGTTGTGCTTGTCGGCCGGGATCCCGATCCCGGTGTCGCGGACGGAGAAGGCGACGAAGGGGGCGACGTGCCCCTCGACGGTCCGCTCGACCCGCTGCAGCAGCAGCTCGACCGAGCCGTGCGCGGTGAACTTGAACGCGTTCGAGAGCAGGTTTTTGAGGATCTGCATCAGCCGCGTCTGATCGGTCTCGATCGTGTCGGGGACGTCGGAACCGACTTGGATCGCGAAGCGCAGCCCGCGCTCCTGCGCGACGCCGCGGAAGGTGCGCTCGACGTCGTCGCAGATGTCGGTGACGCGCTGTTCGGCGATGTCGACCGACGTCGTCCCCGACTCGATCTTCGAGAGGTCGAGGATGTCGTTGATCAGGGTGAGCAGATCGGTGCCGGCCCGCCGGATCGTCTGCGCCATGTCGACCTGCCGGCCGGTCAGATTGGCTTCCTTGTTGTCGCCGAGCTGCTTGGAGAGGATCAGCAGCGAGTTGAGCGGCGTGCGCAGCTCGTGCGACATGTTGGCCAGGAACTGGGACTTGTACTTTGAGGTCAGCGCGAGCTGCGACGCCTTCTGCTCGAGCGCGCGCCGCGCTTCCTCGATCTCACGGGTGCGTTTCTCGACCTCTTCGTTTTGCTCGGCCAGCAGGCGCGCTTTCTCTTCGAGCTCCTCGTTGGTCTGCTGCAGCTCTTCTTGCTGCGACTGCAGCTCGGTCGTGAGCGACTGCGACTGCTTGAGGAGCTCTTCGGTGCGCATCGTGGCGGCGATCGTGTTGAGGACGATGCCGATCGACTGGGTGAGCTGGTCGAGGAACAGGAGATGGTTGTCGCGGAACGGCTCGAACGAGGCCAGCTCGATGACGGCCTTGATGTCGCCCTCGAAGAGCACCGGCAGCGCGACGACGTTGAGCGGGCTCCCGGTGCCCGAGCCCGAGCTGACCTGGAGGTAGTCCCGCGGCACGTTGCTGATCAGGATACGATTCTTCTCGGCGACGCACTGGCCGATCAGCCCTTCGCCCGGACCGAACTGGAGGGTTCCACGGCGGCGCGGCGCGGCGTAGCCGGCCGTGTAGCGCAGCAGCGGTGTCTCGTCGATCGGCTCGTTGAGGTAGAAGATGCCGACCTGCGCGTTCACCAGCGGCGCCAACTCGTTCATGATCATCTTGGCGACGGTCTTGATGTCTTTCTGGCCCTGGAGCATCCCGGTGAAGCGCGCGACGTTCGTCTTGAGCCAGTCCTGCTCTTGGTTCTTGCGCGTCGTGTCGCGCAAGTTGCGGATCATCTCGTTGACGTTCTCGGTCAACAAGCCGACCTCGCCCTGCGCGCCGACCTCGATCGTGCGCGAGAGGTCGCCCTTGGTGACCGCCGTCGCGACCTCGCCGATCGCACGGATCTGCGAGGTGAGCTGGGCGGCGAGCTGGTTGACCGAGTCGGTCAGGTCGCGCCACAGACCGGCGGCGCCCGGCACCTCGGCTTGACCGCCGAGCTTCCCTTCGAAACCGACCTCGCGAGCGACCGAGGTCACTTGGTCGGCGAAGATCGCCAGCGTGTCGATCATCCCGTTGATCGTGTCGCCGAGCTCGGCGATCTCGCCCTTCACGTCGAGGATCAGCTTGCGCTTGAGGTCGCCGTTGGCGACCGCGGTGACGACTTTGGCGATACCGCGGACCTGGTTGGTCAGATTCGAGGCCATGAAGTTGACGTTGTCGGTCAGGTCCTTCCACGTCCCGGCGACGCCGGGGACGGCGGCCTGCCCGCCGAGGATCCCTTCGGAGCCGACCTCGCGCGCGACGCGCGTGACCTCACCGGCGAAGGCGTTAAGCTGGTCGACCATCGTGTTGATGGTGTCCTTCAGCTCGAGCATCTCGCCGCGTACGTCGACGGTGACCTTCTTCGAGAGGTCGCCGTTGGCGACGGCGGTCGTGACCTTGGCGATGTTACGGACCTGGTTGGTGAGGTTGGCGGCCATCGAGTTGACCGAGTCGGTCAGGTCCTTCCAGGTTCCGGCGACACCCTGGACCTGTGCCTGCCCACCGAGGATCCCTTCGGAGCCGACCTCGCGCGCGACGCGGGTGACCTCGGCGGCGAACGCGTTGAGCTGGTCGACCATCGTGTTGACGGTGCCCTTGAGCTCGAGGATCTCGCCGCGGGCGTCGACGGTGATCTTCTTCGAAAGGTCGCCGCGCGCGACGGCGGTCGTCACGTCGGCGATGTTGCGGACCTGGGCGGTCAGCGAGGACGCCATCGAGTTGACCGAGTCGGTCAAGTCCTTCCAGGTGCCACCGACGCCGGGGACGACGGCCTGGCCGCCGAGCTTCCCGTCGGTGCCGACCTCGCGCGCGACGCGGGTGACCTCGGCGGCGAAGGCGTTGAGCTGGTCGACCATGACGTTCACGGTCGACTTGAGGTCGAGCATCTCGCCCTTGACGTCGACGGTGATCTTCTTGGAGAGATCGCCCTTGGCGACCGCGGTCGTGACGTCGGCGATGTTACGAACCTGAGAGGTCAGGTTCGAGGCCATGAAGTTGACGTTGTCGGTCAGGTCCTTCCACGTCCCGCCGACGCCTTGGACGTAGGCCTGACCGCCGAGCCGGCCTTCCGAGCCGACCTCGCGTGCGACGCGGGTGACTTCGGAGGCGAAGGCGTTGAGCTGGTCGACCATCGTGTTGACCGTGCTCTTGAGCTCGGCCATCTCGCCGCGCACGTCGACGGTGATCTTCTTGGAGAGGTCGCCGTTGGCCACGGCGGTCGTGACGTCGGCGATGTTGCGCACCTGGTTGGTGAGGTTGGCGGCCATCGAGTTGACCGAGTCGGTCAGGTCCTTCCAGGTCCCGGAGACGCCCTCGACCTGCGCCTGGCCACCGAGCTTGCCTTCGGTGCCGACTTCGCGCGCGACGCGGGTGACCTCGCTCGCGAAGGCGTTGAGCTGGTCGACCATGGTGTTGACCGTCGCCTTGAGCTCGAGCATCTCGCCCTTGACGTCGACGGTAATCTTCTTCGAAAGGTCGCCGCGCGCGACGGCGGTCGTGACGGCGGCGATGTTGCGCACCTGGTTGGTGAGGTTGGCGGCCATCGAGTTGACCGAGTCGGTCAGGTCCTTCCACGTCCCCGAGACGCCGCGCACGTCCGCTTGACCGCCCAGCCGCCCGTCGGTGCCGACTTCACGGGCCACGCGGGTGACCTCCGCGGCGAAGGCGTTGAGCTGGTCGACCATCGTGTTGACGGTCGTCTTCAGCTCGGCGACCTCGCCGCGCACCAAAACGGTGATCTTCTTGGAGAGGTCGCCGTTGGCGACGGCCGTGGTGACCTCGGCGATGTTGCGCACCTGGTTGGTGAGGTTGGCGGCCATCGAGTTGACCGAGTCGGTGAGGTCCTTCCAGGTCCCGGCGACGCCTTCGACGATCGCTTGACCGCCGAGCCGTCCGTCGGTCCCGACCTCGCGCGCGACGCGCGTGACCTCGGCCGCAAACGTGTTGAGCTGGTCGACCATGACGTTGACGGTCGACTTGAGATCGAGCATCTCGCCCTTGACGTCGACGGTGATCTTCTTGGAGAGGTCACCCTGCGCGACGGCGGTCGTGACCTCGGCGATGTTGCGGACTTGCGCCGTCAGGTTGCGCGCCATCGAGTTGACGGAGTCGGTCAGGTCCTTCCACGTCCCGGCGACGCCTTCGACCTGCGCCTGCCCGCCGAGCCGGCCCTCGGAACCGACCTCGCGCGCGACGCGGGTGACCTCGCTCGCGAAGCCGTTGAGCTGGTCGACCATGGTGTTGACCGTCGCCTTGAGCTCGAGCATCTCGCCCTTGACGTCGACGGTGATCTTCTTGGAGAGGTCGCCCTTGGCGACGGCCGTCGTGACGTCGGCGATGTTGCGAACCTGCGAGGTCAGGTTGCCGGCCATCGTGTTGACCGAGTCGGTCAGGTCCTTCCACGTTCCGGCGACGCCGCGCACGTCAGCCTGACCGCCCAGGCGGCCCTCGGAGCCGACCTCGCGCGCGACGCGGGTGACCTCGGCGGCGAAGGTGTTCAACTGGTCGACCATCGTGTTGATGGTCTCCTTGAGCTGCAGGATCTCGCCGCGCGCCTCGACGGTGATCTTCTTGGAGAGGTTGCCGTTCGCGACGGCCGTCGTCACGTCGGCGATGTTGCGGATCTGGTTCGTCAGCGTCCCGGCCATCGAGTTGACCGAGTCGGTCAGGTCCTTCCATGTCCCGGCGACGCCGCGCACGTGCGCCTGGCCGCCGAGGATTCCCTCGGAACCGACCTCGCGCGCGACGCGCGTCACCTCACCGGCGAACGCATTGAGCTGATCGACCATGGCGTTGATGGTGCGCGCGCTGCGCAGGAACTCGCCCTTGAGCGGGCGTCCGTCGACCTCGAGCGCCATCTGCTGCGAGAGGTCGCCGCGGGCGACCGCGCCGAGCACACGGCCCGTCTCGGCGATCGGGTGGGTCAAGTCGTCGATGAGACGGTTGATCGCCAGCAATTTTTCGCCGTAGCCGCCGGGCGCCAGTAACTCTGCCCGCTGTCCCAGACGACCGTCGTGGCCGACGACGGTCGAGATGCGCTGCATCTCGCGCAGCACCCGCGCGTTGCAGCCGACCATCTCGTTGAAGGCCTCGGCGATGTCGCCGTCCAGGCCGTCCCACGTCGTGGGCAGCTTGACCGTGAAGTCGCCTCGGCCGACCGCGCGCAGGGCCGTCAGCAGGGCTCGCCGGGTGTGATCCACGCCGCCCCGCTTGGGCGCTCGGCCGGCGCCGTTGGCTGCGGCGGCCCCTGGGCCGGCCGGCCCGCTCGGGTGCTTTCCATTGGTCTTGGCTTTGCCGGCGACGGCCGCGGACACCATGCACGAACTCCTCGGAAGTGGGACCAAACCATACAGAAACGACGTGGTGCGCGCGATCGGCACCGCGAGCTGAGCTGCGACGAGCTCTCTTGGGGAGCAAGCTACCCGTCGGCGCACAGGCCGAAACTTACCTGGCCGGCGCCCGTCTGTACGGTCGCGCGATTGTTGCGCGGTTCCAGGGCGTTTCGGAAAGAGCAACCGAGGGTATCGCAGCGTCCGAGGAGGATCCCGCGCTGACTGCAGGGACCAGATGGTGAGCGCGATCGGCGACCGGCCTTTCGCCGCGTCGATGCGCTTGTTGGCGGCCGTGAGCCGCGAGCTGGCGACGTCGTTTGATTTCGCCGAGACCCTGCTGGCCGTCGGCGGCCTGGTCGTGCCCGAGTTCGCCGACGGCTTCGCCGTCGAGTTGGCCGAGGGCGAAAACCGGCGCGGGCTGGTGCGCCGCGGCACGCTGGGCACCGATGCGCGGACGATCCCACTGGTGGCTCGCGGTCGGACGCTGGGCGTCCTGCGGGTCGCGCCGCGCGACCGCAAGGCGGCGGGGCCCGATCTGTGGGAGGACCTCGCGATCCGCATCGCCGTCGCGATCGACGCGGGGCAGATGGTCGCGCGCGAGCACCACGTCGCCGACACCCTCCAGCGGGCGCTGCTCCCCGAGCGGCTCCCGGTCTCGGAGCGGTTCCAGTTCGACGCCGCCTATCTCCCGGGCACGGAAGAAGCGATCGTCGGCGGCGACTGGTACGATGCGTTCCACCTGCCCGACGGACGAATCGCACTCTCGATCGGCGACGTCGCCGGCCACGGTCTGCGCGCCGCGATCGTGATGGGCGAGGTCCGCCAGGCTTTCCGAGCCGCGGCCCTCGATCCCACCTCGCCTTCGCTCGTGCTCGAGCGCGCCAACACGATCGTCAACATGCGCCCCAACCCGGTGATGGTGACCGCGATCTTCGCGATCGTCGACCCGGCCGACGGGACGCTGACCTATGCCGCGGCCGGCCATCCCCCACCGCTCATCGCGCTGCCGTCGGGGACCGTCCAAGCCCTCCCCAAGGATGGTTTGCCGCTCGGCATCGTCGACCGAGTCGATGCCAGCGACTGGACGTTTACGGTCCCGCCGGGGGCGAGCTTCGTGCTCTACACCGACGGTTTGATCGAATACGGCCGCGACGTCATCGCGGGCGAGCGGCGGTTGCTGGACTGCGTGCGCGAGGCCGTCCTGACCAACGAGACCGAACCGGCGGACGCATTGCAGCGCTCCGTCTTCACCGAGACGGTGAACACCGACGACGTCGCTACGCTGGTCATGACGGCGCTCGAACGAGAGAGCACCACCTTCGACTTCACCTTCACCGCCGTGCCGTTGGCGGTGCCGCTGGTGCGCCGTTCGCTGGCGCGCTTTCTCGAACGGCTGGACGTCGACGGCGACCACACCTTCGCAATTCTCTCGGCGACCGGCGAGGCGCTCGCCAACGCGGTCGAACACGCGTACACCGGCTCGCCGGGATTGGTGCGCGTCCATGCCGAGGTCAACCACGACCTGCTCGTCGTCGTCGTCGAGGACGAGGGGAAGTGGAAACCGGCGCAGCCGCGCGAGGAGCGTGGGCGCGGATTGCCCTTGATGCGGGCGCTCACCCACGCGCTCGAGATCCACATGCACCAGGCGCGCACCGAGGTACGCCTGTCGCTGCGACTGCGCGAGCAGCGCGCCTCGGCCTAGCAGCCGGCCCGACGCCGGCTTTCACGGTCGCTCGTGCCGTGGAATGAAGCCCGGCGGGTAACACCGTTGGCATGGTCGTCGGTACCGAAGAGAACAATCGATTCCTGACCGGGTTGGCGCCGGGCACGCGCTTGCGGCTCGAAGCTCGCTTGACCGTGCACGGCGGCGGGATCGGGGACGTCCTGCACGCGGGCAGTTCGTCGATCGACGCCATCTGGTTCCCACTCTCCGGGATCGTCTCGACGCTGCGACCGCTCGAGGATGACTCGAGCGTCGAGGTCGACGCAGCCGGCGCGGAAGGGTTCGTGGGTATCGAGTTGGCGCTGGGCCACCGTCGGACGCCGGATACCTGGATCGTGCAATCGCCGGGACGCTTCGCTCGGCTCGACGCGCAGACGTTCCTGGGCCTGTTCGATCGCGACGCCGCGCTGCGCGAAGCGGTGCTGCGCTACGTCGCAATCGTCCTCGCCGTACGCGGCCAGTGGGTCGCCTGCAATGCGCGCCACACGATCGAACAGCGGTTGGCGAAGTGGCTCTTGGCGGCGCGCGATCGGGTCGGCGGGGATATTCAGATCACCCAGGACGTCGTGGCGATGATGCTCGGCGTGCGCCGCGCCAGCGTCGTCAGCGTGCTCGGGCGGCTGGTCGACGACGGCCTGGTCGCGCACGGGTACGCTCGCGTGCGGATCCTCGACGACCGGCGGCTCGAAGCGGTCGCCTGTCCATGCTACGCAACCGCCGCCGAGCTGCGCGGCGACGTCGCATAGCGCTGGACCGCGGGGAGGGTTTCCGGCGACGCTCCGCCGGGTAGAGGGCAAGGGTGGGTTCGTCGCAATCCACGCCCACGCCGGTCCGCCGCCCTGCGCTCTTCGGAGCGCGCGGCGTGCCGGATGCCTCGGCGATCGGGCGCCCTTCGAGAGAAAGCGGCCCAGATGGATAACTTGGTGCTCTGCCCCTGCGGCCATGCGCTGACCCGCCACGATGCCGGCGGGTGCGCCGGAGACCAGGTGCGCCGCTGCGGCTGCCCGCGCGACCGGCGCTCGGCGCTGGAGTCCGCCGTCGAGTCGGCACGCAACCGACCGCCCGCCGGGGCGGCTGCCGCCGAGCGGCGCATCAGCGCCGCCTGAGCCAGCGCGTGATTGGGTCCCCTTGACCCGGCTGGACGGCAGATGCTACGATACCGCCCTATGCCCCTCGGCGGATAGCGGCATAACGGATGAGCGAGGACCCCTCACTCTGGTGGGGCGGTCCTTGCCCTTTTGTTGTGCCCCGACGACGACCGGCCGAGTGCGCGTGTAACCACGCAGGAAGAACCCCCAGAGCAGAATGGCGACGAAGACGACCGCAGACAAGCCCAAGACCCGCAGCCGCAAGAAGACCGACGTGGTGCCGGTGGCGGGAAGCGGCTCGAATGCGGTCCGGCAACAGAACATCGCGAGCGCGAGCTTCCATGTCCCCGAGGAAGCATTCACCGTCGACCTTCCCGACGATCCTGGCGCCAAGCGGACTCGCCACTCGTTTGCGAAGATCGCAGACGTTTTGCAACTGCCCGACCTGATCGAGCTGCAGAAAGCGTCCTTCAAGTGGTTCGTCAACGACGGGCTGAAGGACGCGTTCGAGTCGATCTCGCCGATCAAGGATTTCACCGGTAACCTCGTGCTCGAGTTCGGTGAGCATTCACTGGGCGAGCCGAAGTACTCGGTCGAGGAGTGCCGCGAGCGCGACATGACCTACTCGGCGCCGCTGCGCGTGCGAGTCCGGCTCATCACGGCCGAGTCCGGCGAGATCAAGGGTATCCCTGACCAAGAGATTTTCATGGGCGACTTCCCGCTCATGACGGACAAGGGTACCTTCATGATCAACGGCGCGGAGCGCGTGATCGTGAGCCAGCTCGTCCGTTCGCCGGGCGTCTATTTTCTGCAAGACGTCGATACGAACAACCGCCCGACGTTCAACGCGACGATCATCCCCAACCGCGGTGCCTGGATCGAGTTCGAAACCGACAACGGGACGAAGAACGACGAGACCGAGGGCACGATCGGCGTCCGCATCGACAAGAACCGCAAGATCTACGCGACGACGTTCGTGCGCGCCCTCTCGCGCCCCGACCTCGGCTTCGCTTGGGAGTCGGACGAGGCGATCCTCGCCTTGTTCGACCACTCGCCCCTGATCGCGAACTGCCTGGACAAAGATAAGGACGTCAAGACCAAGGAAGACGCGCTCAAGGAGATCTACAAGAAGCTGCGCCCCGGCGAGCCCGAAAACGCGGAGAACGCCGAGAAGCTGCTCGAATCGCTGTTCTTCGACGAGAAGCGCTACGATCTGGCCGGCGTGGGCCGCTACAAGCTGAGCGGAAAGCTCGAGCGCGAGTACGCGGCTGCCGGTCTGCGCATCCCCAACATCGACAAGAAGGCACTCACCCGCGAGGACATGATCGCGGTGCTGCGCCGGCTGATCAAAGTCGCCACGCGCCAGGTCAACAAGGACGACATCGACCATCTCGGCAACCGTCGCATCCGCTCGGTCGGCGAGTTGCTGCAGAACCAGTTCCGCGTCGGCCTGTTGCGCTTGGAGCGCGTCGTGCGCGAGCGCATGACGGTCCAAGACATCGAGACCGTCACCCCGCAGGCGCTGATCAACATCCGGCCGGTCGTCGCCGCGATCAAGGAATTCTTCGGCTCCAGCCAGCTCTCGCAGTTCATGGACCAGACCAACTCGCTCGCCGAGCTGACGCACAAGCGGCGTCTGTCGGCGCTCGGGCCAGGTGGTCTCTCGCGCGAGCGCGCCGGCTTCGAAGTCCGCGACGTCCATCACTCGCACTACGGCCGCATCTGCCCGATCGAGACGCCGGAAGGCCCGAACATCGGTCTGATCGGCTCGCTGGCGACGTTTGCCCGCGTCAACCGCTACGGTTTCATCGAGACGCCCTACCGGGTCGTGCGCGACGGCATCGTCAGCAACGAGATCCGCTACTTCACGGCCGACCGTGAGGACGAGTACATCATCGCGCAGGCGAACACCGAGATCGACGCGGCGGGCAAGATCACCGTGCCGTCGGTCGTTGCTCGTTTCGCCGAGGAATACGTCGAGGAGCCGCCGGGGCGCGTCCAGCTGATGGACGTCTCGCCCAAGCAGATCGTCTCGGTCGCGACCGCCCTGATCCCATTCCTCGAGCACGACGACGCCAACCGCGCCTTGATGGGCGCCAACATGCAGCGCCAGGCCGTTCCGCTGCTCCGCCCGCAGGCGCCGATCATCGGCACCGGGATGGAGTACCGCGCGGCCAAGGACTCCGGCGGCTGCGTGCTCACCCGCGCCGCCGGCGAGGTCCTTGCGGCCGATGCGCACCAGATCACCATCAAGCACGACGATGATGGGCTCGAGCACACCTACGATCTGCTCAAGTTCACCCGCTCGAACGCGGGGACGTGCATCAACCAGCGCCCGATCGTCGCGGTCGGCGACCACGTCGTGCGCGGCCAGATCCTGGCCGACGGCCCGTCCTCGGATGAGGGCGAGCTCGCGTTGGGGCAGAACGTGCTGGTAGCGTTCATGCCGTGGGAAGGTTACAACTACGAGGACGCGATCCTCATCTCCGAGCGGATGGTCAAGGACGACCGCTTCACCTCGATTCACATCGAGGAGTACGAGTGCGAAGCCCGCGACACGAAACTCGGACCCGAAGAGATCACGCGCGACATCCCGAACGTCGGTGAGGATTCGCTCAAGGACCTCGATGAGAGCGGGATCATCCGGATCGGCGCCGAGGTGCGCCCGGAAGACATCCTGGTCGGCAAGGTTACGCCCAAGGGCGAGACCGAGCTGACGGCCGAGGAGCGGCTGCTGCGCGCGATCTTCGGTGAGAAGTCGCGCGAAGTGCGCGACACCTCGCTGAAAGTGCCGCACGGCGAAAAGGGCAAGATCATCGACGTCAAGCGCTTCTCGCGCGAGAACGGCGACGAGCTGAGCCCTGGCGTCAACCACTTGGTGCGCGTCTACGTCGCGCAGAAGCGCAAGATTCTGCAGGGCGACAAGATGGCCGGCCGGCACGGCAACAAGGGTGTCATCGCCAAGGTGCTGCCGGAAGAGGACATGCCGTACATGGAAGACGGCACGCCGGTCGACATCGTGCTCAACCCGTTGGGCGTGCCCTCGCGCATGAATCTCGGGCAGATCATGGAGACGCATCTGGGTTGGGCGGCGGCGATGCTGGGCTTCCACATCGCGACGCCGGTCTTCGACGGCGCGCACTCCGAGGACATCAGCGAGTGGCTGCAGGACGCGGGTCTGCCGGCGGACGGCAAGACCTGGCTGCGCGACGGCCGCGCGGGCACGCGGTTCGGCCGCCCGATCACCGTCGGCTACATCTACATGCTCAAGCTCGCGCATCTCGTGGACGACAAGATCCACGCCCGGTCCACCGGTCCATACTCGATGATCACGCAGCAGCCCCTCGGCGGTAAAGCGCAGTTCGGCGGCCAGCGATTCGGCGAGATGGAAGTCTGGGCGCTCGAAGCGTACGGCGCAGCGTATACGCTGCAAGAACTCCTCACGGTCAAGTCCGACGACGTCGTCGGCCGCGTGAAGACGTACGAAGCGATCGTCAAGGGTGAGAACGTGCTCGAGCCCGGCGTGCCGGAATCGTTCAAGGTGCTCATCAAGGAGCTCCAGTCACTGGCGCTCGACGTCAAGGTACTCACGGAAACGCGCGAAGAAGTCGAGATCCGCATCGCGGACGACGACATGTCGGAGCGCGCGCAAGAGATCGGTCTGCTCATGGGCGACGAAGATCCGCGTCTCTCGCAAACG
>Ga0302177_10002155_pt1 | contig 13975 bp, 9 predicted proteins | sample I_Palsa_E1_2_FD_198780 | JGI IMG/M metagenome (GOLD analysis project Ga0302177, IMG submission 198780) | Peat permafrost microbial communities from Stordalen Mire near Abisko, Sweden - I_Palsa_E1_2 | ecosystem: Environmental > Terrestrial > Soil > Palsa > Peat permafrost | place: Sweden: Abisko... | reverse complement strand
CTCCACGCTGCCTCTGGTCAGTTCCATGAACGCCTCCTCCAGCGAAGCCTTGACGGGGATGAGCTCGAACAGGACGATGCCATGGGCGGCGGCCAGCTTCCCCACCTCGGCGCTGTCCATCCCGGTGATCTCGATGACGTCGGGGCCGGTCCCGGCGTCCGGGCCGGCCGCCGGTGCGGCCGCCGCCCGGGAGGTGCTCCCGGCCCGGACGGTGGCGCCGGCCTCGCGGCAGCGGGCGGCCAGCTCGGCCGCCTGCGGGCTGCGGACGTGTACCGACTGCTGGGAACTGGACCGCGTGAACTCGTCCACGCTGGTATCGGCGATCAGCCGGCCCTTGCCGATCACCAGCAGGTGGTCGGCGGTCAGGGCCATCTCGCTCATCAGGTGGCTGGAGACCAGCACGGTGCGGCCCTCGGCGGCCTGCGCCCGCAGGAGGGTCCGGACCCAGTGGATGCCGTCGGGGTCCAGGCCGTTCACCGGTTCGTCGAAGATGAGCACGGCCGGGTCCCCGAGGAGCGCCGAGGCGATGCCGAGCCGCTGGCCCATGCCCAGCGACAAGCCCTTCGCCCGGCGCCTGGCCACGTCCTCGAGACCGACGATGCGGAGCACCTCGTCCACCCGGCTGCGGGGGATGCCGTTACTGCGGGCCAGGCATAGCAGGTGGTCGCGGGCCCGGCGGCCGCCGTGCAGCGCCTTGGCGTCGAGGAGGGCGCCCACCTCGCGCATGGGCGCCGGCAGGTCACGGTAGCTGCGGCCGCCTACGGTGACCGAGCCCTGCGTCGGCGCGTCGAGGCCCAGGATCATCCGCATGGTGGTGGTCTTCCCGGCGCCGTTCGGGCCGAGGAAGCCGGTGACCATGCCGGGCCGGATGGAGAAAGACAGGTCGTTGACGGCCATGGTGGAGCCGTAGCGCTTGACCAGGCCGTGGGCTTCGATCATCGCTCTACGCGAACGGGACGGCGAAGTCGCAGTCGGGGACACTCGTCTCGGTGATGGGTCCGGTCGCGAGATAGGTGATGCGCAGGCCGAGGTCTTCGGGCTTGATGGTAAGACGCTCATCCTCGATGCCCTGCTCCTGCTTCCAAGCCTCCAGTGACTCGACAGCGGGCTGAAAGTGCACCGCTGAGATCCCGGCCGGGCCAGCTGGCAGCGCGACGAACGCCTCCCGGTGCGCCGGCTCGGTTCGCACCGTCAGCTCGGGATAGTGCCCGGCGAGGGCATGTGCCTCCGCCTGCGGAACCGGCCTGCACCATTCGACCGGACCATCGCTGTCACCGCTCACCCAGCCCCAGTAGATGCAGAAGGCCGCGCCTTCTCGTCCTCCGATCCTCGGCAGCGGGCGCTCGCGCATGATCGCGATGAACTCCTTGCCGAATGCCCATTGCCCCTGCTCGTCGACGTTTCGCTTCAAGCAGAGCAGGCTCCGCTCGGGCATCTCCCGGGTGGCGACTTCGTACATGACGAACCTCTTTCCGCTCAATCGGCTGACGAGGTAGTCGGCTAGTTCGCGCCGCGCGTCGTGGGCCGCTTCGGCGTCGCGCCAATGCTTAGCGATGCGCGTCGCCGCATCGGCCGGATCGCACCCGAGCAGCTCCTTGACCGCCGCGAGCGGCAACTGCAACTGGCGCAGCATCACCACCAGGCGTGCCTCGTCGAGCTGGGCCGTGCCGTAGTAGCGATAACCGCTGGCCTGGTCGACGCGCGCGGGCACCAGCACCCCGCGTTCGTCGTAGAGGCGGAGCGCCCTCAGCGAAAGGCGCGACCGTCGTGCGAACTCTCCGATGCTGATTTCTTCCACGCCGACTCCCTCGTCGCCGGGCCGATTCGACCCGGCAAGATGAGTGTGCGGGCTCCCCCAAGGTGAGAGTCAAGCCGGCCGGCCGCCAGCCATCTCCCGGCGCCGAGCCGGCCAGCTAGGAGCTCAGGGCCGCGGCGAGTGACTGCGCGGCCCTGGCGAGCGACTGCGCGGCCCGGTCGCGGCCGGACATCAGGGTGACGGGCAGCGGCCACGGGATGGCCAGCTCCGGGTCGTCGAACGCGAAGGACACGTCCTGGGACGGGTCGTGCGGCCGGTCGATCCGGTAGGAAACGTCCGCCGGGTCGGTGAGGGCCTGGAAGCCATGCGCGCACCCGGACGGGACGTAGAGCGACGTCTGCTCGGTATCCCGCAGTTCGAAGCTCGCCCAGTTGAGGTAGGTCGGCGAGCCCGGGCGCAGGTCAACGATCACGTCGTAGATGGCGCCATACGAGCACCTCACGAGCTTGGACTCGCCGGCGCCACGCCGCACGTGCATGCCGCGCACGACCCCGCGGATGGAACGGGACACGCTGTCCTGGGCGAAGGCGGCAGGGTCGATGCCCGCGCTCCGCGCCACCTGCGCGTCGAAGGTGCGGCAGAAGAACCCGCGCTCGTCCACGTGCGGGGCCGGCTGGAACAGCAGGGCGCCGTCGACGCGCTCGACGGCGGTGACCCTCACGAGGCCTGGAGGCCGGCCGTCGCCGAATCGGTCGAGGTGGCCGTCTGGGCTGCTGCCGAACCGGCCGAGGGGGCGGCCTTGCCCACCGGGGACAGGTGCGCCCATAGGTGCCAGCCCATGAGGTTCCCGCCGGGCAGGCCGTGGACGGGCAGCGGCGGGGCGTGCATGAAGCGCTTGTAGGTGCGGGTGACCCGGAAGGACGGGAACTCCCGCTCGATGCGCTTGCGGTCCCACACCGAGGAATACGGGTTGCCCGGGCCGTCGGTGTTGTAGTGGATGAACTCCTTGAGCCGCAGGTAACGGCCCAGTCCCATCTTGTTGGCGTTGTCCAGGTGGGCGGCGAGCATCCCGCCGTCGGGGTCGGCCTTGAGCAGGCCTGCCTTGGCCAGCGGGAACGCGGCGAGCAGCGCGGCCCGGCGGACCAGGCCGATGGCCACCAGGTAGTTCAGTGACCAGCGGGCGTACATCATGATGACGAGCTCCCCGCCCGGGCGCAGCACCCGGTGGATCTCCTTCTGCGCCTGGCCGATGTCCGGGACCACGAGCAGCACGCCGTGGCTGAAGACCATGTCGAAGCTGTTGTCCTCGAACGGCAGGTCCAGGACGCTGCCCTGCTTCAGGTCATCGAAGGGCAGTTCGCGCAGCGTCAGCCGGGTCCGGACGCGCTCGACGGACTCGCCCGTGAGGTCGACACCGGACCAGCGGGCACCCCGCCGGATCAGGCTCTCGGAGTCCGCGCCCTGGCCCAGCCCGATCTCAAGCACCCGCTTGCCCGAGACCCCCAAGCCGTCCAGGCACGCCGGAATATGGCTCTCCATGTCGTAGCGGAACTTGTCATAGTCGGAGAAAAACTTCTCGTAGTCGCCGCCGAAGCGGTCCCGCAGGCCACCCACCAGGGCGTCGCCGCAGGAATGGTCCTGCCAGAAGTCCTGAACCGTCTTCTCGTCCATCAGCTCCACAACCAATCCATTATAACGAGGCCCCTCCAGGGCCCTCGAATACTCGAATAAGAGCGTCCCGGAGTGCGCGTTGATACACCGCGAACCCGCAAGTTGCCAGTGCCGCCGCAACCTGCGCATACCCGCTCGTCGGCCCGGCCCGTGCTCACCCGCACCGCCCCGATGTGACATCGGGGCGGTAGGAGCCGCACCGATGTCACATTGGGCCGGTTATAACCGGCCCAATGTTCCATAGGGCCGGCTGGCCGCGGGTCACGCTGGCCCCACGGGTCGCGGCGGCCCCTGGAGGCCCTTAGGTTCGCGGCCGGAGGCTGCCGCGGCTTGCCGTCGCGCTTCCCGGCTGCTGTGCTCCCGGCCGCGGGCCCGACCACCGCCTGGGCGAAGGTAACTGGACGCCGCACTAGGTGACCATATCGGGGCGTTCCGCCGGCGGGGCCAGCTCGGCCGAGGTGGCGGTCTTGCCTGCCGCAGAACCGGTCGAAGTGGCGGTCTGGCCGGCCGAGGTGAAGGTCTTGCCCACCGGGGACAGGTGCGCCCATAGGTGCCAGCCCATGAGGTTCCCGCCGGGCAGGCCGTGCACGGGCAGCGGCGGGGCGTGCATGAAGCGCTTGTAGGTGCGGGTGACCCGGAAGGACGGGAAGTCCCGCTCGATGCGCTTGGCGTCATACACCAGGGCGTGCGGGTTGCCCGGGCCGTCGGTGTTGTAGTTGATGAACTCCTTGAGCCGCAGGTAACGGCCCAGTCCGATCTTGTTGGCGTTGTCCAGGTGGGCGGCGAGCATGCCGCCGTCGGGGTCGGCCTTGAGCAGGCCGGCCTTGGCCAGCGGGAACGCGGCGAGCAGCGCGGCGCGGCGGACCAGGCCGATGGCCACCAGGTAGTTCAGTGACCAGCGGGCGTACATCATGATGACGAGCTCCCCGCCCGGGCGCAGCACCCGGTAGATCTCCTTCTGCGCCCCGGCGATGTCGGGAACGTGGTGCAGCACGCCGTGGCTGAAGACCATGTCGAAGCTGTTGTCCTCGAACGGCAGGTCCAGGACGCTGCCCTGCTTCAGGTCATCGAAGGGCAGTTCGCGCAGCGTCAGCCGGGTCCGGACGCGCTCGACGGACTCGCCCGTGAGGTCGACACCGGACCAGCGGGCGCCCCGCCGGATCAGGCTCTCGGAGTCCGCGCCCTGGCCCAGCCCGATCTCAAGCACCCGCTTGCCCGAGACCCCCAAGCCGTCCAGGCACGCCGGAATATGGCTCTCCATGTCGTAGCGGAACTTGTCATAGTCAGAGAAAAACTTCTCGTAGTCGCCGCCGAAGCGGTCCCGCAGGCCACCCACCAGGGCGTCGCCGCAGGCGTGGTTCTGCCAGAAGTCCTGAACTGTCGTCTCGTCCATCAGCTCCACATACCGCCCATATTGGCGCCTACGTCTTTGTTATAGGAGCGTCGCGAAGGGGCTGCTGATACCCCGCCGCGCCTTGGGGACTCGACGGTGCCGTGCCCAGGGACCAGAAACGCCCGGGAGAACATAGCCCGGGAGAACGTAGCCAGGGAAAATGTAGCCAGGGAGAACTCCGAGGGGAACATAACCGTATGATCTCGGTCATCTTCTGATTTCGGTGGCTATGCGGGTCACGCGTGTCGGCATGGCCCGTTGTCCCCGTGGTACCGCGTGCTGTACCGGCTGCGGCAGGCGGCCCGCCGTCGCGTCATCGGAGTCTGGATCGGCCACGAGTATGCCGGTGATTTCGCGGCCGCCGGCGACGGCGCTTATCGCGACCCGGGCCAGTTCGTCCGCGGTGGCCGCCCCGGCCGAGACGCCTAGCAGCGTCGCGCTGGTGCGCATCGTGGCGGGCACGTGCGGGTTCCGGCCATCGACGACCGCGACGACCACGGCCAGCGTGACGTCCGGCGGCACTTCGGTGCCGGAGTCGGAGTCGGAGACGACCAGCCGCAGGGGTCCCGGCCGTTCCGGCGACGCGGGCGGCGCGGCGCAGGCGGCGCGCAGCGTGGCCGTGACCTTCGCATCTTGCTGGGGGCCGATGACCAGGGCGGTGGGGATCCCCTGAGAGGCGGCGAAGACCGCCAGCTGGGGACCCAGCCCGAGGGCCCGGGGGTCGGAGGACAAAGACAGGACCGTGCAGGACCACCTGCCGTTCCCGCTGCCCGGGCTGGCATCGGCGGCCGCCATTTCCAGGTGCTTGATGGCGTTCCGCAGCTGCAGGGCGTACAGGGCTCCCGGCTTGTAATCCTCCAGGAGGCTGGTCCACTTCCCTGCGCTGGACGGGTGGCCGACGGGGAACGCGGCCAGGACCGGTACCCCGATGCAATTCGCTATCTCATCACGTCTTCTGAGGCGCCGGTCACGGCGGCCGACGGCCGCCGCGACCACGATGCCCAGGAACGCGCCGAAGAGCGCACCCAGCAGAGCGTAGATACCGTAATTTACGAGCTCGGCCACCCGGCCCTTCTCGGCGTTATTCGCGGCCCGCTGGAGCAACTGGGCCTGGACCCGCCCACCTGGGGTGCTTTCGGAACCGGTGTAGCTGATGTAACTGCCGGCCACGGCATTAGCTGTGGCCGCGGCATCGGCCGCGCTCTTTTCCTTTGCGCTCACCGAGATGATGTCGTCGCTTTCGCTGCCGATCTCAACCGCGAGCCTGAGCTTATTGAGCGAGGTGGCCGGACGGACATGGGGCAGCGCTGCCACGAACACCGGAATACTTTTCGCAATCACCTCCTGGGTTTCCAGGTAGGGATTGACGCCGGCTACGTTCAGGGCAGATTGCCCAGCTTGCGGCAGCAGGACCAGCGCGGTGCTCGTGACCAGGGCCGGGTTGAACGAGGCGTAGCCGCCGCCGGCCAGGAGCCCCAGGGCCACCATGATTCCCACCGGGAGCTTGTGCCGCCGGACGATCTGGATGAGCCTGCGCAGCCCCAGCCGTTGCTGGCTCATCTGGCCTCCCGGGCGTCGCGTGCGCACCATGATAGGGCAGGTTTGCGCGGGGCATCGATCTCGAGGAACTCCAGCCGCGTCGCGAGCGGCGCACCGGGCACGCAGCGTCCGCAGCCGAGGAGGGTGAAGGCGGGCACGCGGCGTCCGAGGCCGGGGGAGTACCAGCCGAGAATGGGGCTGGTCTGGCCGCGGTGCAGGCTCCACCGCAGCCCGGCCGGCAGTTCCAGCCGGGCCGCTCCCGGCCCGTCTGCCTCGGGCCAGGTCAGGATGGCACATGAACCCTCGAGGACCGCCTGCACCTGCGGACCGAGATGGAAGGCCAGCCGGACGCCGTGCCCGCTAACCCCGCCAACCCCGTTATCCCCGGTGTCCGCAGAATCCCTGGCGTCGCCGCTGTCCCCGCTAGCCCCGATCTCGTCGATGATGTCGATGCTGCGCGAGGCCCGGTCGAGCAGGACCGAGCGACGATGCGAGGCCGGCGGGTCGAGTGAGGCGTACCCGTCGTGTTCCGCGGTCCAGCGAGCGATGTCGCCGTCGTCGATGACCTCGATCTCGCGAGCTTGCGCGTGCCGCGCCCACATGAACGGACCACGTTCGCTGGACTGGTTCCGCCCGCCGAGCTCGACGGTGTTGTGCGCGATCGTGGACCGGAAATACGACCGCCACTCGCGCTCACCGTGGTAGCAGTACGTGCCCGGATCGGCCAGGATGTCAACGCCCGCGTAACGCACCTCCACCGACAGGGCGTCCGCGTGCGCGTGCGCGGCGATGCCGAGGTATCCGTGCGGCCCCCCGTCGCACCGGCACCAGATCTCGTTCTCCCCGCTGGTGCGCAGCAGCGTCAGGCCGGCGTCGGCGAACCGTGACGGTCGCTGGCCGGGCCTGCCCAGGGCGCCAGGGCGCCTGGCGCCCGCCAGGGCGCCGACCATGACGCTGCCCGCGCCGGCCGGCGTCCGCGGCCACCAGCTGAGCCGGTCGACCAGCGCGTCGGCCGTGGCCAGCAGCGGGGGCCAGGTGTTCGCCGCGGGCGGGTCGAGCAGCAGCGCCCGGCCCTCGTCCGAATCACCCTGCCGGGGCGGCCGCATCCGCTCGTCCAGCAGGGCCGCGGCGCTGTCGGCCATCGCGGTGAGCCGCTGCCACACCAGCGGGCTCAGCGGGTGCCCGCTCGCCTCGGCCTCGACCGCGGCCAGGAAGCCGAGCTCGGCCACGAACGGGTGGTAGTCCGAGGCCAGCTCGCGATTGACGCCGGACGGGAAGGTGTTGCGCAGCAGCTCGCGCTCCAGCAGCTGCGCGGACGCGCGCCGCCAGCGGTCGCTGCGGGGATACCAGGGGAAGGCGCAGCTGGCGACCAGCTGACCGGCTGCTTCCGCGATCACGTGATTGTTGGCCGAGGATCCACGGCTGCGGAAGCGCGCCAGGTACTGCTGGTGCCATTCAATCTGCCGAACGGCCAGGCCGTTCTGCTCGAACAAAGCCGTCACGCCGGGCCAGTCGTTCAGCAGGCGCCGGATCCAGGCCACGCTGATCAGGCGCAGGCCCAGCTCGATGCCGCTGGTCCAGTGGATTCCGGACAGGAACGGGTTCTCCTGCCAGAACGAGCGGAGCTGCTCGTCGACCCGCTGCGCGTACCGGTCGTCGTGGCTCAGCGCCCAGGCGGCGGCCAGCAGCGTGAGGTGCTGCAGCCGGGCGATCTCCCAGACCTGCTTGACGTTGCCGGTCTGCTCCTGCGAGCGGTGGTCGACGCGGAACGCGTAGCGGTCCGGGTGGGACCGGCGCCCGGTCACCGGGTCGCGGAACCAGTCGGGCCGTTCCAGGTCGGTGCGGAGCACCCCGAGGGTCTCCCACTCTCCCTTGAGCAGCCGGTCCGCGGCCTCGAGCACCGCCTCCCTGGCCTCGGCCGGTACCCGGGCGGCGATGTCCGGCGGCAGCACCGCGGTGAACGTCAGCCCGCCGGGGGGCGGCGGCGGCATGGCCCGGGCCAGCTGATGGCGGGTCACCTGCCGCGGCGACCAGGCGGCGCGGATCACCTGGTCCTGTATCCGCCACGCCACCTCGGCCGGGGACATCCGGGCCGCCCGGCGGGCGTACCAGGCGAGCCGTTCAATGGTCGTGCTCACACCTGTTCCGGCTTGCCGCTCAGCAGGCTGTCCCGCACCGCGATGGTCGCGCGGGTGGTAGCGGCCAGCGACTCGAACGGGATCGGCATGGCCGCGCCGGCCGCGCAGGCCTCGACGAAACGAGCCAGCTCGGCCCGCTGTCCCTTGTCCTGGCCCCGGGCCCGGATGGTGTCGTGGCCGCGCCCGGCCCAGACCGTGGCCTTGCGGAAGTTGTCAAGCCGCGCGCTGCGGCCGCCGCCGGTGGCGTCCAGCGTCTCCTTGCCGAAGCGCGGGTTGCCGCCGGCCAGGTAGCTGATCACCCCGCTGGCGCCGTTGCCGAACCGCACCGTGACCTGGAGGTCGTCGGCGTCCGGGCCGCCGGCCGCGTACACCTCTTCGGGCAGGCTGTCGGCCCACCAGCTCAGCGTGTCCAGGAAATGACCGCCCTCGCCGGTGAAGCGGGACCCCTCGCCGTCGTTGCGGTACCAGCTGTCGGCGGCCAGCGGACCGGCGTTGACCAGGTAGCGGGTCACCGCGCGCGAACTGGCCGGGCCGAAGTCGGCCTTCATCTTGGCCAGCATCGGGGCGAAACGCCGGTTGAAGCCGACCATCAGCCGGTCGTTGCCGGTCGTGGCGATCACCTCGGTGATCCGGTCCAGCTCCTCGCCGGTCAGCGCGAGCGGCTTCTCCACGAACACGGCCTTGCCGGTTTCCAGCGCCCGGCAGACCAGGTCCGCGTGGCTGGCGTGGCGGGTCACGACGAAGATCACGTCCAGCGACTCATCCTCCAGCACGGCCGACGCGCTGGTCGACGCGGTGGTGAAGCCGAACCGCCGCTGGGCGTTCACCGCCGACAGCGACTTGGTGGTCGCGACGTGGGCCAGCGCCACGTTCGGCAGCTGAGCCAGGTGGGGGAGCAGCATCGAGGAGGCGTAGTTGCCCGCGCCGATGAAGCCGATGGCCAGGGGCTTGGAGCCAGGTCCGTTCGGCCCGTTGGAGATCTTGGCCGGAGCGGACGGGACGGTGCGGACCAGGCTGCCGGCCCGCCGGGGTCTCGGGGTCGAGGCCGCCGGGTCCGGCGCCGGGTAGGAGAGCAGGACCCCGACCGCCTTCAGCGCGCCGGAGGACAGGTCGGCGTAGACCGAGCTGGCGTCGTGCATCGGGAACGTGCCGGAGACCAGCGTCTCGACCTCGAGGTCCTTGCCGGCCAGCAGGTCCAGGAAGCACTCGATGTTGCGGCGCTCGGTCCAGCGGACGTAGCCGGCCGGGTAGTCGATGCCTTCGAGCTCGTACCGGTCGTCGTAGCGGCCCGGGCCGTAGGACCGGGAGAACCGGACGTCGAGTTCCTTGTCGTAGTAGGCGTTCCAGGGCAGGTCCAGGCTGGTCTTGCCGATGTCGACGACCCGGGCCCGGTCCCGGGCCAGCTTGGCCGCGACCTCGACCGGCGCGTTGGAGGAGCCGCCCGCGGCCAGGAACACGTGGTCGGCGCCGCGGCCGCTGGTGATCTCCGCCAGCGCGGCCGTGACGGCCGCCAGGCCCTCGTCGTCCGGCGGCGCGCAGGCCACCGCGCCCGCCTGCTCGGCCAGGCGGCAGCGGGCCTCGATCGTGTCCAGCCCGACCACCCGGACGCCGGCCGCGACCAGCAGCCGGACCACCAGCTGGCCGACCAGGCCGAGCCCGATGACCAGGGAGGTCTCGCCGAGCTGCGGCTCGGCGCGGCGCACGCCCTGCATGGCGATGGCGCCCACGGTGGCGAACGCGGCGTGCTCGGGGGCCACGCCCCGCGGCACCGCGGCGCACAGGTTGACCGGGATCCAGTTGTACTCGGCGTGCAGCGCGAACTCGTTGCCTGCCGCCGCGACCAGCTGGCCGACCTTGAACTCCTCGGCGCCCGCGCCCACCTCGATGACCACGCCGCACAGCGAGTAGCCCAGCGGGGTGTAGGAGTCGAGCTTGTTCATCACCTTCTTGTAGGTGGCCATCGCGCCCTGCTGCGCCACCGTGTCCAGCACCTTGCGCACCTGGTCCGGCCGGGCCCGCGCCTTGCCGACCATGGACAGGCCGGCCTCGTGCACCTTCATCAGCTCGGTGCCGGTGGAGATGAGCGAGAACAGCGACTGGACCAGGACGCCGCCCGGCCGGCAGGCGGGGACCGGGGCGTCCAGGACGATGAGCTCCCCGGACTTGTAGTTCTGTGCGATCTGCTTCATGGTGTCCTTATCGGTCATGCCGCCACGCCCATCGACTGGGCGTTGCGATACCACAGTTCCATCGTCAGCAGCTGCCATATCTGCTTGGCGTTGTCGGCCCGGCCGGCCCGTTCGTCGGCGATCAGCCGGTCCAGCGGGCCGGACCGGATCATCCCGGAGCCGACCAGCTCGCCGCGGACGAGCACCTCGTTGATGACCTCTTGCAGGTCGTTACGGACCCAGGCGCGCAGCGGGGCGCTGAAGGAGGCCTTGGGCCGGTAGATGATCTCCTTGGGCAGCCAGGCCTCGGCGGCCCGCTTGAGGGCCAGCTTGCCCTGCCGCCCGCGGATCTTGTCCCGGCCCGGGATGGCGAACGCCGCCTGGGCCACCACCGGGTCCACGAACGGCACCCGGACCTCGACCGAGGCGGCCATGCTGGACCGGTCGGAGTAGGCCAGGTTGAGCCCGGGCAGGAACAGCCGCGAGTCGGCCAGGCACATCCGGTTGACCTCGTCGTCCAGGTCGTTGTCGGTGTAGATCTCGCGGTGGCCGTCGACCACCCGGTCCACCTGTCCGCGCAGGTCCGGGTTCAGCAGGCCGGCCAGGTCGTCCGGGTCGTACATGGTGTAGCTGCGCCGGAACCGGGGCTCCTCGGGCAGTTCGGCGAAGGTGAGGAAGCGCTTGGCCCAGCGGGCGTAGCGCAGCCCGCGGTCGCCGACGCTGACCGGGGCCCGGTCGACCGCGAACCGCGCGGCGGCCCGGGCCGGTCCGGGCAGGCGGTGGTAGCGGCTGGCCATCAGGCAGGCCATCTGCTTGCGGTACCCGCCGAACAGCTCGTCCGCGCCCATCCCGGACAAGATCACCTTGACCCCGCGCTCGCGGGCGGCCTGGCACATCAGCAGCGTGTTGATGGCGGCCGGGTCGCCGATCGGCTCGTCCAGCGCGTCCACCATGCGCGGCAGCAGGTCCACGATGTCCGGTGAGATCTCGATCTCGTGCAGCTTCACGCCGTACCGCGCCGCGACCTTGCGCGCGTAGACCGCGTCGTCGGGCATGGCCTCCAGCCGCTGGTCCTCGGGCCGGAACGTGATCGTGTAGGCGTCGATCTCGGCGGCGGCGCGGTGCGCCAGCACGGTGATGATGCTGGAGTCCAGGCCGCCGGACAGGAAGCTGGACACCGGCACGTCCGCGACCAGGTGCGCGGTGACGGACTCCTCGATGACCCGGCGCAGGTCCGGCGCGGGCCCCGCGGCCGCGTCGCGGGCCACGTCGGCGACGTTCCAGTACTGCTCCACCTGGATCTGGCCGTCCGGGCTCAGCCGGGCCCAGGAGCCGGCCGGCAGCTTGCGGACGCCCTCGATCGCGCAGAACTGCTCGGGCACCCAGTAGTACAGCATCGAGGCGACCAGCGCGCCCGGCTCGACCCGCAGCTCAGGCCCGACCGCGGCGGTCAGCGCCTTGAGCTCGGAGGCGAACAGCGCGCCGCGGCCCCGCGGCAGGTAGAACAGCGGCTTGATGCCGAGCGGGTCGCGGGCCAGGAACAGCTCGCCGGTCTTGGTGTCGGCCAGCGCGAACGCGAACATGCCGCGGAACTTCTTCAGGGCCGCCGGCCCCCACTGGCGCCAGGCCTCGACCACGACCTCGGTGTCGGAGTTCGTGCGGAAGCGCACGCCGCGCCCGGCCAGCTCGGCCCGGAGCTCCCGGTAGTTGTACAGCTCGCCGTTGTAGACCATGACCAGGTTGTCCTTGACCATCGGCTGGTCGGCGGCGGCGGACAGGTCGATGATCGAAAGCCGCCGGTGGCCGAGGTGGACGCTGACCCGGTCGTCCTCGTGGGTCCAGACGCCGCCGGCGTCCGGGCCGCGGTGGGCGATCCGCTCGGTCATGACGTCGGCGAGCTTGTGGCCGTCCGGCTGCTGGTAGCAGCCCGCGATGCCGCACATGTCAGGTCCTCGCCCGGTTGCGGGCGTTGCCTTCGCCCAGCACCCGCTTGTAGACGCCGAGGTAGGCGCTTTCCTGGTGGGACCAGGCCAGTTCCTGCTCGACGCGGTCGGCGGCCAGTTTCCCCATCAGCGCGCGTCTGGGCTCGTCATCGAGCAGGGCCACGATGGCCTCGGCGTACTGCCGCTCGTCGTTGGGCTGGACGTACACCGCGGCGTCGCCCGCGGACACCCGGGTTTCGCGCAGGTCGAAGGCGACCACCGGCAGCCCGAAGACCATGTACTCCATCGTCTTGTTCATGGTCGACACGTCATTGAGCGGGTTCTTGGGGTCCGGGGACAGGCCGGCGTCCGCGGTGGACATGACGCGCATGACGAGTTCGTCCGGCGCCCGCCCGGTGAACTCCACGTGCCCGGCCAGGCCGAGCTCATCGCGCAGTGCGACCAGCTCGTCGTAGCAGTCCCCGGAGCCGATCAGCGTGAAGGCGATGTCGTCCCGGCCGAGCTCGTTGACCACGATGCCGGCCGCCCGGACCACGATGTCCACGCCGTCCTGCGGGCCCATCACCCCGATGTAGGCGACGAGGTACCGGTGGCCGCGGCGCAGCTCGGGGTCGGCGTCGACGGGCCGCATCCGGCGCAGGTCGGGCCCGGTCCGGACGACGGTGACGTCGTCGGGCCGCCTGCCGCTGCGCGTGATCGCGATCTCGCGGTAGGAGTCGTTGGTGGAGATCACGTGGTCCGCGGCCCGGTGGGTCCTGCGCTCCAGGCCCAGCAGCCCTCGGTACGGCAGCTTCGGACCCTGGGGGAAACGAGACTGGAAAAGCTCGGGGCAAAGGTCGTGATGGTCGAAGACGAAGCGGGTGCCCTCGAGCGCGCGGAAGGCCAGGGCCAGCGGCCAGAAGATATCGGGCGGGTTGCAGGCCTGGATGACGGCGAAGCGCCCGGACCGCCTGGCCTTGAGCGCGGCCCACGCGGTGGCGGTAAACGAGTACGCGTACTCGGCGATGAAGCTGACCTTGCTGCCGCCGGGTGCGTAGGGCCGGTACTTGTACAGCTCCACGCCGTCGATGACCTGGTAAGCCGGGTCCCCCTTGCCCTTCGGGCAAACGACGGCGACCCGGTAGCCCGCCGAGGTGAGGGCCTGGCACTCCAGCCAGACCCGCCGGTCGAACGGGACCGGGAGGTTCTGGACAATGATGAGGATTCGGGGGATTCGGGGCCGCATGCCCCACAGGAGCGCTGAACCGACGGCGGTGATACATCAAGCCCGGTGATACATCAGGCCGGGAGCATCCTGCTCCCGGGCCGGCCGGACCGCCCAGCTCAGGCCGGCGTGGCCGTGAAAGTGAAGTTGTTGAGCTCGAAAG
>Ga0302177_10002154_pt1 | contig 13976 bp, 7 predicted proteins | sample I_Palsa_E1_2_FD_198780 | JGI IMG/M metagenome (GOLD analysis project Ga0302177, IMG submission 198780) | Peat permafrost microbial communities from Stordalen Mire near Abisko, Sweden - I_Palsa_E1_2 | ecosystem: Environmental > Terrestrial > Soil > Palsa > Peat permafrost | place: Sweden: Abisko... | reverse complement strand
ATTCGTCGTCATTCTTTTTTCGCGACCCAACTTCCTGCGAGATATACGTACTGCCGGGCTGATCCTGGCAGCAGGCTCCGTTGTATATGCGTTGCGCCACAAAAGGATCCGGAGCGCTTCCGAAACGAGTTGACATCGACGACAAACGTGATTGATCGAAGTCTACAAACCAACGGTTCGATAGCGGGCAACCAGAGAAGGATGAAAAAAGAGCAGACGCATAACCGAATTGCTAGACTGGATTAGAGTTGATATTCGATCAGGCTACTTGAAGCCAAAGTTGTAGATAACGCCGGTGCTTACTCGTATGTTGTTTTGGCGGTCGTTCTTAGCGTTGGGAATTTGGGTGTAGACATAGTCAAACTGACCAAGGGTCACGCCCCACCTTCGCTTTAGTTGTGTGCTTACGCCTCCTCCTGCCGCCAAGCCGAATGAGTTACGGTTTATTGTGAACTGAAAGTTCACATCCTCCGCCGCTCCCCCAAATAGTGCTTCACCATACGGAACGAAACGGCTGGAATTGCGCCGAGTGTACCGTGCACCGAATAGATAGTTAACAATGGTGATGTCCTGCGACGTGTTGTTTACCTGATTAGCGTGGGCAACGGCGATATCCGCTAAGGCAGCCCATCTGGCGGTCACGTTCATAAGTATCGTTCCACTTCCTCCATTGAGCGAGAAGCAGCCGCACTGGCCCGGAGGTGCGTTCGCGTGGAAGTAGTTATAGTTGGCGCCGATTTCGAATCGAGGTATGTCGTCGTGGAACCCGCCCATGGATATCGCCTGGGCATAGAGAACGCCGGATAGAACGGATAGAAGTGCCATTAGCAGGACGCTTCGAAGATGCATCATCCTTCTCCTACTGAACAATCAAGGTCGCGGTTGCCGCGTGTTGGACTGTACCTTCGACGCCGGTTACAGTGACGGTGTAAGTCGTGGGGGTAAGAGTGAAATACCCGCCAGCGCAGCCACTCAGTGCAGCGATTGGCAGAAGAGAACCGAGAGCCAAGAGAGCTAGCATCAAGGTACGAGGTATCTTCTTTCGCAGCTTCCTCATTGTCCCGAGCCCCAGAAGGCTAAGCATTCCCAGAGCGATCGACAGTTCGTTCTTTGAAGTAGTTCCTTGTGATGGGGAGTTTCGCGCGCTAAGAGAACTGCTGGTTTGTACGCTGAGAACCACTCCCGTGGTACCACTACCTGCGGCAACCGTCGATGGAGTAAAAGTGTAAGTTGAGCCAGCTGGCAATCCAGTGACTGTTACTGTTACCTCATTGAGGAAGGTTGTCGCACTTATGGGAGCGAGGCTAAAGTTGAAGCTCGTCGTCGCGCCCGGAAAAATGTTCTGGCTAGCAGGGCCACTATTAGTGTTCGTGAAGTCTTCCACGGTGTCGTTCGCGGGAGCTGACGTGCTGGGAGCAAAAGTGCCATCCCCAGAATAGACAGCTACGATCTGATGTGCCCCCATTGCCAAATTTGAAGTGAGCAAAGCTGCATTTGCATTCGTGCTGAGTGACACTGCGACGCCCCCGTTTGACGTGAGCGAAGCCGTTCCCAATACGGTCGTACCGTCCAAGAACGTTACCGTGCCCGTTGCGTTAGGACTTGAAGCTGTGACGTTTGCCGTGAACGTAATTCCGGTCTTGATCAGTTGAGCAGGCGTGCTTTCGGTAATAGTGATAGTGGTTGGGATCTTATTGATGACCTGTGTCAACACCGATGATGTCGAGGAACTATAGTTAGAATCTCCACCAAAAGAAGCTGTGATTGGATGAGATCCGATCGTCAGCGTCGATATAGAAAATGTTGCAACTCCCGACGCATTTAGCGCTCCCGTTCCCAGAATTGTTGAACCATCAAGGAAAGTCACCGCGCCTGTTGCTCCGGAGTGTACGGAGGCAGAGAAAGTTATAAGCTGATTGAACGCCGCGGGATTGGTCGACGAGGTTAGAGTCACCACGGAGGCCGTTTTGCCGACTGTAACAAGAGTAGGCGGCGATGTAGCTGGATTGTCGTTCGCGTCTCCCGAAGTGGCCGCTGTAATGGAATCAACTCCAAGCGGTAGCGACGGAACAGTAAGAGTTGCGACCCCATCCACAATAGGCGCAGTTCCTAGAGGTGTCGTGCCATCGGAAAAGGTCACTGTGCCAGTAACACCTGCTGGGACTTTCTCGGTGATGGTCTCGGGCGTATCGATGGGAAGGTTAGCAGACGAGACGATCGGGGGAGGCAGGATCGGAGTTATCTTACCTACGATCTGGGTGAGATTAGCGGAAGCGGAGTTGTTATTGGTATCTCCGTTGTAGGTGGCCGTGATGGGGTCGTTTCCTGCTGGCAGGGTGGAGGTGGAGATAGTTGCTGCTCCGCTGTTCAGCGTCGAGGTTCCAAGGACAGTCGCACCGTTGGTAAAAGTCACAGTGCCGGTTACGCCAGAGGGAAGCGAGGCGGTAAAGGTCACGGACTGGTTCGCCACTGACGGATTGGCCGAAGAGGTTAGAGTTACAGTCGGGGCGGCCTTAGTCACGATCTGGGTGGTAGTGCCCGTGGCCGGATTATTGTTGGTATCACCTCCGTAGGAGGCAGTAATCGGGTCGCTGCCGACGGGCAGAGTCGTCGTGGTGATGGTCACGGTCCCGGTCGTCGGGTTCACTGTGCCGGAACCTAGAGTCGTTCCGCCACTGGTAATTGTTATGGTGCCAGTGGTGCCAGGGGGAACCGTCGTCGTAATCGTGACGGGGTTGCCGAATGTGCTCGAACCGGAGGTGGTGACGATGACGGTCGGAGTCGTCTTACCGACAGATTGGACGAGAGTCGCCGCCGCGCTGTTGTAGTTTCCATCGCCATTGTAGGTAGCGGCGATGGTGTCGCTTCCTGTTGGGAGTGTAGAACTGGTCACAGTTGCAACTCCGCCGACCAGCGTCGAGGTGCCCAGAACTGTCGAACCGTTGGTAAAGGTTACAGTTCCAGTGGCACCGGACGGAAGCGTAGCTGTAAAGGTTACAGATTGATTCAATGCAGACGGATTGACAGAAGACGTCAGGTTTACCGTGGGAGTTGCTTTTGTCACAATCTGGGTGGTTGTGCCAGTAGCTGGATTGTCGTTTGTATCGCCACCGTAGGAAGCAGTGATTGGATCACTGCCCACCGGGAGTGTCGTAGTTGTGATCGTTACGGTGCCAGTCGTCGGGTTTATCGTTCCGGAGCCAAGCGTCGTTCCACCGCTGGTGACCGTGATCGTGCCTGTTGTGCCGGGGGGTACAGTCGTCGTAATGGTAACGGGGTTGCCGAAGCTGCTTGAACCGGACGTAGTGACAGTAACCGGTGGGGTAGCTTTGTCAACTGTCTGGGTCAGAGTTGCTGTTGCCGTATTGTTATTTGCATCGCCATTGTAGGTCGCGGCGATCGGGTCAGCACCTATAGGCAGGCTGGAAGTGCTTACGGTCGCTACACCATTGGCCAAAGTTGACGTGCCCAGAGTTGTTGAACCGCTAGTGAAGGTCACGGTGCCGGTTGTGTTCGACGGAAGAGACGCGGTGAAGACGACTGGTTGGTTGGCGGAGGAGGGATTAAGAGACGATGACAAAGTCTCTTTTGGAGTGGCCTTGGCCACGGTCTGTGTGGTTGTGCCAGTGGCGGGATTATTATTTGTGTCGCCTCCATAGGAGGCAGTAATCAGGTCGCTGCCCACTGGAAGAATGGTTGTAGAGACAGTTACTGTTTCACTTGTGGTGTTCACTGTACCAGAACCCAAAGTCGCGCCGCCGCTGGTGATTGTGATCGTGCCGGTTGTGTCCGAAGGAACCGTCGCCGTAATTGTGACCGAACCCCCGTAAATGCTCGGGCCGGATGTCGTGACAGTCACAGTTGGAGTTGCCTTTGCCTTGCCAACCACCTGGGTGAGACTAGCGGATGCGGAGTTGTTATTGGTATCTCCGTTGTAGGTGGCTGTGATGGGATCGTTTCCTGATGGCAGAGTAGAAGTGGTTACGGTTGCTGAGCCGCTGGCAAGTGTGGCTGTCCCGAGGACAGTCGCACCATTGGTGAAAGTCACAGTGCCCGTTACACCGGAGGGAAGGGAGGCAGTAAAGGTCACAGACTGATTTGCCGTCGACGGATTGGTGGACGAAGTTAGAGTTACAGTCGGGGTGGCCTTTGTCACGGTTTGAGTGGTGGTGCCAGTGGCTGGGTTGTCGTTGGCATCACCTCCGTAGGACGCTGTAATTGGGTCGTTGCCGACGGGCAGAGTCGTCGTGGTGATAGTCACAGTGCCAGTCGTCGGGTTCACTGTGCCGGAGCCGAGAGTCGTTCCGCCGCTGGTAATTGTTATTGTGCCGGTGGTGCCGGGCGGGACCGTCGTTGTAATCGTGACGGGGTTTCCGTAGGTGCTCGAACCAGAGGTCGTGACGACAACCGTCGGGGTCGTCTTATTCACGGTCTGGATTAAAGTGGCTGTAGCCGTGTTGTTATTTGCATCGCCGTTGTAGGTTGCAGTGATCGAGTCAGCACCAATAGGCAAGGTGGAAGTACTTACGGTTGCCACACCATTTGCCAAAGTTGACGTGCCTAGGATGGTTGAACCGTTGGTAAAGGTCACGGTTCCGGTTGTGTTCGATGGAAGAGATGCGGTGAAAACGACTGACTGATTTGTGACCGACGGATTGATCGATGACGACAGCGTCTCGGCAGGAGAGGCTGTCCGCACCGTCTGCGTCGTTGAACCCGTAGCCGGATTGTTATTCGTGTCACCGCCATAGGAAGCGGTGATTGGATCATTCCCAACTGGAAGGACTGTCGTAGTGATGGTTACTGTTCCGGCCGGATTCACGGCGCCGGAGCCAAGAGTCAATCCCCCGCTGGTGATCTTAATGGTGCCAGTTGTGCCCGAGGGAACCGTTGCAGTAATTGCGACCGAACCACCGTAGATGCTTGGGCCGGAGGTGGTAACACTTACGGCTGGAGTCGCCTTATTCACTACCTGGACGAGAACAGCTGAGCTGGTCGAGTTATATTGCGCGGTGATATTGTGCGAGCCGACCGAAAGACTAGACGTCGTGAATGTTGCGGTGGTTCCGGATATGACTCCGCTTCCAATGTTAGTTGAACCGTCGAAGAAGACTATTGTCCCGGTCTTCCCCGCAGGTACGGTTCCAGTGAAGGTGACGGATTGCAAATAAGTTGAAGGATTGAGGGAAGAGCTTAGCAGGACATTAGAAACTGTGGCTGTAACCGTATTTGAGTTGCTAGGATTGTAGTTCGAGTCTCCCGCGAAAACGGCGGTGAGTGCGTCGGCACCCACTGGCAGCGCAGTTGTTGTCAGCGTAGCGACTCCGTTCACTAGTTTGGCAGAGCCCAGGGTAGTCGTTCCCGTGAAGAATGTGACAAGCTCATTGTTGGTGGTCGTGGTTGGTGGTCCCACGGTGTAGGGGGCCAGCATAGCTGTCAACACTACGGATTGACCCGGAAAAATTGATGAGAGTGCCGACGACGTCAAAGTGAGAGTTGTATTGACGGGTGCCGCAGTGAGTGGCACTGTGGCAGAGGTGCTGCCTATATAAACAGAGTCGCCAGAGTAACTCGCATCCACATTGTGAATACCACTTCCAAGCGGGAAGACGGCCACATGAGTAAGGGCAGAGGCGACAGACGTTTGTTGAACCTGGCTCAAGGAAACAGCAGCGCGGGGGGTATCTGCGTCTGTTCCAATGAGGTCTGCATTGCCGTCGTTGTTATAGTCTCCGGCATTGACAGCATACGTGAGGGCGAAGCCGCCAATGCCTGGCTCCTGGTAATTTTGGAAGGTTCCGTCGCCATTACCCTGGTAGACGAGAGCGCCGGTACTACCTCCTGCAATAATGTCAGGAATTCCGTCTCCATTTACGTCGGCAAGATGAGGATCTGATGGAATATCCGAAACGTAGGTGGATGTCTGGAAAGCTCCCTGCCCATTTCCAAGAAGGACAAACAGGCTGTTTCCGATATTACTGTTGCCACTACCCGGTCGTGTAATGGAACTCGATACAACGTCTGGAAAGTCGTCGGCGTTTGTGTCGCCGGCGGTAAGGAACTCCCCTATCTGGGTAGCTACGGGAGAGGTCGGAATTTGAAATGTTCCATCACCATTACCGAAGGCAAGGTAGAGGTCTGACAACGAACTGTTTGGCGTCGCTGTATCGACAGCGTAAGCAACATCATCCTTGCCATCCATGTTAAAGTCCGCAACTACTACGCCATGGGCAAGGGCAGGAGTTGAAATAGATACCTTCTCCTGGAGGAATTTGCCAGTGCCGTCGCCAAGGAAAAATGTGACATTCTCTTGTGACTTGTTGGAGAGCGCGATATCCAAAAGACCGTCGTTGTTGAAGTCGCCGATGGCAATGCTCGCGACATCGCCGGTAGGATAGTAGACAGGAGTCTTGAAGGTTCCATCACCGCTACCGAGAATAATAACCAGGCCGCCATTAGTGCCGTCGGAACAGCCAAGCGCAATATCGGTCACCCCGTCACGGTTGAAATCGGCAAGGACAATCTGGAGCGCTTTTCCAACGTTACAACCGGCGTAGTTTACCTTCGGCTGAAAGGTCCCATCTCCATTGCCGAGGAGCACGGAGATCGTCTGTGCGGCATCCCCAGTGACCACATCGAGATTGTTGTCGGTATTAAGATAGGCCGATGCGATGGCGACTGACCGAAGGGTTGTGCCATTACCACCTATCGCGAATGGCTGGTTTTGGACAAATGTCGTTGAGAGCGTCGACACTACGAGATTTTCGGTGCCGAGCAGGCTATTGCTTGTGCTCGTGTCCAGAAACGAGATAGTGCCGCTGGGGCCAGTGTTAAGCGAGCCAAAACCTGCCACAGTTCCAGTAAGACTGTAGTTGCCGATAGATCCCGCTGAGGTCAAAGTCAAGGACGATGCATAAGTACCAGTCACTGAATATGTGACAGTGTTTGATTCGCTGCTTGCGTAAAGATTGTTCGCCCTGAACACCGCTTTGTAGCTGTGATTTCCGATCGGTCCGCTGCCGATTTTGACAGAGGCGGTAGCTGCAGGAAAAGTCAATTGAGCGATTCCCAGGGCAGAGTTATTTTCGCAATACTTTGCCGTCGCTTCACAGAAAAGCACTAATCCGGCCGTGATTGGCGAATTTCCTGCCGTCACGGTTGCAGTCAGAATGATTGGAGTCTGATAGGCAACTGAAGTCGCAGAGATTGCCAACGTCGTGACGGTTGCTATTGGGGTGGGGGTTGTTCCAAAGGCCGCGGGCGAGATGACGGATAAGAAGATGAAGAAAAAAAACACTCGCATGCGGCAAAGACTCATAAAAGTCGAGACAGAAAAACAAGGCGAACGGTAAGACAAGCGTGTCATAGGATTCCCCTTGGCTCGTTACTTCGACCAAACTTTAGTACTCAACGTAACCTCCCAAGTAAGCACTCACCTATTACACGAAAGTTGCACCGTGAGGATGAGTCGATTGGCCCCGATCGCGCTAGCCGCGTTGGGAACGAGCAATTTAACTAGGTGAAATGGAATGGAAGGAGGGTTGCCTGCACGAGCGCCTCACACCTGTCGCGACCTGTATTTGCGAGGATTTGAGGGGGAAAGCGGAATAGTTCGTCTCAACCTGGGCGATTAAGGCCGCCATTAGGGTCAGAGTCAGAAGCTATTCGACGCGCACAAGACTTCTAAGTCGATTGATACGGGAGGCTCGTGTGAGAACTACTCTTCAATGACAGCCTTGACCAGATTCCTCGGCCGATCAACATCAATGCCACGACTAATCGCCAGAGTGTAAGCGAGCAGCTGAAATGGCACGACCTCCAAAATAGTTGATAGAAGGTCATTGCTTGGGGGAATAAAGAGACAGGAATCACTACACTGAGGAACATCCTGATCGCCTTCTGTTGCAAGGGCGATAATTCTTGCGCCTTGCGCTCTCATATCCTTCATTAGTTGCAGGACTTTTGAGTATCGCAGGAGCGAATCGGGATCACCCGCGTCGGCGGTGGCAATCATAATCAGCGGAGAATCCTTGCTGACCAGAGCGTTAGGGCCATGTTTCAGTTCACCCGAGGGATATCCTTCGGCGTTCAGGTATGCGGATTCCTTAAGCTTAAGCGCACCCTCCCTAGCTATCGCATAGTGAGCACCACGACCGAGGTAGAGCAAAGTGCTAGAGCTTGCCAACTGAGGCGTCAAGGCTTCGATCTGCTTCTGCCAGCCCGGCAGTGCGCCCTGAAGGAGATCGGGAATTTCTCGCAACTGGCGGCCGTGAGCTTCAGCGGTCTGCAGCGTCATGCGTCCGCGGACTCGCGCCAGGTGAAGCGCGAGAGAGTAAAGCACAGCGAGTTGGGTGGTAAAACTTTTTGTTGCCGGTATGGCCTTCTCAACACCAGCAAAGGTGGGTAGTGAGGCACTCGCCTCGGTTGCCATGCTGGAATCGGCGTTATTGGTGATTGCGACGGTGGTGAGTCCCCGAGCGTGCGCTTCTCGGAGAGCGGCGAGCGTGTCGGCAGTCTCCCCGGACTGCGAGATGACCACAACGCCGGGATTATGAAGAGTATGCGTAGAGCGGTAGGTATACTCACTTGCGTATTCGACGTCGACGGAGATCCCCGTCAGATCTTCAAGCATGATTTCGCCGGCCAGACCAGCGTGTCGGCTGGAACCACTGGCGGCAATAACGAGCCGCTCTCGACCTCCAAGAGCATCAACAACCGGTTGAAATGTCTCTGCTGTTGAAAGACCTCCCGGGACGTATTGTTCGATGGTCGCGGCTAGAGCCTGAGGCTGCTCATAGATCTCACGCAGCATAGCATGAGGAAATGTTACGAGATCCTGCGATTTGGGCGTCGGTTCTGTCATTTGCTTTGGCATCCAACTGCTTTCTCTAATCATGTGAGGGCTAGCTGACTCACTGAAGTCGACATATGAGCACCATAGCCAAAACTGGACGATGGCAGATCCAATCAAGTCTATTTTGATGACGCCACTTTGAACACACGGATAAATCTTTACATCTTCAAACTTGTATGTACGACTATACTGGATTCGCGATATCAAAGATAGAGTTTATTCGCTTGGCCAGACGCCCTCGACTCACCGTCTTCACCATGTCGGCGCCGAAGATTTAGAAACATGGTTAACTAGAGCTTGCGTTCAGGTGAAGTCAGGAAAGGGTAGCAATGATCAGTACTATAGCGGCGCGGAGACTCATAAGTTCAGACTCAATGGTGGAGTATCCGCTCGTCAGGATAGAAGATGGTCACATCAACCAAATAGAGAGCCTCAACGCCGCGGACCACGAACGAGTGCAGGCAACATATAACTTTCGTGAGGCCACCCTCGTTCCGGCCTACGTCGACATTCATATTCATGGCTGCGCTGGACACGACGTAATGGAAGCCGACCCGCAGGCTCTGAACGCCATTGGTTCATATCTCTCCAGCCGTGGTGTTGGAGCATACTTGCCCACGACTGTCACGTCTCCCAAAGATGAGACTCTGCGCGCGTTGGCTGGGCTCGCGACTGAAATCAAACGGAGGGCCGAGACGATCGACTATCGTGCTACTCCGCTCGGAATACATCTTGAGGGCCCCTTTCTCTCGCATCTGAAACGTGGCGTACATACCGAGGCTCTTTTGGAAGCTCCTGCCGTCTCTCTTTTCGATCGTTTTTGGCAGGTAGCAGAAGGGCAAATTCGCCTTATGACGATTGCTCCGGAACTGCCCGGAGCGACCGAATTGATCGCTCATGCAACCGCACTAGGCGTTCGTTGCAGCATGGGACACAGCGATGCGAGAGTATGTGAAGCAGAGGCCGGCTTTTTGGCTGGAGCGCGTTCCGCAACGCACACGTTCAATGCAATGCGTGCGATCGATCATCGCGAGCCCGGACTTGCCGCCTACGTGCTGGATAAGCAGTCGTTGTTTGCAGAGATCATTTGTGATGGCATTCATGTCGATCCGCTTATGGTCAGGCTTTTTTTAAAAGCTAAGGACAAAGATCGTGTCATTCTCGTGACCGACGGCATGAGTGCTACCGGAATGCCCGACGGAACTTACATGTTGGGTGATATGAAGGTGGAGGTGCATAACGGGCGTTGCACCTCCGATGGCACACTTGCCGGCAGTGTCCTGACCCTTGACCGCGGAGTACAGAATCTCATCGACTTTACAGACGCGAGCCTGAGTATGGCAGTGGCTGCAGCATCGCACAATCCTTCACGGCTAATGGGGATTGATGAGAGCTGGGGCAGTCTCGAAGTGGGTCGCGCCGCCAATATTACGGTGTTGTCGCCATCAGCGCAGGTTATGCAAACCTTTTTGGCGGGAAGATCGACGATCGCATAAGGTGTTAGGCTCTTATATTCTTGCCTGGGATCAAATTACCTGGCCGAATCTGCCCGTTGCCTTAACTGCCCGCGCTCCTAACAAGTATGTATAGACAACTGAACTGGGATAAGACTAAAAAGACAAGGTACGCAAATAACCGACAAGTTGTATCTCAAAATGCTGACTAGAAAACTGCTGCCCATACAGCTGTGAACCATCAAGACACAAGTGATTTTCGAAACGTCTCGGGAGCTAGAGTGCCGAAGCCTGAACCTCAACCTGCTTCAACAGTGCGTCCTCTGGATAAAAGCGGTTTCATACCGTTGTATTACCAGATTCAACGGGCTCTTATGGAAATGATTCACTCTGGAGAGCTATCGACAGGAGACCCCCTGGCTTCCGAAGAGGAACTGGCGCGCCTATATCGCGTAAGCCGAATGACTGCACGACAGGCGCTCCACGGGTTGAAGACCAGCGGCTTCGCTGTTAGTCAGAAGGGGCGCGGCACCTTTGTCACTCGGCCTAAGCTTGAGAAGAACATCATGCATCTGCGCGGCTTTACCGAAGATATGAAGCATCTCGGCATGGTACCGAGCTCAAAACTGATCGAGCAGACGGGGGTGAAAGCGTCTGCGGAACTCGCGGAAAAATTAAAGCTGAATGCAGGAGAAATCGTTATGCGGCTACGGCGGCTGCGGCTGGCCGACGGAATTCCGATGGCGCTCGAAGAATCACACATTCCTCTGAAGCAGTTTCCAGGTCTGGAGAAGATCAACTTCGCTAAACAATCTCTCTACTTCGTGCTTCGCGAAACATTCGGTGTTCGGGTGGCGTGGGCAGACGAGGTAATCGAGGCATTACCGGCAACTCGCGAAGAATCCGATTTGCTTACGATTCCAAAAAAGGCGAGCATCCTTTCAATCTCACGGACCATTATGACCACGGAAGAGACCCCAATCGAAGTCGCCTGTTCCCGTTATCGTGGCGATCGTTACCGGGCGTCGATCCGCGTGCCAACCACGTCTATTGAGTAAGCCCTGAGCTGACCGCGGACGTATTGCTCGTGATACTCAAATTTCGATGCCCTTTGACGGCAAAGAAGAATATATACACGTAGCAAAGCAAGACGATGGCAAAACTGCGCTGATAGCCCACGGTATCAGACAGAAAACCCTGAATTTCCGGAATTATTGCGCCGCCGACGACCATGGTAATCAGGATCCCGGAGCCCTGACTCGTGTAGCGTCCCAACCCATGCACCGATAGCGGGAAGATACACGGCCACATAACTGAGTTGAACAGCCCGCACGAAACAACAGCCCACATCGCGATGTGTCCGTGAGTCGCAATTGCGACTCCAATCAGAAGAGCTGCGATCAACGAGACGAATGCGAGTGCTCGCTGAGCTCTAATTTTGCGTAGCACAACAAAGCCGATGAAGCGGCCAACCATGGCACCTCCCCAATAGAGGGAGACGTATCGGGCGGCTGCCTCGTGGCTCAAACTTCCCATCGATGGTTGGCTGAGGTAGGTAATCATGATGCTTCCGATGGCGACCTCGGCGCCGACATAGAAGAAGATGGCGAGTGCACCGAGGCGAAGGTGTGAGAAGCTCCAGGCGCTTCCACCCGCTTGGGACTTAGCTCCGCCTTTCTCGATGACGTCCGGTAGTTGTACAAATGCCGTGATGATCGCCATGGCAAAGGCACAGATGGCCAGAATTGCGTACGGCATCCGGACAGAATGAGCCAGCTGCGCTACCGAAGCACCGGCTGCTATAAAGATGAAGGCCGCGCCTACCCTGGGTGCGATGGTCGTTGCAATCGAGTTGAAACCCCCTGCCAGATTGAGCCGGGAGGAGGCAGTCTCTGGAGATCCTAGCGCCCCGATGTAGGGATTGATCGCTACCTGGAGAAGCGCCAGGCCACTACCAACTACAAATAGAGCGAAGAGAAAGAGGGGATAGAAGATGACGGCCGAAGCGGGTAGGAAGAGAAGCAGGCCAAGACCCATCACTGATAGTGCCACGACGATCCCTGATTTGTAGCCGATCTTGCCAACGATCCAGCCGGAAGGCACCGACATCACGAAATACGCCCCGAAGAAGCAAAACTGGACCAACAGCGCAGTGACGTTAGTGAGATGAAAGAGATCTTTGAAGTGAGGAACCAGGATGTCGTTGAGCGCGGTAATAAAACCAATGCCGAAATAGAGAGAAACCATCAACATCAGAGGAACGGTGTAATTCTTACTTACATTGCTGACGGTTGTTGTTATAGGTTCTCCCGCGACTCCAATTGCCATTTCTTTCCCCTGTTGCGATCAACCGCATTTTGATATGTCTAGATGACTATACTGCTTCGAGCTGCTCCATTACTCGAAAATTGAAGATCTTTCGGCCGCGTTACCTCTACAAATCGGGTAGTGATGCTCTCGGGGCGGGTAATGGCGGAGCCGACGACGACGGCGGTGGCACCCAGGGCTAGGGCATGCAGGGCCTCTGGGGGGTGGGTGATGTGGCCTTCCTGGAGGATGGGTACTGTCAAGTGCGCCACGAGGGATTGGAGGAGGGGCCAGGAAGGGGTGCGAATGCCGGCAGTCTCTGCGGTGTAGCCGTAGAGGGTGGTTGCGACGGCGTCTACTCCGGCACGCTGGGCAGCGAGGGCGTCTTCGAGGGAGGCGATGTCGGCGAGGACTGGAAGGTTGAGCTCGGCGTGGATTCGGGGGATGAGTTCAGTCCAGGGTTCGGGAGCGGTGAGCCGGCGCGCTGTGCAGTCGAGGGCGATGATGTCAGCTCCGGCGTCACGGATGGCCTTCGCGGAACGGAAGTCGGGAGTTATGTAGACGTCTCCGTTGGTGTCGAAGGTCTTGATGATACCTATGATGGGCAGTTGCGTCAGAGAGCGGAAGGCTGCGATGCGGGTTACGCCTTCGGCGCGGAGACCACCTGCTCCGCCGCGCAGAACCGAGGTTGCGATTCGGGTGAGCGTGTCGAGATCATCCAGCGGATCGCCTTCGTCTGCCTGACAGGAGACGACGATGCTGCCGTGAAGCTGTTGGAATAGCGAGTTGAAGGAGGCGTTTGAGGCTTGAGACACTTTGCTTGCTTTCTTGGACGCAGCTGTTGAGGAAATGCTCACGCAACCGCTGTACAAGACAGACTATCTGCAAATCGGGTTATTGTGGATGAGGGAAAAAAGGAGCGTAGATTGAGACAGATTACTCGGCGTGGATTTGTTTTGGGTTCGGCAGCGTTGTCGGTGGTGGGCAGGGCGGGGTTTGCGGCTGAGAAGGAGGGATTGCCGTTGCTGATTGGGACTCAGACTTCGGGTACGAGCAAGGGGATCTATGCGTACTCGTTCTCGGAGAAGACCGGGGATTTGACGGCGTTTGGTCTTGCTGCTGAGACTGCGAACCCTACCTTTCTGGCTTTGGCTCCTGATGGCAAGGTCCTCCTTGTTGCGAACGAACTGGATAAGTTCGAGGGCAAAGACGGTGGTGCGGTGTCGACTTTTACGCTGGACCGAACCAAGACGCGGTTGACCAAGGTGAATCAGGTTGCTTCCCTTGGTGGAGGGACCTGCCATGTTGCGTTCGACCACACCGGGCGGGATGCGTTTGCGGCGAACTACGGCGGCGGAAGC
>Ga0302177_10002152_pt1 | contig 13979 bp, 11 predicted proteins | sample I_Palsa_E1_2_FD_198780 | JGI IMG/M metagenome (GOLD analysis project Ga0302177, IMG submission 198780) | Peat permafrost microbial communities from Stordalen Mire near Abisko, Sweden - I_Palsa_E1_2 | ecosystem: Environmental > Terrestrial > Soil > Palsa > Peat permafrost | place: Sweden... | reverse complement strand
CAGGAACTTGGGTGAATACGTATCGTGTCGCCGTATTTAGCAAAAGCCGGGGGAGGCGGTCTCAGCTACACGCTTTCCAAGCGTAACCATTGGAGGAGTGACATATGGGCTAATAGGCAAAGACGGAGCGGGAAATGATCTGCACACAAACTTCTTTGTTCTTAGTCCCGACAGGTGTTCAGCCATCACATCTTACCCACAAGCGCCGTAGATATACAGTCGCTAAGTTGAGTGTTGTCGCTATCAACCCATCGAGGGAGACTTGGATGTCAAATGGGGCATATTTCATTACTGTGCGAGTGTTCAACGGAGACGTATATAGCGATCCGTGTGCATTCATCCCGCAAGCTGGAATAGCAGCTTTTTGGCATGCACTTGGCGTAACGGAGGACGCTGAAGAAAAGTTGCAACCAGAATGGGTCAAGGGTAACTTGGTGCCGGTTGCGCCCGCATCTCCGGTATTGTCCTGGTTGATTCAGATGCAGGTAGATAATTCAACTATCAGGCTGGCCGACGTACCAGAGCTGCTTCGCGAGATTGCAATTGGGCGCCAGAAATGTAAAGAGACATTAGGGATTGCGGTGTTCGATGAACTTGAAAAGGCTGCGAAGCTTGCGCTTGCGCAAGGCAAAGATATATCGCTCTCACCGTTTGGATAGTATCCGTCCGAGCAAGGGCAGGGTTGACCGGGTACGAGCCGTGAAGGTACGAGCGGTCATCAGGGGATTGGTCGTTCTCTCGTACCAGCTTAAGATAGACAGCACGATCTTCGTCACGGTCCAAAATATATTGTCGCGCGTTGCTGCGCTGGGTGAGGTGGTGTGGCACATTGACCGCAACGACTCGACGCAGCCTTGTCATGCACGCGACGATAACAGAATCCGGGCCTATTCGACCGCAATCAGGCCGCGGACTCTATTTAGCCGCGTTGGTATCATTAAGCTCCCTTAAGGTTTCACCGTTCGCGAGCGCCCAAGAGAACGCGGGTGGGGTCATGCCCGTCTGTCACCGATCTGACCTGACGCATAAAATTGGGCGTCTAAATTGACCATATTTGTCCCTCCGTCGGCAAGCGCGAAAGCGCCCGTCGAGGACGCGCCTCTTATTCGTTCCGATATGCTTCAATCACCATGAATTCGCTCCACCTTTTCCCATCGTCCGATCCTTCACCTAGCCAGGTGAAGTGTGTCGCAGAGTGATTCGTGTAAGTGGCGCGTGTATAGGCGTGGCCGCCGACTGTCTCTTTGAACGCATAGGTGATGGATTCGCTATCTATTCTTATACCGCCCAAATCCTCCGATACGAGGTCCATCCAGTATCCAGCGAGTGCGTTTAGCCATTTTATATTCCAGACCTTCCTGGCAGCATCGTACGTACGAATGTTCATGCCGAGGACGATCAACGCTCCGGAGGAACTCATCATTCTGTATTCATCGGCAATTGCATAGCCATCGAGGATGAAGCGGCCCAGCCATGCTGCTTCAAATGCCTGCCATGATCCGTCGGCCGATCTTAGCTTCGCTTCGCACCGCCATTTGCCAATCAGAAAGGCAAATCGCGAAAGCGCAGCAGGGGCATTAGGATTGGGCCTACCGAATTCTTCAGCGATCTGAGTCATAGAACTGTCCTTCGCGGCGCTGAGCCATCTTGCAGAGCCGAACAACAGTGGGAATGCGGTGAGCAAGATGCTTCGCCGTGTCGGCTTCCATCCAGCATTCTGCTCCGGCCACCAATTGGTCTTCATCATCACAGGCTCCTCGCTCGATGTCTGCAAGGCTCCCATCGGTTCTATGTACGTGCGGCACTGCGCCGCACGCAGATCGTACGTGCAGAGGGTCTGCTACTTCATTGGTGAAAAATCGGTCGGCCGCATGTAAGTTGAATCCACTTTCTCCACCAGCTTGTTGGCCTGTTCGGATTTGAGCTCTTCTTGAAAAGCCGGGTCGGTGCGGAAAGCCTGCCAGTGCTCTTTCGCTTCCTCCAGGCTGCGATGATCCACGATAAAGATGAACTTGTTGTCCCATGCGGGAACATCCCCCTCGGTTACCCAGTAACCTACGGCTTTCAGATCGTGTTTGGCGAGTAGCTTTGAAGTCGTGTCGCGAAAGCGTGACTCCAGTTCCGGCATCTTGCCGGGCAATGCGTGGTAAATGCGAAGCTCGAATGCCCTGTTGCTTTCGGCCCTGACTTCTTTGAGATGAAATACCCCGCCGGCTGTCAGCAATCCAGCAGCAAAGGCAACTAACGCGATACCGGAAAGAGTCCAGTACTTCGATTTCGGAAACGTGGGCGCCATAGCGATCCTCCCGCACCTAGGGGGCAGTTTTTTCAGAATTTGGTTTCAGGGCCTCGAACAACACCGGCGTCAATAACACCGAAAGAGGCCCCAGTGTCAGAAATCCGAACAACCGGAATTTGATGTGCCAACTGGATGAGGCTACTCGTAGCGCAGCGCAACCAGGGGATCGACACGCATGGCGCGGCGTGCAGGGATATAGCAGGCCGCAAGCGCAACAGCTGTCAGCATCAGGGTGACCGCGACGAACGTGAGAGGATCGGTGGGCGCGACGCCGTAGAGGAGGTCTGCCATCAGGTGGGAGACGATCAGTGCACCGACCAAGCCGACGGCGGTGCCGGCAATCGCGAGACTCAGTCCCTGGCGCAGAATCATCAGCAGGATGTTCTCTCTTTGCGCGCCGAGCGCCAGGCGAATGCCAATGTCGTGTGTGCGCTCGGTAACGATATAGGAAATTACTCCGTAGATGCCGAGCGCGGCAAGCAGCAGCGCCGTTACGGCGAAGGACGCGACCATCTCCAGGGAGAATCGCCGCTCTGCAAGTGACGCCGACACTGCGTCGTCGAGCGTCTGCGCTCCATACACCGGGAGACTGGGGTCTACGGACTGCACCATCTCATGAACCTGTCCCGGAATTGCGCTCGGATCCAGTTTTCCGCGGAGAAAGATGGCCAGCTCCTTTGGACTGGTTTGGTACATGCTCAAATAGATCTGCGGAACGCTCGCGTCCGCCAGCGATTCGGTACGCGCGTCGGCGATAATGCCGATGACCGTCGTCCATGTCGTACTGGCGGGGTCCAGACCCAGGCGTCCGCCCTTGAGACGCTTGCCGAGGGCATCTTCGCCTGGCCAGTAGGTGCGCGCGAACGCCTGGTTGACGACCGCGACCAGTGGCGCTTGATCGTTGTCGGCATCGCTGAACAAGCGGCCACGCAATAACGGGATTTCGAGCAAATGAAAAAATTCCGGCGTAACGTTCGAGCGCTCGACTAAAGGTGGTTCCTTGCTTTGCGATTGGCGTCCTTCCAGGATTAAAGGAGTCACGTCCCGTTCGTGATTCAGGGGAATGGACGCATCCCGTCCGAGAGCGGCTTCCTGCACTCCCGGAAGCGATCTGGCGCGGCGAAGCAATTCGCGCACCAGCGCTGCCTCCTGCGCAGGCGTTCCATAGATGTCGGTCTTTGGGTCGTTGGGCTCTGAGAGCCAGAAGTGAACCGCCATGACATGCTGGGGATTGAATCCCAGCGGCACTGTGAACAATTGCCAGAAGCTGCGCAGCAGAAGACCCGCGGCCATCATCAGAGTCAACGATAAGGCAAACTCGGTGACCACGAGCGCGCGGCGCGTTCGCATCTGTTCTCTTGAACCGCGCGAGCCACGCCCTTCGAGCCTGAGGGCGTGAGCCAGGTTAACCCGGCCTGCCTGCGATGCGGGAGCCAGTCCGAAAATTACGCCAGCCGCAAGAGAGGCGGCCAGAGCAAACAACATAACGCTATAGTTAATCGAGAGATTGTTGAGCCGCGGCAGGCTCTCCGGCACCAGTTGCAGCAGAAAATTCTTCGTGCAGAACAGAATTGCCAAACCGGCCACTCCGCCCAGCAGCGAAAGCAGCAGACTCTCGGTCAGCAACTGCCCGACCAGCCGCTTGCGTGCGGCCCCTAGCGCCTGGCGAACCGCCATCTCGCGTCCCCTCGCGCTGGCACGCGCCAGCAGCAGGTTGGCCACGTTCACGCAGCCAATCAGCAGGACGAGGCCCGCAGCGGCCAGCAGCAGCAGCAGCGAGGAACGCACGTTTCCGACGATGCTCTCTTTCAGCGGCGTTAGTTGCACCGTCCATTTGCTTTCCGGCGGATAATCGTCGGGAAATTGTTTCTGTAACGAGGCAACAAGCGCATCGAGATGGCTCTGCGCGGCGGCAATGTTGAGCCCAGGTTTCAGTCGCGCGATAACCCCTAGAGCTAAACGCAAATTCCGGCTCGGAGGCGGAGCTGGGTCGGCGGAAAAACCAGCTGCCGCCCAAAGGTCGGTGTTCCTTTCTTCCAAGGTTCGTCCCGGATCGTGAAAGCCGGGAGGCATCACGCCGATGACACGATACAAATCATTGTCGAGCCGCAAACTTCTGCCGAGAATGTGCGGATCGCTGCCGAAGGCCCGTTTCCAGAGGCCATCGCTGATGACCACATCGAGCGTAAATCCGGGCGTCGGATCGTGGGGATCGAAGGTGCGGCCCAGCTCCGGCTTTACGCCCAGCAGCGCGAAATAGCCCGGCGTGACGGGCTCAAACTGGATTCGTGAAGGCTGCGATGACCCGGTTAGATTATCGGAGCCGAATCCCTTAAGCGCGACACTTTGAAAAATGCCGGAACGTTCGAGATCCTTCCATTCGGGCACAGATATCCCGGCGTCACGGGAGCCGACGCCGGGAAGATCGTCCTCGATGCTCACCAGCTGCTCCGGATGCGGGTAGGACAACGGGTGAAGCAGCGTGGCATCAAAGAGGCTGAAGATCGCGGTGGTCGCCCCGATGCCGAGAGCGATGGTCAGGATTGCGACGGCGGAGAAGCCTGGCGACCGGACCAGCATGCGCAAAGCGAAGCGCAGATCCTGCAGCAGGTTCTCGAAGAATGGCAGCCCGTGCTCCGCGTGATAGTCTTCACGGATCGTGCCCACTGCGCCAAACTTCAGTATGGCCTGGCGGCGCGCCTCTGCTGCAGGCATGCCGGAGCGCAGAGTCTCCGTCGTCTCAAGCGCAAGATGCTCTTCGATCTCTTCTCGCAACCGTCGATCGCTTTGCCGCCGCGATGCGAAGTTCTTGAGACGCGCAAGAAGCCGCCTGAGAACTCCATTTCGCAATGACGATCCGACGATGAACGGGATGGAACGGCAGGCCTGGCCCCAGAACCAAAGCGTAGCGGCAGATGGCGACGTAGCTTCGGCGCGAAGGTTGTATTCCTCGATGAGGTCGCCCAACAAGGCCCCTCGATATGGAACCGCAAGGACGATTTGGAAAAGGCGGCAAGCGAAAGCCGGCGGCGAATAGCGACTCATATCGGCTCCCAGCGGCGTTTTGAGTCGGCTGTCATACTATGCAAGGTTTGTTCGGATATTTGCAGCGCACGATTGCCTGCGGCCTCGACTCGAAACAGCCGTTTGGCCCTGCCCCCGCGCTCGGGCGTCGGATCGCCGGTGGATGAACTCACGTACCTTTTCGCCTCAAGTCGCTCCAATGTCGCATACACCGCGCCGATGGAAATATTGCGACCGGTCCGTTGTTCAATTTCGCGCCGCACGATCATTCCGTGCGCACTTCCATCCAGACGGACCAGTGCCAGAAGGATGATGTGCTCCAACGACCCGAGAAGTTCTCCCCGTTTCATTTCTTCTGTAAGGTAGAACAAATAAGATGAGTAGTCAACTCCGCCGGACTGGCTCCTGCGTATTTATGCAGTTGCGAGTGTCTAGATTCGTGGTCAGACGTAGATTCGTGGTCAGACGGGGACTGGAACTCTAACGCCCGTTGACCCGCCATTCTATGTCTCCGCCTGGGCGCGTACCCAGCAAAACGCGGAGACCGCGGGCTCCGAGGCGTCCCCGGAGTCTGCCGAGGAAGAAGCCCAACAAGAAACCGTCACCGAAGTCGAATCCGCTCCCGGAAGGGCGAATGATCCGCCTCCAACAGAATTGTCATCCCGACCGGAGCGAAGCGTAGTGGAGGGACCTGCGGTTCCCGGCCCCTCGAACCCCTCCCAAGCGACCGTATCGCATCACCCTCCTATGTCGGCTTTTGTTCCGGATAGCAGGATCGCCTTCTCAATAGATAAGAACCGTTTTGGCCGGCGTCGTTGAACTCTCCGAGAAATAGGAACCGGCTGTTTATGTCCCAAAAGACCCAAAAACACCGAATTTTATCGAATTTTACAAAAGGGATCAGGTTCTCCCTACCCCTATCCGGGGAGACCGAGCTCTCTCGCAAGGCTCTAAAGCCTCAGGGGACGATGACGGCTGATCCACGCTCGGTTTCTTCTTTGACCGCGAGCAAGGCTTTGTTTGCGTCATCGAGCGAGAACGCAGCGACCTGGGGATGAATTTTCAGCTGCTGCGCGATGGCGAGAAAATCGCGCGCATCCTGGCGCGTCATGTTCGCCACACTGCGAATCTGCCGTTCGCCCCAAAGCAATTTGTCGTAGTCAAAGGCAGGCATCTGGTCCAGGTGAATCGCGTTGATCGCCACCACTCCACCTTTGCGCAACGCCGACAGGGCGCTGACGACCACCTTCCCGCTGGGCGCGAAGGTGATCGCACGATCCAGTGGGGCCGGCGGCATTTCGTCTTCTTTCCCCACCCAGGTAGCCCCAAGAGTAGCCGCCATCTGGCGGTGGCCCTCGCCCCTGGTAGAGACATAGACCTCGCACTTCCACGACTGGAGCACAGTGATGGCTAAACTCGCCGAGCTGCCAAACCCGAACAGCCCCACTCGTTCACCCGGAGCGACCCCGGCGACCCGCAAGCTACGAAAGCCGATAATTCCGGCGCAAAGCAGGGGAGCGACGTGGACGTTATCGAGACCTTCGGGCAAGGGGAAGGCGAAGTCCGCGCGAGCCAGGGCATATTCTGCATAGCCGCCATTCACCGTGTACCCGGTAAACGTAGGGTGGTCGCAAAGATTCTCCAGGTCGTGGCGGCAGTACCAGCAATCCCCATCGATGCCGCCGATCCAGGAGACACCGACACGGCTCCCCAGCGGCAGCTCGGCTGTCGGGCCGGCGACCACCTCGCCCACGATCTGGTGACCAGGAATCAGCTGCGAGCGCAGCGGCGGCAGATCCCCTTCCGCAATATGAAGGTCAGTCCGGCAAACTCCGCAGGCCAGCACCCGCAGCAGCACGTGGCCCGGCTGCGGCGCCGGACGGGGTACCTCCTTGATCTCGAGCAGCGGCGTGCCGCCAGGCACAAGAACGGCAGCCTTCATTTTTTGGCCAGTTCCTCACTCAGCTTGTGGGCATTGATGGAATGCTCATGAGCCTGCCTGCTCAACTCATGAGCAGACAGATGGTCCCCTTTGCCGTGAGCCGTGGCTGCGGCGCTGTGGGCATGGGCTGCAAGGTTGTGGAGTTCGACAATCCGTTCGTGGGAACTGGGGGACATTTGTTTCTCCTGGCTGCTTGGATGCTCCGGCAGCGAACTCAGGATGAATTTTGACCGAGGCAATTGACGCAAGGGAAGAGCTGGATAGAAGATAAGCCGGGGGTGCGCCGTGAACACAATTAATCCCAGAGCCGGTCAACTGGCCAACGCTTCTGACCTGGTGGACGTCCCGAAGTTAATCACCGCCTACTTTGAGCTTCGGCCCGACCCCCATGTGCCCGAGCAACGGGTTGCGTTTGGCACTTCGGGGCATCGCGGATCATCCTTCGATCGTGCGTTCAACGAATGGCACATCCTGGCCATCACCCAAGCCATCTGTCTTTATCGCCAACAGCAAAAAATTGAAGGACCGCTCTTTCTGGGCATCGACACGCATGCCCTTTCCACTCCGGCGCAGGCCAGCGCTATGGAAGTCCTGGCAGCCAACAGGGTAGACGTCATGCTGCCGGAAAGAACCGACTACACACCTACCCCGGCGATCTCGCATGCCATCTTGACCTACAACCACGGCCGCAAGAACGGCCTGGCCGATGGCATTGTGGTCACACCGTCGCACAACCCGCCCGAGTCTGGAGGATTCAAGTACAACCCCCCGAACGGCGGTCCCGCGTCCAGCGAGACCACTGCCTGGATCCAGGCCAAGGCGAATGAGTTCCTCACCAACCAACTCGCCGGCGTGCAACGCATTGCGCTCGACAAAGCCCTGGTGGCCCCTACCACGCACCGCCACGATTACCTAACCAATTACGTTAAGGATCTGGCCAATATCATTGATATGCAGGCGATTCGCGCCTCCGGGATCAGGTTCGGTGTGAATCCCCTGGGCGGCGCCGGAGTGCACTACTGGGGACCGATCGCAGAACACTATGGACTGAACATGACGCTGGTGAACGACCTGGTGGATCCCACGTTCCGCTTTATGACCCTGGACTGGGATGGCAAGATCCGCATGGACCCGTCTTCGAAATACGCCATGCAGTCGCTGATCGATTTGAAGGATAAGTTCGATGTGGCCATGGCCTGCGACACCGACCACGACCGGCATGGCATCGTGACCAGGAGCAGGGGATTGCTGCCTGCGAATCATTATCTTGCCGTTTCCATCAGCTATCTCTTTGCGCATCGTCCAGAATGGGGCAAGCAGGTTTCCGTGGGCAAGACGGTGGTCAGCAGCAGCATGATCGATCGCGTGACCTCGGGACTGGGCAGACAGCTTTACGAAGTCCCTGTAGGTTTCAAGTATTTCGTCGATGGCCTGATTGCCGGCAAGCTTGGGTTTGTGGGCGAAGAAAGCGCCGGCTCCTCCTTTTTGCGCCGGGACGCCACGGTGTGGACCACCGACAAGGACGGCATGATCGCTGCGCTGCTGGCGGCGGAGATGACCGCGACCACGAAGAAGGATCCGGGGGAACTGTACCAGGAGCTCACGCAGCAGTACGGTAGTCCGTTCTACGACCGGACCGACGCCAAGGCCAACACGCAGCAGAAGGCCATTCTGGCCAAGTTGAGCAAAGAAAGCATTCAGAGTTCGACGTTGGCCGGGGAGAAGATCCAGACGATCCTCACCCATGCACCCGGGGACGGTCAGGCGATCGGTGGTGTCAAAGTGATGGCCGAGAATGGCTGGTTCGCGGCTCGCCCCTCGGGGACCGAAGAGATCTACAAGATCTACGCGGAAAGCTTCCGCAGCCAGGAGCATTTGGAGCAGATCGAGGCGGAGGCCGAAACCATCGTGGGGCAGGCGCTGAATGCCGCGGTGGGTGCTGTTTAGAGGTTGAAGTGTCGAATGGTTGCCCCGCCACAAAGGATCGGGTGCCCCATCCTTCGCGTTGTTGGCGAAGGGTGGGATGCGACTGCTCTTCCCCGAGGCCCTTCCCCGCAACTTCTGCTTATCCCACCCTTCGCAGAAAGCGCGAAGGATGGGGCACCCGATCCTTTGTGGCAGGGCACGAAATACTCGCTTCCACCATTCGACGGCCCGGCTAAAGTCCCGCAGAGCCTGCCCTGAGCTTGTCGAACGGGGACTGAACGTCTGTAGCCCGGCTCGGCGGTGCCGGTAGGATAATCTGGATCATGAACCGGCGAAAATTCATTACGTCTACCAGCGCCGCGGGACTCTTGGGCGCAAAAGGTTTTGCTTCACCCGCGCCAATCCCTGCGAAACGCGCGCTGATGAAGGTCGGAGACCAGACGGCCCCCACCAACGAAACCCATCTGAAATACCTGGCGCGCTACAGCGTGCAGAATATCTGCGGCTACCCCGAAATTTCACCAGACCGCACCTACGCAACCGTCGAAGAATTAAACCGCATGGTCGACCTGGCGCAAACCTGCGGCATCAGCGTCGACTGCACCGCTCCACCCTTTCTGGAATCCAGCTACATTGACAAAGAAAAACATCCGGCGATCATGCTGGCGCAGAGTCCGGAACGTGACCGCGACATCGAAGCCATACAGACCCTGATCAAAAATTGCGCCCAGGCAGGCATCCCCTCAATTAAATACAACATGAGCATCCTGGGCGTGGTTCGCTCCGGACGAACACCAGGCCGCGGCGACGCCATGTACAGCACCTGGAAACTCGCGGAAGCCCATCCGGAAACGCCGCTCACCCGGGCCGGACACGTAGACGCCGATATGTTTTGGGAGCGGATCACATACTTTCTCGAGCGAGTTATTCCGGTGGCCAATGAATACAAGATCCGCATGGCTTGCCATCCACACGACCCAGGCATGCCGCCCCAAGGCTATCAAGGAGTCAACAGAGTCTTGGGTACGGTCGACGGCCTGAAGAAGTTCATCACCATCCAGGAGAGCCCCTACCACGGACTAAATTTTTGCCAGGGTACGATCTCTGAGATGCTGCCGAATCCAGGGGTAGAGATTTACGACGTCATTCGCTACTTCGGTTCGCGCAACAAAATATTCAACGTGCATTTCCGTAACATCCGCGGCCATCGCGACAATTTTATGGAGGTTTATCCCGACGAGGGGGACGTTAACTTCGTAAAAGCCATCCAGGTCTACAAAGAGGTCGGATACCCGTATATGCTGATGCCGGATCATGTTCCAGTGGCCGCCAATGACCCGAATGGCCTGCAGTCGTTTGCTTTTTGCTACGGCTACATCCGGGCGTTGATCCAGGCAGTCGATTCCATGTGTTGAGTCACTCGATGAAGACGATGCAACCGGCCGAAATGGCGAAAACGATTGGGGAAGGTTTGCTGTCCTTTCCCGTCACTCATTTCTCTGATGACTTCCAATTTCAGGCCAAGGCGTACCAGGAGCATATTGCCTGGCTCCTGTCCTATAAGCCCGCAGGACTATTCGCTGCAGGAGGAACGGGCGAGTTCTTTTCACTTACTCTGAAAGAATTTAGCGCGGTGGTGAAAGCTGCCGTTGAGCAGACAGCTGGGCAGGTCCCAGTCCTGGCTGGTTGCGGCTATGGCACCGCGATGGCCAGGGAGTTTGCCAGGGCCGCTGAAGGAGCGGGCGCGGACGGAATCCTTCTCTTGCCTCCCTACCTGGTGAATGCAGAGCAGGCGGGTTTAGCGGCGCACGTCGAGGCAGTATGCGCTTCGACCAAACTCGGTGTCATCATTTACAACCGCGACAACGCAGTCCTCGATGAAGTGTCTCTCGATCGCTTGTGTCAAAAGTGCCCGAACCTGGTGGGGTTTAAAGACGGAGTAGGGGACATTGAGCGCATGACCCGCGTCTACGCCAGGATGGGAGATCGCCTCACCTATATTGGCGGCTTGCCCACCGCTGAAACCTTTGCGCTCCCTTATCTCGAGATGGGTGTCACCACCTACTCGTCTGCCATCTTCAATTTCCTACCCAATTTTGCGCTCGACTTCTATGCTGCGGTGCGGAGGCGCGATCATGCCGCCGTGTTCACACGTTTGCGGGAGTTTGTTCTGCCCTATATTGAAATTCGAAACCGCCGCAAGGGGTATGCCGTGTCGATTGTGAAAGCGGGGATGAATGCTATTGGCCGCCCCGCAGGGCCTGTGCGGCCGCCACTGACTGACCTGACTTCAGCCGAGCTCGAGGAACTGGGCAGGCTCATCGCGGGACGGTCTTGACCGGCAAAACCCACGTCCGCTATCTCATCATCACCATTCTCTTTGCCGTAAGCTGCTTTAGCTATGGAGACCGGGTCGCGCTTTCGATCGCCGGAACCGCGATCGCGAAAGACATCCTTCTCGACCCGGTAAGGATGGGCTATCTCTTTTCCGGCTTCAGTTGGGCCTATGTGCTGGGACAATTACCATCCGGAGCCTTGCTGGACCGCTTTGGATCGAAGATGGTGTACGGCATCGGTATTGTCGTGTGGTCGGTCTGCGCGCTGCTTACTGGATTTGCCACTGCGTTTGCGACGATCTTTGTTCTGCGGCTGATCGCAGGATTCGCCCAGGCGCCGGTTTTTCCTGGGAATGGCCGCATCGTCGCCTCCTGGTTCCCCGCCAACGAGCGTGGGCGTGCCTCGGCAATCTTTAACTCCTCGCAATACTTTGCCCTGATGATCTTCGGTCCCATCCTGGGATGGATCGCCCACTCGGCCGGCTGGAGGAGTTGCTTCTGGTTCATGGGCGGCCTTGGTTTTGTGTTGGCGGCGATCTGGGTAAAGAATATCTATGACGTCCAGAGCCACCCACGTATCCAGGCTGCGGAGGTGGCCTACATTGAGCAAGGCGGCGGCCTGGTTCATGTGAAGGCCAGTGTACTTACCTGGGCTGCGGTCAAGCAGCTGCTAAGCCATCGTATGTTGGTTGGTATCTACCTGGGTCAATATTGCATCACCACCTTGACGTGGTTCTTCCTGACCTGGTTTCCGGTTTATCTAGCCCAGGCACGGCATCTGTCGATCATGAAGGTTGGCTTCGCGGCGGCATTGCCGGCTCTTTGCGGAGGGACAGGGGGAATTCTAGGCGGGGTGGTCTCAGACAGGCTGCTGCGCGCCGGATATTCATTGAGCTTCGCCCGTAAGGCGCCGATCATGGCCGGCATGCTGCTTTCGGTAACCATGATTGGATGTAATTACGCACCCGCGCAGGCGGTGATGCTGTTTCTGATGTCGCTGTCGTTTTTTGGCAAAGGATTTGGTTCTTTGGGATGGACGGTGATCGCGGATACCTCACCGAAGGGCATGGTCGGACTCAACGGGGCACTCTTTAACCTGATCGGCAACCTGGCCGGGATCACGACTCCGATTATCATCGGCTACCTGGTCAAGAAGACTGGATCCTTTGATGATGTGCTGATTTTCGTGGGTGCAACCGCGTTGTGCGCGATTGTGAGCTACGGTCCGATTGCCGGTGAGATCAAGCGGCTGGACTTTGCAGTTCCCGAAGGCGTTCGCACCTAGGGAGGCTTTTGAGCAAACGACTAGCGGTGGCAAATGAAGGGTGGAAGGAACGCGCTTTTTGGGCTCTATCCCCTCCACGAACCCCGATTTCCTGTGGAGTCTCGTGGGTTCCCTGCACTTCATGCGCCTTTCCTTAAAAGAAAGGCGCACACGTGGTCCTGTCCAGAGCTGCGTACAGGAAATCGGGGGAATCGACGGGTGCCCCATCCTTCGCGTTCTTTGCGAAGGGTGGGATAGTCAGGTCTCACCCCCTAACCTCCCACGGAAACCAGACTTGTTCCTTCGGAGACCTGGGTCTTCCGGCGTTAAAACTTGTTCCACAGGTACTGGTTGTAGACGTCGTGGTGGTATTGCACTTCCGGCGCCTTCACAAATGTTCCCAGCAGGCGAGGGCAGCGGTCTGCGGAAGCTCTTTTCAAATCCGCATAGCGCTCTTTCACGTCAGCTCCCAGCAGGGTGTCAGTCCACTTCGCACTCTGAAAATTTTCGAGCGCCGTATAGACGTTGTCGGGCAGGAAGCGCTTGGCCTTGCGGAGATTATCGATGTTCGCGGTCTCGCCTTCGATGCCGGTCTTGAATACTGAATAGAGCACCAGGTAAGGGTTTGCGTCGGGGCTGACGGAGCGGACTTCCACCCGCATGCTCTTCTCGTTGCCAATCGGAATGCGCACCATGGAACCGCGATCGGTGGCCGAAGCGATGATCTGGTTGGGAGCCTCGAAGTGAGGATCAAGACGCCGATACGCATTCACGCTTGCATTCAGCAGTAAGCAAACATCATTGCCGTGGGTCAGAATGCGGTCGATAAATTCCCAACCCAGTTTGCTCAGCTTCTCCTCGCCCTTCTCATCCCAGAAAAGATTCTTGCCCTTTTCGCTGATAGAAACGTTGGTGTGCATCCCACTGCCATTCACGCCCACCACCGGCTTAGGCAAAAAGGAAGCGGTCAGGCCCATCTTGGTCGCCACTTCGCGGCAGATGAGCTTATAGAGCTGGATCTGATCAGCGGCCGTCACTACATCGCTGTAGCTGTAGTTAATCTCAAACTGAGAGGGCGCAACCTCGGGGTGGTCCTTCTCGTTCTCAAACCCCATGGCTCGCTGTACTTCGGCGCTGGTATCGATGAAGGTGCGCAGCGGGTCCCCGGGGAGAGAATGATAGTAGCCG
>Ga0302177_10002151_pt1 | contig 13983 bp, 12 predicted proteins | sample I_Palsa_E1_2_FD_198780 | JGI IMG/M metagenome (GOLD analysis project Ga0302177, IMG submission 198780) | Peat permafrost microbial communities from Stordalen Mire near Abisko, Sweden - I_Palsa_E1_2 | ecosystem: Environmental > Terrestrial > Soil > Palsa > Peat permafrost | place: Sweden... | reverse complement strand
CAGAAGGACGCAGACGATTGTGTCTTGCGTCCTTCTGCTACCCGTGGCGAGGAGGCGCCATTGGCAAGTCGCAGAGAATTAGTTGGGCATCAACACGGTGTCGATGACGTGGATGACGCCGTTCGATTGAAAGACGTCGGCGATGGTGACAGTCGCCATGCCGCCCTTCTCGTCCGTCAGCATGACCTTGCCGCCAGAGACGGTCGCAGTCAGCGTGCCGCCTTCCACCGTGGTGAACGTCGCCTTGCCGCCGCCGGCTTTTACCTTCTTCATGATGTCCTTGGCGGAAATCCTGCCGGGGACTACGTGGTAGGTGAGAATCTTGACCAGCGTCGCCTTATTTTCCGGCTTGACCAGCGTGTCGACGGTTCCGGCGGGAAGCTTGGCAAACGCCTCGTTGGTCGGGGCAAACACGGTGAACGGACCCGGGCCGGACAGTGTGTCCACCAGACCAGCGGCCTTGACGGCTGCGACCAGGGTGGTATGGTCGGGCGAGTTGACCGCATTTTCAATAATGTTCTTGGTGGGATACATGGCGGCGCCGCCGACCATCGGGTCAGCTTTCTGCGCGATTGCGCCAATCGGTGCGAGCGCCAGTAAGGCGGCCATCGCGACGTACATACGAAACTTCTTCATGTTCGAATCCTCAATTTGCGGAATTTGAATCTGAGCAATTGCAGCTCGAACAAAGGAACGAATGGCGCGGGAAACGGATGCAGCAGGCCGCGGAGATTTTTCAATGGCGCGCATAATTGTTTGCGTACTGTTGCCGCGATGAACAGTGAGTCAGTAAGAATGAAGTCTGCATGAGCAAAATTGACCGCAAGCCGGGCCGCAGTCACGACGCAGTATGGCTGCGCGTCATCGGGGCAGGCAAGGTGCTGAAGGCGCTGTCGCTGCTGCTGATTGCCGTCAGCCTGCTGCGCTTGATCCACACCGGCTTCGGCGATGAGATGTCGCAGCTCGCCGACCTGATGCGCTACAGTCCCGTCTCGCACATCCTCACTTGGATTTTCGATAAAGCCTCTTTGCTAACTGACAAGAGACTCGAGCAGGTCGCGCTGGCGGCGATCCTGTATGGGGTCACTGAACTGGTGGAGTCCTACGGCCTCTTGATGCGGCGCGTCTGGGGGGAATATTTCACGCTGATTTTGACGGTCGCGTTCTTGCCCTTGGACGTTTATGAGCTGGTCGACCACTTCACATGGGCGAAGCTTGCTTTCACGATTCTCAATGCGCTGGTTGTCTGGTACCTGGCCTGGCTGATTCTGCGAAATCGTCGGCTGCGAGCCTCGACGACAGCGACGGCTTAATTCTCTGCGATTAGCGTCTGCGACGGCAGCGCGATTGCAGCCGGACAATTGCACCGAATACCGCATACAGAGAGATAAACTGCTGCTGTGCTCCTGCTCCGCAGCCTGATATTCACACTGCTCGGCCCCTGCCTTATAGCTGGCTGCGTGCCTTGGGCGCTCGGACCAAAACATCTTGCATCGGGTGCATGGCAGATGGGCTGGATATTGATCGCGGTTGGCGTCGCCGGATATTTCATCTGCGCGGCCAGCTTTCTGGCAGCCCTGGGAACGCCCGCCATTTTTTTTACCCGATCTCTGCGCGCCGTCTGGGGGGAGGAGCCCCGGCGACTGGTCCGTGCGAGCTTATATCGCTACTCCCGCAATCCGATGTACCTCTCGGTGCTCACGATCATCTTTGGGCAGGCATGCATTTTTGCTTCCCGCGCGATCACAATCTACGGCTTCGCAGCCTTTGTTCTCTTTCACGCGATCGTTGTGTTCGTCGAAGAGCCACACCTCCGTCGCCGCGACCCTGCTGCATTTGAGCAGATGGTGAATCACACACCGCGATGGCTAGGCAAGAGCTCTTCGACCCGCTAGCTTTCTACTGCAAGGCGCACAGCTCCAAATTCCGCGGGCCCTTCATCACGACCTTCCATGAAGGTGGCAACAGTCACCGGACTGGCGATATCGGGAAAATAGTAGACGGCGCTAACGCTGAATGGCCCCGCTCCGGAGTGGCCGATGACCCGCCCGACACCGTCGACCTTCCCCGACATCAATCCCAGCCCATAGCCGAACTCGCTCCAGGGCCGGCCGGGAATTGCTCCGCCGAGACGATAGGTATCCAGCATCGCCTTCACACTGTCTGACGTCAGGATCTGTCCTTGGAAAAGTGCATGCAGTAGCTTGGCCGCATCGAACGTCGTTCCCATGAGACAGCCGTGATACACCCATCGGGGGTCGTAATCATCAGCCGGCCAATGCAGGCGCTCGAAGTCAGAAGGCTCTACTGCTAACTCAACCGAGTCCAATTGCAGTGGAGCGGTTACAAATCGCTTCAAGGCGACCGCAAGACTGAGCCCGGTCGCTTGTTCGATCGCTTCACGCACAAAAAGGTAGCCGACATTGCTGTACGCCCAGCCGGTACCGGGTTCGAAGTCCAGCCGGTTGGCTTGAACTTGCTTCTGTAATTTCTCACGTGACCACGGAGGCTCACGTCGCGCCACCGCGTCGTGATACTCGGCCAGCCATCCGTAGTCCGGAATCCCCGCGCGATGCTGCAGCAGCTGACGCAGCGTGAATGGTTTGCCCGGCCGCAACGCATCGAGATCAAGAAGATCTTCTTCAACCAGGCGCAGAGCACAAATGGCCAACGCCGTCTTCGTGAAGCTCCACCAGGGAAACAGCGCAGAGTCAGAACCAGCCACGATAGCCGTCCCGTCACCGTGTACTTTCGCTGAATCGAGCTGATCCACTGCCATTCGGAAATTCTAAGGTCGCCGTCGACTTTCGCTTTATATTCACCCCTGAGATTTTGCAAGAGGGTCAGGAGAAAAAGGACCTGCGCAGTAAACCGCACAACTAGTGTTGTCAAAATGGGAAACCACTAGATATTGTGCTTTTCACGGGAGCCCACAGAAAATCCACGTCTTTTCAGCAACTTGCAATCTAATTGACTCTGGACAGGATGCAGCTCTCGACGGATGATTGTGGTCGAAAGTGGTTGAAAGTGTAGCTGAGTGGGATATGACAACACCTTTCAACTCCAACCACGGCTCAGTTTCCACCGGCGAGGCGGAAATGGCAAGAGGAGTTAGGACCGATGTTCCGAGGCAATCACCCAACCCGCGTCGACGAGAAAGGCAGGCTCAAATTGCCGGCTGAATTCAAGCGCGTGGTGGATGAGAAATACGGGACGCAGTTCTACATCACCAGCAAGGATGGCCGGGTCGCGGAAATTTACCCGATGCAAGAGTGGGAGCGGATCGAAGAAAAACTGGCGGCGATTCCAAACATGAATCCCGCGAAGAAGAAATTTCTGGACCGCGTGAACTATTACGGCCAGGCAGCGGAGATCGATACGCAGGGCAGGGTGCTGTTGCCGCAAATTCTGCGCGAGTCCGCGAAGGTGTTGGGTGACGTCGTCGTGTTCGGCATGCAGACATATTTAGAGGTAGCCAACCATGACGCCTTCCGTCAGCACATGGAGAGCAATCCGCTGACCGAGGACGACGAAAAGGCGTTGGCAGGGCTGGGACTTTAGGTGGACGCCCCCCAGGGGGAGCACATGGGCAGCAGTCATGTGCCGGTTCTTTTAGAAGAAGTGATCGAATTTTTGAACCCGCAGCCTGGCGGACGCTATATGGACGCGACGCTGGGATTGGGCGGCCATGCGGCACGGATTGCGCAGGCCATCGGCGCCCAGGGTGAGTTGCTCGGCTTTGACCGCGATCCCGCAGCATTTGCGAAAGCGAAGTCGCGACTTGAAGAGTTAGGCGTGGATGGTCCGAAGCTGCGGTTGTGGAACGCAGCATTTTCAGAAGCGGCAAGTGAAGTTGAGCCGCACAGTCTGGACGGACTGCTGGCCGACTTCGGACTCAGCTCGATGCAGCTCGGTGAGGCAGAGCGAGGGTTCAGTTTTCAGGCGGATGGACCGCTGGACATGCGTATGGATACGCGCAGCGGGGAGACCGCCGAACAAGTGGTAAATCAGGAAGACGAAAAAGTTCTCGCCGACCTGATTTACGAATTCGGAGAGGAAAGGAGGTCGCGGAGAATCGCCAGAGCCATTGTTCGGGCGCGGCCGATAACGACGACGGCGCAGTTAGCCAGAGTGATATCGGCCGCGTCCCCAACAATGAAATCAGAGCGAGGCAGGCACACAATTCATCCTGCAACGCGGACCTTTCAAGCGATCCGAATTCGTGTCAACCGGGAGCTGGAGGAGATAGAAGCGCTGCTGCGGACGGCTCCGCAGCTGTTGAAGCGCGGCGGAAGGCTGGTGGTCATCAGCTTCCACTCCCTCGAAGACCGGATAGCAAAAGATGCGCTGCGCGAGGGAGCGCGGCAGCAAATCTGGGAAGTGTTGACGAAGAAGCCGGTGACGGCGAGTGATGAAGAGATGCAGTCGAATCCCCGGGCCAGAAGTGCGAAGTTGAGGGCAGCGATCAGGTTATAGAGATTGCAACAAGTTTAGTTACAAAAAGCTCATGGCGGCCGGGAGGGACGTCCCACCTGGAATGTAAGGCGAATGCAGTACTCCACATCAATGGATCCCACCTCCGTAGCGGCCCTCCCGGCCAGCCGGAGAACTAGATGGGAAGCGGAGTCCAGCAGGGGACGAGTAAGTAGCAGCATGCGGCAGGTATTTTTCAAGGAGTTGAGGCGATGGCGACGCAGGCGTTAGTGATGGTCGGAATCCGGCAGCAGGTGAGGGCGCGGCAATTTGATTGCGAGCCGTCCCCCGAGCTATCCCAGGCGGAGTGGAACTCGTCACTCTATGCGGTCCAGCAGCGGGCACGCCGCGGACCAACGCCCGAAGTTTTCTACACCAAGCATTTGGACAATTCCCGTCTACGGACTGAAGCTGATCCTGCGCGCGCGCGCGAAATTCGCACCTTCGTCGCTGCCATGGTCGTGCTGTTCGTACTGGTCATGGTCTACGTCGTCCAGCACTTTCAATCCATCGAAGCCGGCTATCGCATCGAGTCTCAAAAACAGCAGTTGGAAGAATTAGACGAGCAGAACCGCCAGCTGCGTCTCACCGATGCGCAGTTGAATGCGCCGCTGCGGCTCGATCAGTACGCGCGAAATTTTGGCATGGATGCCCCGGGCCCGTCTCAGCTGATCCGTCCGGACGCAACTCCGGCTGACGGTGCGCCAGTGCTGGCGCGCGCAGTCGCGCCAGAGCGTCCAACGGGAGCGCCGCAGCAGTAACAATCCGAGCAGAGAAATTTGCATCAGTGAGGGCCACGCAACTGTGAACAAGCCGCGCCACCCATCGCAATCAGGAGTACAAACCGGACCTGCGCCGATTCGTCGTGGGCGATTTGTCTGGCTCGCGGGCGCGCTTTCGCTTTGGATCGGCATCGTCGTCGTCAAGCTGATCTGGGTGCAGCTCTTCCAGCATCATCATTATGTAGTTGAAGCCGCGCATCAGCAGATGCGGACGTTTGAGGTCGCGCCGCGGCGGGGCGTGCTCTACGATCGCCTGCTGCACGAACTCGCCATGACGACGCTGGTCGACTCGGTCTACGCGGTGCCGAGCGAAATCACCGACAAGGAGCAGGCCGCCGAAATTCTCGTACCCCTCGTCCACCAGGATGCGGGCGACGGCTACACGACGAAGGCGCAGATCCTTGCGCGGATGAATGCCTCACACGCTTTTGCGTGGGTCGCGCGGCGTCTCGATCCGGACACCGCGGCACGCGTTCGCGAAATGCCGCTCAAGGGAATTTATTTTCAGAAGGAGTTCAAGCGCTTTTATCCGGACAATGATTTAGCCGCGCAGGTGCTGGGCTACGTCGGCACCGACGACAACGGCCTCGGCGGCATCGAGTTGAAGTTCGACAACGAGCTGCACGGCATGCCCGGACAGATGCTGACCGCGATGGATGCACGCCGCCACACGCTGGCCAGCACGGAGCGCGATCCTGAGCCCGGCGAAGATTTGGTGCTGACCATTGACCAGAATATTCAGTTCATCGCCGAGCGCGCACTGGACAAAGCCTTGAAAGAAACCCACGCACTGCGCGGAACCGCGGTGGTGCAGGACCCGTATACCGGCGAGATTCTCGCGTTGGCGACGCGACCGACTTTCAATCCCAATGATTTTCGCCACGTCGATCGTGAGCTGCTTGCCAACCGCGCGGTCAGCGATGTCTACGAGCCGGGATCGACCTTCAAACTGGTGACATATTCGGCGGCCATCGATGCAGCGGGCGTGCATCCCGACGACATTGTCGACTGCCAGGGAGGCGCGATCACCATCTTCGGCCGCACCATCCACGACGACAAATCCGACATGGGCATGGGCAAGGTCACGGTGCAGCGCGCGCTGGAGAAATCAAGCGATGTCGCCGCAGTCAAGATGGGGCTGAAGCTCGGCAACGAAAAGTTCTATCAATATATGAAGGCCTATGGCTTCGGCGATCGCTCCGGGATCGAGCTGCCATCAGAGACGCGCGGCCTATTGCGTCCGGTACGGCGCTGGAGCGCGACCAGCATCGGCTCGCTGGCGATCGGACAGGAAGTGGGCGTCACGCCAGTGCAGTTGGCCGCGATGGTGTCGACGATCGCGAATGGCGGCACGTATCTGCCGCCGCATGTTCTGGCGGGCGAGAGCGCAATCGTGAATGGCAAGCTGCGCCCGGTTCCGTACCAGCAACGCAATGCTGTGGTCTTGCCGCTGCCCGATGGCGGTCACCGCGTCATCAGCGAAATGACGGCCGCGCAGATGCGCAAGATGATGGAAGGCATAGTCCTCAACGGCACGGGCAAGGAAGCAGCGCTGAACGGATATTCTTCCGGCGGCAAGACCGGGACCGCCCAGAAGATTGACGTCGTCACGCACACCTATTCAAAGACCAAGCACGTCGCGTCATTCGCCGGCGTCGCACCGATTTCAAATCCTGCGATCACGGTTGCGGTCGTCATCGATTCGCCGCAGGGCGCCAGTTATTACGGCAGCGCAGTGTCGGCGCCGGTGTTTCGCGAGATCGCCCAGCAGACCCTCGAGTATCTCGGCGTCCCCTACGACCGCGAGGTCAAGGCGACGCGCCCGCCGCCGCAGACCATCACGGAGACCGCGGACAGTCATCCCGCGGAACGCCTCGGCGAGGACAGCGCGGTATTTGTCGGCATCGGTGATTTGCCGAAAGATGATCCGCTGCGTTCGGTGGCCGAAGCGAAGTTGGTAGCGAACTCGGCGGCTCCCGCTGTGTCGCCGGCGGTCGCTTCAATTTCCGCGAAGCCTGAAATCCCGAGTGCGGCCGTCGCCACTACCGCGTTTCCATCCGTCATTCAGCCCGCCTCTATCGCGCCGGGGAGAGTTGCGGTTCCGCAGTTCACCGGCAAGTCTTTGCGTGCGGCCGCAGAGGCAGCAATGGCCGCGGGCTTGCGTCTCGAGGCCGTGGGCAGCGGGTTGGCGCGATCTCAAGAGCCGGCCGCTGGCACCGTTCTTGAGGCCGGTGCGCAGGTAGCCGTCCATTTTTCGCGATAAGACGCGGGGCTTTCTGATCGAAACTCAAGTCAGGCCCGGCGACTAGAATCAGAGCGGCCATGTTGTTTTCCGAAGCAATTCGAGGTGCGCACGTGTTGGCCCAATCTGGCCCCGACATCGACGTGACGCGCGTTGTTTACGATTCGCGCCGCGCCGGGCCGGGGGCGGTCTTTCTAGCGATGCACGGCGAGTCCGTGGATGGCAACAACTTTGTCCCGGTCGCCCTGGAGCGTGGCGCCGCGGCGGTCGTGACCGACGATGCGGCCGTATTTAAGTCAATGACGGTTACAAATCCGCAGCTCGCGGTGGCATTGTGCGTCCACGGGCGGCGGACGCTTGCCGCGATTGCAGCTAACCTGCTGGGGCATCCCGAACGAAAATTGAAGATCAGCGGAGTGACGGGCACCAACGGCAAGACTACGACGGCATTTTTGCTGGAAGCAATGCTCGAAGCAGCGGGACGCAAGACGGTGCTGGTCGGAACCATTGCGTATCACCTGAATGGACAGGAGCTCGCGGCTCCGCATACGACGCCGGAGTCGAGCGACCTGCTGGCGCTGTTTGTCCAGGCAGCGGAGAGCGGCACAACCGAGGCGGTGATGGAGGTGTCTTCGCACGCGCTGGCACAGGGACGCGTGTGGGGTCTCGCGTACGACGTCGCGATCTTCACCAACCTGACACGCGACCATCTCGATTTTCACGGCACCATGGAGGCATACTCTGCGGCCAAGCGTGAGCTTTTTATCGGCGGGACCGGCGCGGGCAATCCGCGGGTTGCGGTGTTGAATATTGATGACACGACGGGACGCTCACTTCGCGACGAGTTGCTCGGCGGTGAAACCGATGTGGTGACGTACGGATGGGACGCCGGCAATTTTCATGCTGAGGACGTGGAATTGACTGCCACCGGAACACGTTTCTGCATGGTGACGCCGCAGGGGAAAGTGCGGATCGAATCGCGCCTCGCCGGACGCGTCAATGTCTGGAACATTCTCGCGGCCGCTGCCGCTGCGACGGCGCGCGGAGTTGCGCTCGAGTTGATCGCGACGGGAGTGCGTGATCTGGCATCTGTGCCGGGCCGATTCGAACAAGTAGATTGTGGGCAGCCATTTGCGGTTGTAGTCGACTATGCGCACACCGATGACGCGCTGCGAAATTTGACGCGCCTGGCCCGCGAGCTCGTCGCACCCGAGAACGGCCGCGTCATCACGCTGTTTGGCTGCGGGGGAGACCGCGACAAAACGAAGCGCCCCCTCATGGCGAAAGCGGCGGCAGAAAGTAGTGATCTCGTCGTGCTGACATCGGACAATCCGCGCAGTGAAGATCCGTTGGAGATTTTGCACGATGCGGAGGCTGGCCTTGCCGGCACGAATGCGAAATATTCCGTGATCGAAGATCGCGCGGCGGCAATTCGAGAGGCGATCAGCCACGCGCGGCCGGGCGACATCGTCTTGCTTGCGGGCAAGGGACATGAGAAGACGCAGACCACACGGGACGGCGTGCATCCGTTCGATGATGTCGCGGTAGCTCGCGCAATTTTAGGACAGATGGCAGGGGCCGCAACTAAATGCAACTGAAAGTGAGCGAAATCCGTGAGATTCTCTCGGCGCCCGGTCCGAAATTGGACGCCGTGTCGACGGGATATTCCATCGACTCACGCACGATGCGGCCGGGCGATCTGTTCTTTGCCATCCACGGCGAGAAATTCGACGGGCATGCCTTCGTAGCTGACGTGCTCGCGAAAGGCGCGGTGGGCGCGGTGATTGCGAAGTCGCACGCTGCAGAATTTTCGGCGCTGGATGCATCGCGCCTCCTCGTAGTCGACAGCACGCTGGACGCGTTGCAGCGGCTGGCCCGCGCCGTGCGCGAGCGCTGGCATGGCCGCGTCATCGGCGTCACCGGCAGCGTCGGAAAGACCACGACCAAGGAAGCAATCGCGCGCGTTCTCGGTTCGCGATGGCGAGTTCTGAAGTCTCACGGAAATTTGAACAATGGATATGGCATGCCGTTGCAGCTCTTGAAAGTCCAGCCGGATGACGCGATGGCGGTTCTCGAGATGGGCATGAGTAGCGCAGGGGAGATCGCGGCGCTGGCGCGCATCGCAGAGCCGGACTGGGGCGTCGTCACGGTTGTCGCTCCGGTGCACATCGAATTTTTTGCCGATGGCATGGACGGCGTGGCACGAGCCAAACGCGAATTGATCGACGCGTTGCCGGCAGACGGCGTGGCGTTTTTGAACGCGGATGATGCGCGGGTGGCGGACTTTGCAAAGCGCACGAAAGCCCGGGTAGTGAAGTTTGGCTGGCGAGCGGCCGCAGATGTCGGCGCGACCACAGTGAAAGATCTCGGCGCCGAGGGAACGGAGTTCGTCCTCGAAGCAAGTGGTGAGCGATCCGCGTGCCATCTGAAATTGATTGGCCTGCACAACGTCACTAATGCCCTGGCGGCAGCCGCTGTGGGCGTCGAAGCAGGGTTGAGCGTCGCCGAATGCGCAGCAGCGCTGGCCGATATGCTGCCTCCAGAAAGCCGCGGGCAGACCCTACGGATGGGAGGCGCCTTTTTGATCAATGATTGTTACAATTCCAACCCGCTCGCGCTGGAAGCCATGGTAGATGCGCTTGCCAGCGTTGAGGCGCGGCGACGAATCGTTATCGCGGGAGAGATGCTGGAACTGGGCCAGGAGGCCGAGTCGCTGCACGCCGCCAGCGGAAGGTACATCGCAGCGAAAAAGATGGATTGGCTGGTCGGTGTTCGCGGCCAGGCCCGCGCCATGGTGGATGCCGCAAGGTCGGCCGGCATGAAGGCAATTTATTTTGAGACGCCGGAAGAAGCTGGCAATTGGCTGGCAGAAAATCTGCGGGCCGAGGACGCAGTGCTGCTGAAAGCTTCGCGAGGAGTGCGGCTGGAGCGGGCTTTGGAGCGGTTAGTCGAGCGGCGCAAGCCTGCAAATGTTCCAGGCAAAGTGTGAATGTTGAACATGGTTTTGAACCCGGCAGAATAAGATAGCGGTGGTTTCGCGGAGGAAGATTGCTTTACTGGCTGCTCTATCAAAAGCTGTTTCCATATTTCCGGCCCTTCCGGATCTTTCGCTACCTCACGTTTCGCACCGCCTTCGCCAGCCTGACTGCGCTGCTCATCGCGCTGCTGATCGGGCCGTGGGTCATTCAACGGCTGCGCGAATTTCAGATTGGCCAATTTATTCGCGAAGAAGGCCCCAAGGACCACCAGAAAAAAGCGGGCACGCCGACGATGGGCGGCGTGCTGATTGGTATCGCGATCATCGTGCCAACGCTGCTGTGGTCGGACCTCGGCAATCCATACGTGTGGCTCGTGCTGTTTGCGATGGTCGCCTTTGGCGCAATCGGTTTCGCCGACGATTATCTGAAGACGGCGCACCGTCGCAACCTTGGGCTGACGGCGAAGGCCAAGCTGGCCTATCAATTTCTGGCCGGCGCGGCGGTGGCAATCGCGCTGCTGGTGTTGCAGTCACAAGGAAGCTATTCGACGCGCCTGATGGTGCCGTTCATGAAGCGCTTTCGCCCGGACCTGGTAATCACGTCGCTGCATGGCACTCATTTCTGGCCCTTGGCATTTTTGCCTTTCGTGATTTTCGTCATGCTCGTCCTGACCTTCGCCAGTAACGCAGTCAACTTGACCGATGGACTGGACGGTCTCGCGATCGGCTGCACCATCATCGCGGCTGGCGCACTGGCAGTGCTCACGTATGTCAGCGGCCACGTTGTCTTCGCGGATTATCTCGAGTTGCAGCGCATGCCGATGGTCGGCGAGCTTACCGTCTTCTGCGGCGCGATGGTGGGGGCGAGCATCGGCTTCCTCTGGTTCAACGCCCATCCGGCAGAAATCTTCATGGGCGACGTCGGCTCGCTGGCGCTGGGCGGCGCAATCGGCACGGTGGCGGTCATCATCAAGCAGGAGCTGCTGCTGCCATTCATCGGCGGAATTTTCGTCCTCGAAGCGCTCTCAGTCATTTTGCAGGTTGGCAGTTACAAATTGCGCAATGGCAAGCGGATTTTCAAAATGGCGCCCCTGCATCACCACTTTGAGCTTCTGGGCTGGAGCGAATCTAAAGTTATCACTCGCTTTTGGATTGGGGCCTTGGTCTTCGCACTCTTTGCGCTGACCACGCTGAAGCTTCGCTAAGCATGCATGGCGTGGGAGAATGGAAGCCGATGCAGCTGAAGGGCAAGCGAGTGCTGGTGGTAGGACTGGGCAAGTCGGGCCTGGCGGCGGCGCTGTTTTTGCGCGAGCACGGAGCCCAGGTCACGGTCAGCGATGTCCGCAGCGCCGAGGCCCTCGCCAAAGAAATCCCTATGCTGCTGGACCATGGCATCGCGGTCGAGACGGGCGGCCACGGCGTGCTGACATTTCGACGTCAGGACATGATCATCGTCAGCCCGGGCGTTCCACTGGACACCCCGGAGCTGGTCAACAGCCGCAATCTCGGGCTGCCGATTCTGGGCGAGCTGGAAATTGCGGCGCGCTTCATGCAGGGACATGTGCTCGCCATCACCGGCTCCAATGGCAAGACGACAGCGACAACTCTATGCGGCGACATTTTTGCGCGTGCCGGGAAAAAGACTGTGGTCGCGGGAAACATCGGCGTGCCGGTAATTTCCCTGGCCGACCAGACGACGCCGGAAAGCTGGAGCGTGCTCGAAGTTTCAAGCTTCCAATTGGACACCACGGAGGCGTTTCATCCCGAGATCGCGGTCATCCTGAACATCACGCCGGACCATCTCGACCGCCACCACACCTTTGAGAATTATGTCGCGGCCAAGGCCAAGATTTTTCGCAACGTTGGCGCGACAGACTCCGTGGTTCTCAATGCGGACGATGACGTCACGCATCGGCTGGCCGCGCAAACGCCGCATCCCGAGCGCGTTTTCTGGTTCAGCCGCAAAAAGGTGGCTCGGCAGGGCGCCTTCGTTCACGACGGCATCATTATGTTCAAGGCGAGCGAACAGGCGGCCGCTGAGCCGATTCTCCCGGTGCCGGAAATCCCGCTGAAGGGCGCGCACAATCTGGAAAATGTTCTGGCCGCGGTCTGTGCAGCGCGTCTCTCAGAAATTCCCGCAGAGACCATCCGCGCGGCGGTGCGGGAATTTCACGCCGTCGAACATCGTCTCGAATATGTCGCGACAATCGCGGGCGTCGAGTATTACAACGATTCTAAAGCGACCAACGTCGACGCAACCGGCAAGGCGCTAGCCGCGTTTGGCGACGGCAAGAAACCGCTGGTTCACCTGATACTCGGCGGCAAGGACAAGGACTCCGATTACACCCAGCTGCGCTCTCTCCTGAAGGATCGGACTATCGCCGTGTACACGATTGGTTCGGCGGCAGAGAAAATCGAACGGCAGCTGGCCGCCGATGCGAAGCTAATATCGTGCGCGACGCTCGAAGTCGCAGTGGCTAGGGCGGGAGACGCGGCAAAGGCGGGCGAGGTCGTTCTGCTGGCGCCGGCCTGCTCCAGCTTTGACCAGTTTGAAAACTACGAGCATCGCGGCAGGGTATTCAAGGAATTGGTGCGCGGGCGGGCGGCAGCACGTCCCTAGCGCGCGCGGCGCGGGGGACGATGGCAAAGCGAGTCGGCGTAGACAAATGGATGTACGGCACGGTGACCGTCCTCGTCCTGCTCGGGCTGGTGATGGTCTTCAGCTCCTCGGCCGTGGTCGCCAGCGAGCGCTTCCACTCCGCATCCACTTTCGTCGTCAAGCAGGCGTTCTGGGCGGCGCTCGGATTGATCACCATGTCCATTCTGATGCGCGTCGACTATCGCCGGCTGAACAAGCCGAATGTGGTTTTTATCCTGCTCGGCATCACAACTCTGCTACTGCTGGTCGCATTCACGATGCGCGATTCTCACGCCACCCATCGCTGGATTCGTCTCGGCGCATTCTCGTTGCAACCCTCAGAAATTGCGAAGCCAGTGCTCGTGCTTTTCCTGGCCTGGTTCCTGCAGGACCGAATTCACATGATGGATGACTGGCGCCACGCCGTTCTGCCAGCGGTTTTGCCGGTGCTGATTCTGGTTGCGCTGATTTTGAAGGAGCCCGATCTCGGCACCGCACTGGTTTGTCTCGCGGTCAGCGCGATCCTGCTCTACCTCGCGCGGCTGCCGTGGAAGTATTACGCAATGGGCGCGATCGCGGCGGCGCCGGTCATGTATTACATGTTGTTCCATGTCGGCTGGCGGGCGGCGCGGATGCGCGTCTTCATGCATCCCGAGGAAGATCCGCGCGGCGCCGGCTTCCACATCATGCAGTCACTCATTGCGGTCGGCACCGGCGGCCTCACGGGCGTTGGGTTGATGGAGGGCAAGCAGAAGCTCTTCTATCTGCCGGAGTCGCACACGGATTTCATCTTCGCCAACATCGCCGAGGAACTCGGCCTGATCGGCACACTGCTGGTCGTTGGTTTATTTGCCTATCTCGGCTGTCGCGG
>Ga0302177_10002149_pt1 | contig 13985 bp, 13 predicted proteins | sample I_Palsa_E1_2_FD_198780 | JGI IMG/M metagenome (GOLD analysis project Ga0302177, IMG submission 198780) | Peat permafrost microbial communities from Stordalen Mire near Abisko, Sweden - I_Palsa_E1_2 | ecosystem: Environmental > Terrestrial > Soil > Palsa > Peat permafrost | place: Sweden... | reverse complement strand
ACGATCCCAGGAGAGGTCGCGATGCGGTGCACCATTACGCTACAGCGCGGCCTATCCCTGTTAGGCGCATGCGCATCGACCCTTTTCGGCATTCCAGCGCACGCCGATTCAGGGGTGCTACCGAGCACTTCGCCCTCCCCGGAGGATCAGCCTGATCCGACCCCGAACGGCTCAGCCTCGCCCAGCGGTCTCACGCAAGTGGTAGTCACGGGGGTTCGGCCGCTGCTGCACGACAAACTGTCCGAGGATGAGCAAAGCACGCCGCAATCCATTACCGTTGTCAGCAATCAACTGATGGCGTCCCAGGCAGACAACCGGCTCGAAGATGCTCTGAAGAATGTACCTGGCATCACGCTCAATGCGGGTGAAGGCGCCGCGCGCGGTGACACCGTCAATCTGCGTGGGTTTTCGGCTTTCAATGACTTCTTTCTCGACGGAATCCGTGATGCCGCCGTCTACACGCGCGACAGTTTTGATTTGGATTCGGTCGAGGTCGTGAAAGGGCCGTCGGCGATTCTATTCGGCCGAGGTTCGACGGGAGGCGCTATCAATCAGGTGTCGAAGGCGCCGCTGCTGACGCAGTTCGGACAGGTTGATACTGAGTTCGGCAGCAACGACCTGTACCGCGCGACAGCCGACATGAACGCTCCGATCGGGACGGCGGCCGCTGCGCGTATAAACGTGATGGGCGAATCGTCTGCCACTGCCGAACGTGCGGACGTGCGCAATCGGCGCTGGGGCGTGGCACCGGCGCTCGGTTTCGGGATCGGTGAACAGGACTCTTTGACGCTCGTCTATCTGCATCAGCAAGAGGACGATGTTCCCGATGTCGGGATCCCGTTTGTCAACGGCCGACCGGCGCCAGTGCCCCCGGTGCCACGCAACGCGGATTTCGGCCTGGCCTCCGATCGCACCACAGCCGACGATGACATTTTTACCGGACGCTACACGCACGAATTCAATGCGCAGCTTTCGCTCGCCGATACGCTGCGCTATGCGAACTATCAGTTCAATTATCAGTTCGATGCGCCAAATTTCGGCAAAGCGCCCCCAAGCGCAACCGAACCGCTTGGAAGCATCCTGGTTGGGCGCGATTCACCGAGTAGCTCCGGGGTCCAGACCAATCTGGACGATCAGATCGACCTCACGGCGCGCTTCAGCACCGGCCTCGCTGCGCATACGCTTGTCACCGGCATCGAGTTGGCTCGTCAAACCTCGAGCATTGACCGCTACGTCAATCCGTTCAACAACAACAATACCTGGATCCCAGAGACGCCCCTGCTCGACCCGAATCCGAATGAGACTCATCCCGTCGAGCCGGTCTCCTCGACCCAGGACACGAGCTCGCCTTCGGGCGGCGCCTATCTGATCGACACCGTCGGATTAGGGCCCTATGTCGATTTGATCGGCGGCTTTCGTTACGACTACTTCTCCGCGAACTACAAACAGCTCACTGAAGCGAGCAGCGCGTTGCTGCATCTGCAGGAGCTCAACCGTGTCGGTAGCCCACGCGCCGCGCTGCTCATCAAACCGACACCGCAACAAAGCTATTACCTGTCTTATGGCACCTCATTCGATCCATCGGCCGAAGCGTTGACGCTGACCACGAAGACGGCCGGTCTCGGGCCGGTCAAGGCCAAGACCTACGAGGCCGGCGCCAAGACTGAGTGGCTGCATGGTGGCCTTTCACTCACGGGCGCTGTTTTCCACACTGAGGTGGATAACGCTCAGACCAATGATCCGGACAACCCGACCATCACGGTGCTGAACGGCAATGAACGCGTCAACGGCCTGGAGATCGGCGCCACCGGCCACCTGACGCGGCATTGGGAGATCTTCTCGGGCTACACCTATCTCGACGGCCGCACCATCGCTTCGGGTACTGCCGCCGATGTCGGCAAGGTCATGCCCAACGTGGCTCACAATGCGCTCAATCTATGGACGGAATATGAGTTCACGGGCGGCTGGGAGCTCGGCGGCGGCGCCAATTGGCTCGGTTATCGCTACGCCGATAGTGCTCAGGCGGCCTACGTCCCTGGCTACGTCCTCTGGAACGCCATGGCGGCCTATAAGGTTTCACGCAATCTGCGACTGCAGTTGAATGGGTTCAACTTATTTAACAAGTTCTACTTCGACGGGCTCTACTACACGAGCCTAGCGGAGAATCACGCCATTCCGGGCCCTGGTCGTAGCGTTGCGATCAGCGCGCGATTCAGCTTCTAAAGCCATGATCGTTCGTATCTCGCCGGTGCTTGATGCCAAGCATCTGAGCACGCTGGAAGAGCTCTTGCGGGCAGCGCCTTGGGAAGACGGCCGCGCGACCGCAGGCTACCAGTCGGCGCAGGTCAAGCAGAACCTGCAGATTGCTCAAAATGCCCCCGTGGCGCGCCAGGCTGGAGAACTGCTGGTACGCGCGTTGGAGCGCAACGCGCTGTTTGTCAGCGCCGCTCTGCCGCGTCACCTGTATCCGCCGCTCTTCAACCGCTACGAGCCCGGTATGGGATTCGGTGCCCATGTCGATAACGCCATGCGCCAGGTTCCAGGCACTCATCACCGCTTGCGCATGGATATATCCGCGACACTGTTTTTGAGTGCGCCGGAAGATTACGAGGGCGGCGAGCTCGTCATCGACGATACCTATGGAACGCACGCAGTGAAGCTCGCGGCAGGAGACATGGTGATCTATCCGGCAAGCAGCGTGCATCGGGTGCAGCCCGTTACCCGGGGTGTGCGGCTGGCAGCGTTCTTCTGGGTTCAAAGCATGGTGCGCGACGACGGCGCCCGCGGCCTGCTATTTGAACTTGATACGTCGATTCGCACCCTGACCGAAACTGGCGCGGATCAAGACAGTCTTGTTCGGCTCACGGCCTGCTATCACAACCTGCTCAGGCGGTGGGCCGAGCTTTGAGCTTAACTCGCGATCAGTTTGCCCGCGCCGCAGCCATCGAAGCGGACCAGTTGCGCATGCAGCAGCTGCAACGCATGAGCTGCGGTCAGTTGCATTGCCTGCTGGCCGGCGATCCAGCGCAGGCGCTCACCTGGATACGCAGCGCCGCGCAGTGCGGTGTGGCCGCGGCGCAGCTGCGCCTGGGCAGAATGCTGCTTGAGGGGCAGGGGCTGGCGCGCGACGAGGTGTTGGCGTTTCAGTGGTTCAAATGCGCAGCCTCGCGAGGGGATCCGGAGGCGCTCAATATGCTCGGTCGTTGTCACGAAAACGGCTGGGGCGTGCCGGTGAATCTGCAACTGGCGACCGAGCACTATCGGTCCTCGGCCAACGCGGGTCACGATTGGGGGCAATATAACCTCGGTAATCTTTACTTCGACGGCCGCGGTGTCACACGTGATCTGCGCCAGGCGTTTTGCTGGTATCTGCGCTCGGCCTGCCAGGGACATGCCCGTGCGATGAACCTGGTCGGCCGTTGTCTTGAGGAAGGTTGGGGATGCTCGTCAAACCCGGCCGATGCTGCCGATTGGTATCGCTGCTCGGCTGAAGCGGGATACTTCCGGGGTCAGTTCAATCATGCGATCGAGCTCATGAGGCGTGAGCAATGCGCGCGTGCGGCGCAGTGGTTCTGGAACGCAGCGCAACTGGGCGACGCCAACACGCGGCGAGCAATCATCACCGCACTGACGCAATCCAGTAACGCGGCACTGACGGTGACTAAAGAGCGCGTACGAGAGTTAGTCAGCAGGTCGTCTTAACAGCGAAATCAAAAACGTCAGGTCGAGCGTAATGCCCAACGACATCGAAATCGAACTTTGCCTCGGGCAGCTCAGCGATATCGACTTGCGCGCAGATGATGGCTTCTTCGCCGTACAACGGCCCGGCGAGCAGGTCCCCCATCGGCCCGACGATGCAGCTGCCGCCGCGAATCGGCACCTCCGGTAGATTCTGGGCAATCTCCAGCCATTCGGGAGGATAAGCATCGCGGGCCAGGAACTGGCAACTACTCAACACAAAACACCTGCCCTCCCTGGCGATATGTTTCATTGTGGGTATCCAGGCGTCCCGGTCATCAACAGTTGGCGCGCAATAAATCTGAACCCCCTGGGTGTACATCGCCATGCGCGCCAAGGGCATATAGTTCTCCCAGCAGATCAGGCCGCCTATCTTGCCTATCCCCGTGGAGAAAACTCCCAGGGTTGATCCATCGCCGCATCCCCAGATCAGCCTCTCGGTGGCTGTCGGGATCAGTTTTCGATGTTTGCCGAGCGGCTGGCCATCTGCTCCTATGTAGAGCGCCGTACAGTAGAGCGTACCGCCGTCTCGCTCGATGACGCCCACCACAACGGCGAGCGAAGCCGATTTTGCAATATTGCCCATTGCGGCGGTGACCGGGCCTGGAACCTCGATAGCGCACTCTGCATAGGCGCGAAAGAGCTTTCGCCCGGCATCGGTTCGAATGCCAAGAGAGGCGCCAAAGTTTAGCGCCTTTGGATAGCCGCCGATAAAGGCTTCCGGAAAAACCGCAAGTTTGATTTCCTTCTGAGCGCATTCGATGCAATACCGTTCAAACTTTTCCAGCGTGCGTTTGGTATTTCCCAGAACCGTACCTGATTGAACAACTGCTACTGTTGGCATTTCGCCGTGCTCCTGGTTCGCATTATAATTTCGGCGGCGTATTCGTCCGCAAGGTCAATCGAATGGCCCTCTGGGTGGGAACATCGGGGTACAACTATCCGGAATGGAAGGGCAGCTTCTATCCCGAGAAATTCCCGACGACGAAGATGTTGCGCTATTACGCAGAGCACTTTTCGACCGTCGAAATCAACTACACCTATTACCGGATGCCGAATGAGAAAATACTCGCCGGCTGGAACCATGAGACCCCTGATCATTTCAAACTCACGCTGAAGGCGCCCAAGCGTATTACCCACGACGCACGGCTGCGTGACTGCGCGGATCTGGTCGGATATTTCCTCGACACCGCGGCCACACTCGGACCCAAGCTCGGCGCGATACTCTTTCAGCTGCCGCCCTACCTGCGCAAGGACCTGGCGCTGCTGGATGCGTTTCTGGCCAATCTGCCCGTTGGCTTGTGCGCGACCTTTGAGTTCCGGCACAGCTCCTGGCTCGAGAACGCAGTCTACGAGCGTCTGCGCGCCAGGAATCTGGCGCTCTGCATCGCGGACAGCAAAGAGTGGTCGATACCGTTCGAGATCACGGCCGACTACAGCTACTTTCGTTTGCGTGACGAGGGCTATCAACCGGCCGACATTGTGCGCTGGGCTCGCGATATTCGCGACAAGACAGCCTCGTGCAAGGACGTCTACGTCTATTTCAAACACGAGGAGGAAGGCAAGGGCCCGGACTTTGCACGTCAATTCATACAGGCCTTCGGCGGATAGGGCATAGCAGTTCTGAAGTCTAATGGCCAGGATGGGGACTCGCTGAGCGCAGCCTTTGGATTGATGCGTTATTATTCCCTTGATTATCCGATATTCCCGCTTCATCCTTTCACTCGAGCTGACGACCGGCAGCCGCCCCGCACGAAGGATCCACATACAGCGGGGGAACGCGCGGCGCAGCAGCGGGGGTCAGTTATGCTTCATGAGGCGCTCCAGCCTGCTTTCCGTGCGTTGATCGACGTAAACGCGCCGGCCCGGGTCGTCGGTTCCGGCTTTTTGTTCACGGAAGGCCCGATCTGGCACCCGCTCGAGCACTATTTGCTCTTCTCCGACATACCCGCCAGCGCGCGCGGTCGGTGGGACAGCGTGGCCAGCGCACGGATTGATGCCCAGCCTACCAACAAGGGAAATGGCATGACCCGCGATGCCGGGCTGAATCTGCTGGTGTGCGAACACGCCACATCGAGTGTCGCGCGGATCGGCCGGGATGGCGCGCGCGAGGTAATAGCCTCCCATTTCGAAGGTAAGGAGCTCAATTCGCCGAACGATCTGGTCGTCGGCACCGACGGTGCTATTTACTTTACCGATCCGACCTACGGCCGTATGCCCTGGTACGGAATCGAGCGCCCGACGCAGCTGGACTTCCAGGGGGTCTATCGCATCCCACCGGGCGGTGGGGATCCTCAGCTGCTGGTCGAGCGCAACATGTTCAGTCAGCCAAATGGCTTGTGCTTTTCACCGGACGAGACGCTGCTCTACGTCAATGACACCGTACAGACCAATATCCGCCTGTTCGAGATCCGGGACGGCAGATTGAAATTCGTCCGGGTCTTTGCCTCAGGTATCAGCGATCCGAACAAGCAGGGCGTACCCGATGGGATGAAGTGCGATACCCGGGGCAATATCTGGATCACCGCACCGGCGGGTCTGTGGGTCTATGCGCCGGACGGTGAGCTGATTGGCAAGGTCGCCATCCCTGAGAATTCCGCCAATTTCCACTGGGGCGGCCCGGACTGGCGCACGCTGTTCGTGACGGCGACGACGTCGGTCTATGCGCTGGATGTCAAGGTCGGTCCGCATATCGAACCATTCATGCGCGCGCGGAACGACCCATCATGAAAAGCGCGATTCTGGCGGCCGCCGCGATCACGCTGCTCGCCCCCGCGGCGGGGCTGGCCCAATCCGGTCTTCCGATGCCGGGGATGAACCTTCCCACAGATCCCTACGGTGCATCGAGCCCGCTGTCGCTGACGCACGTGCCACTGGCCGAGCGCATCGCGCATGGCGGGGATCCGTCCCGATATGTGCATCATGCCTCCTCCCATAACGGCTCGGGTCCATTGGATTACATGGCTCTGTTCGACGGCAGCGGGAATTCCGCGAAATTCGATCTTGGTGTGAACCTGTTTTTTCTGCATCGGGGAGTTCTGCCGCCGGGCGGCGGCATTGGCGAACATTTCCACAATTACTGCGAGGAAATGTTCGTCATTCTGGACGGCGAAGCGGAGTATTCGATTGACAGCCGAACGGCCGTGCTGAAGGGACCGGCCGGCGCAGTAGCGCGGCTGGGCCACAGCCACGCCATCACTAATCAATCCGATAAGCCAGTGCAGTGGATGAACATCAATGTCGGACTGCTGCCTCATTTCTACGACGCCTGGAATCTGGACGATGGGCGCGTCGGTGCACCGAAAGACGCGATTCCTCAGTTCATTGCGATGCATCTGGACAAGACTCTGGATCAGCCGATAGCCAACTTCGATGGCGGCACCGGCACCGTGATGTATCACCGCGGCCTCGATCCCAGCACGTTCTATACGAGCTGGTCCTACGTCGATCACCTGCTGCTGCCACCCGGTACTACGGTCGGTCCTCGCGCCAGGCCGGACATGGCTGAGGTTTACTACGTGATCAGCGGCGAGGGCACGGCGAGCATCGCCGCCGAGAGCGTATCGATTCATGCCGGCGATGCCGTCCCCGCTGCATTGGGCGAGAGCCGCAGCTTTGCTGCCACCGGCAAGGTAGCGCTGGAGTTCATGATCATTGGCATCGCCCGCGATCTCGATGCCAAGAGGATCTATATGCTCTCGGACGAGAACCGACAGAGAACCGGTCCGCGATAACACGCAACACCGACCAGCGACGGAAACTTCGATCATGTTCGTACTGCATGTCGATATCAGGATCCGAGCCGGCCAGGCCGGAGCCTTCGAATCAGTCTTCTCGGGCCCGTTCTGCGCGGCGATCCGCGCGCAGGAGGGCTTCAGAGACGTACAGCTGCTGCGGCCACTCGGAGGCGGTGACTATGTTCTCAGCATTGCATTCGAGCAGCGCTCGCTGCAGCAGAAATGGGTCGCAACGGATCTGCATGAGCGCGTATGGACCCAGATGGAAGAGCATATTGATGGCTTTGGCCTCAAGCCCTATACCGCGGTCTAGAGCGATGAATCGCATGCTGATATCGCTGGCTCTGGCTGCCCTGTGCGGCGCGGCGTTGATCGCAAGCGCCCTGGCCAATACCAGCGGCAAGAGGATTGCCTTCTCGAACAACTACGCCGGTAATTCCTGGCGCCAGGCGATGTTGACGGATTATGGCGCGATCACCAGGAGCGCCGTTGCCGCCAGGATCGTCGCGGCCGCGGACGTCTTCACGACTGCCGACAAGCAAGTGCCGACGCAGGCCGCGCAGATTCAGAATCTGATCCTGCAGGGTTATGACGCGATCGTCATCAATGCAGCTTCACCCAACGCGCTCAACGCCGCCGTCAGACAGGCCTGCGCAGCCGGCATCGTCGTCGCGTCCTTCGATGGCCTCGTCACCGAACCGTGCGCATACCGGATCGTGGTTGACTACCAGGAATTGGGTCGACAGGAGGTCGAGCACATGGCGCAGCTGCAGCCCAATGGGGGCAATCTGCTGGAGATCCGGGGCCTGGCGGGAACTTCCATCGACCAGACCATCCACGCCGGTATCGTCGAAGGCATCAAGGCGCACCCCAATTTCAAGATTGTCAGCGCGGTAACCGGCGACTGGGATCAGACCACCGCGCAGAAAGCGGTCGCGACCGTTCTGCCCTCGCTTCCCCCGATCGTCGGCGTGGTCGATCAGGGTGGGGATGGATACGGCGCAGCCCAAGCGTTCGCCGCTGCCCATAAGGCAGTCCCGACGATCATCATGGGTAATCGTCAGGATGAACTAGCCTGGTGGAAGGAGCAGAAGGCTCACGACGGCTACCGGACCTGGTCTGCGTCCATTGCTCCCGGCATTTCGACGCTGGCGTTCTGGGTCGCCCAGCAGGTGCTCGATGGCAACAGGACTATCTCGCACGATCTGATAGTGCCCTATCTCGCCTTCAGTCAGGATGATTTCGAGGCAGCACTTCGCTCTATTCCGATCGGAGGTGTTGCCAGCCACGAATATTCGCAACAAGAGGCCATGGCGATCATCAAGGCCAATACGAAATAATCGCGCAACCGCTGCCCGCCGCAATTGCCCCTGTTCTTGCCGGACACCTCGCAGATGGCAGTTACGAGGCTCCAAATCGTCCACCTGGACGGCATCGCCAAGGCGTTCGGTGCGGTCCGTGCGCTCAATGGCGTCGACTTCAGCGTCGACGGCGGCGAATGCGTCGGTCTGATCGGCCATAACGGTGCGGGCAAATCGACGCTGATGCAGGTGCTCGCAGGGACCATCCGGCCCGATAACGGACGTATCGTTGTCGATGCACAGCAGCAGCAGCGGTACTCCGCCCGCCGCGCCCATCAGCTTGGCATCCGCTGCGTATTTCAGGAGCTCTCGCTGTGCCCGAACCTGACGGTGGCAGAAAACACCAAAGTGGTTCATCCCGGGCTGAGAGGATTGCGATGGCGCCGGCGGTGCGCTGCGCTGATCACCGAAAGACTGGACGAGATCTTTCCCGGCCATGGCATCAGCGCCTCCGACCGGGTACAGGATCTGTCGATCAGTCGGCGTCAGATGATCGAAGTCGCGCGCGCCTTCACAATGTCCGACGAGAACGTGCGCCTGGTCATTCTCGACGAGCCCACCTCCGCGCTCGATTATCACAGCGCCGGGCAATTGCTCGGGTTCATGCGGCGCGCAGTTGCCGAGGGGCTCAGCTTCGTGCTGGTCTCGCACCTGCTACGCGACATTCTCGACGTCTGCGATCGGGTCGTGGTAATGCGCGACGGTCAAACCAGTGCAGCCGGTGACGCGGCTGCGTTCGATCGCGACAAACTTGTCGCCGCAATGGGCGGCGCTGGGCCTTATCGTCTCCAGACGCCGCCCGACACGAGGCTTCCTCGCATTCAGACTGCGCTGCGCGTGCGGGCCAGAACCGAGCCTCCATACGCAACGACGGAATTGACGGCGCACGAAGGTGAGATCGTGGGGCTTGCGGGACTCGCCGGTCACGGCCAGACCGATCTGCTGCGCGCGGTGTTCGCCGCCGCATCGCGCTCCCGGACGGGCTTCGAAATCCGCGATCCGGTGGCGCTGGTTGCGGGCGATCGGCAGGCCGATGGCATTTTTCCGAGGTGGTCAATCTGCGAGAATATGAGCATCCGCTCCCTGAGCGGCCTTCGAGTCGGTCCGTTTATCTCACTGCAGCGCGAACAGGCGCTGGCCGCTCTGTGGCGCAACAGGATCGGGATTTGCGCGAGCGACTTGAGCCGCAATATCCTCTCATTGTCGGGCGGCAATCAGCAGAAGGTCCTGTTCGCCCGCGCTCTGTCCTGCGACGCACCGATCGTACTGATGGACGATCCGCTGCGCGGTGTCGACCTCGCCACCAGACTCGACATCTACGCACTCATCGATCAGCAGGCGCAGGCTGGAAAGACGTTCCTGTGGTATTCGACCGAACTGGACGAACTACTGCATTGCGACCACGTGTACGTATTCCGCAACGGCATCATTATCGATGAGTTGACACGCAGCGAAGTGACCGAGGAGAGAATCATCCAAGCCTCGTTCAAGGAAGCGGGCTGACATGCTGGAGCGCGGGTACCGACGCCTGTTGCGAGCAGTATTGCCAGCGCTCGCACTTTTGCTGGTCTTGCTGGCGATTGCAGTTTTCAATTCGCGCGCGATCAGCTATTTCGGCTTCACGCTGATGCTTAATCTCGCGATCCCCATCGCACTTGCAACCATTGCGCAGATGTTCGTGATCGCCGGTAATGATCTGGATCTGTCGATCGGTAGCTTCGTGGGCTTCGTCAGCTGTGTAGGCGTCACGTGGCTGCGCGACGTGCCGCCGATCGGGATTGCCATTCTGATCGCCAGCATTGTCATCTACGCGAGCCTGGGTGCGCTGATTTATCTGCGCGCTATTCCGTCCATCATCGTTACCCTCGGCATGAGCTTTGTCTGGCAGGGTCTGGCAATTCTGGTGCTGCCAAGCCCAGGCGGTGCCACACCCGATTGGCTCGCATCGACCATGGCCTACAGGCCGCCCTGGATCCCGCTGCCCGTCCTGGCAGCACTTCTGATTGCAGTCGTTGCCCAGTTCGCACTCATGGGTACCTCCTACGGCACGATCCTGCGAGGCTCCGGCGGCAACGCCGCCGCGATAGCGCGCGCCGGCTGGTCCTTGCTCAGGTCGAAAATGACCTTGTTCGCACTGGCCGCACTCTTCGGCGTGCTGTCCGGCCTCGCGCTGATCGGCATCACGACTTCCGGAGACGCCAATATCGGTAATGGCTATACCCTGCTGTCCATCGCCGGCGTGATCCTGGGTGGCGGGGAATTCTTCGGTGGCCTCGTCTCCCCGTTCGGCGCGGTGCTGGGGGCTTTGACGCTGACGCTTGCAGCATCGTCGCTGCTGACTTTCATACATATCCCGCCTGACTGGCAGGTCGGCGCGAATGGCGCCATTCTGATCGTCGTGCTCACCGCCCGTGTGCTGATCGAGCGCGCAGAGTTGCGGCGATGAAGCTGCCTCTGCGCAGGCTCGCCGCAAGGCCATGGATATGGTCATACCTTGGCGCACTGGTGGTCTGGTTGATTGCCATAACTTTCACACATGGTCACGGGGCCGGCGGTATGCTCACCGCCGCGCTTGCTCTGTGCGTATTCACCGTGATCGCCGGCCTCGCACAGATGTTCGTGGTCACGCTCGGTCCGGGTAATGTTGATCTGTCGTTGCCCGCAAATATCGGGCTATCCAGCGCGGTGGCGATGACGGTGATGAACGGCAGCGAATCAATGATCGCTGCCGGCCTGCTGGCGGCGCTCGCCTGCGGGATGGCAACGGGTGTGGCGAACTTTCTGCTGATCTGGGCACTTCGCATTCCACCGATCATCGCCACGCTGTCGGCGAGTTTCATCCTCCAGTCGATCGATATCAGCTACGGCAGGGGCCTGCAGATCAAGCCGCCGCCCGGATTCGCCAACTTCACGAGCGTTCAGATCTTCGGCGTGCCGGTTCTGGCGGTATTGACCGTCGTGCTTGCGAGCGCCGCCGCCCTGATTCTGCAGCGCACGCTCTATGGTCGCTCGGTGCTTGCAATTGGGCAGAATTTGCGGGCAGCGAGGTTCGCCGGCCTGCCGGTCGAATGGACACGCATGATCACTTACGCGCTGTCCGGCACCCTTGGCGGACTCGACGGCACGCTACTGGCCGGCTATTTTCGTGGCGCGAACATCGATATCGGCGACGAATACCTGTTGTCATCGATCGCCGTCGTCGTCATCGGCGGCACGTCCGTTGCCGGTGGCAGGGCGAATGTTGCGGGCGTCTGGGGTGCGGCCCTGTTTCTCGTGCTGCTCCTGACCATGCTCAACACCTTGGGCGTAGGTGTCGGCGTGCGATTGCTGATGACCGGGCTGATCATCGTCGGCGTCGTCGCCGCAGCTGGAAGTCAAACGGGCAACCGCGTCAGTGGTACCGGGTAGCCGGACGAGTTCGCTGGAGACATTCTAGATCTGCTTTAGCAGCCATTTCACGGCGCGTTTCTGCAGTTCGAAATGCGCTGGCGCCCACATAGCGTGAATCGTATGACCCACTGCAGTGAAAACAACTCGCCCCTGGCCGTACGGATACGCCCAGCCTGCCACCGATTTCCTGCCGTGAGTCTCGTATTCCAGGCCGTCCAGGTTATCCGACTCCAGGATCACGTATTTCGGGTCCTTGTCATAGGCGACGAAGTGCTGCTCGTCGTTGACCATGAAATCCCGGATGCCTTGCGTGATCGCGTGTTCCTTATTCGTTACGCGCACCTGGAACGGTCGCAGCGTCGGATGCCCGATGTAAGCGCCGCCCATGACCTCGCGGTAATTTTTTGACGACAGCGAAACGTGGCTGTTGTTGTGCAGCGAATAAAATCCACCTCCAGCCATGACGAAATCCTTCACTGCGGCACCTTGCTCTTCCGTGATCCATGATTCCGACTCAGGTTCTGGAAAATCATTCTCCAGCCCCCGCTCGTAGTGGGTGTAAGCGTCGGGACCGAGATAACCGTTCGGCCAGATCATCCCGTCCCGCAAGCATAGAAACAGATCGTAGTTCTTGAGCAAGTCTCGCGAGAGCTGGTCGTACTGAATGGTGTAATCCACCGGGATTCCGACGTCTCGGAAAACCCGGTCCAGGCTCACGCGAATGTAGTCCTGATTGTGGTAGCGATCGCCGATGAGCGCGAGCGCCCGAGGGCGTTGACGAGAGGTCTGGGCCGCCGCAAAGCCGAGCGAGCTGGCGCCCGCTGCGCCCAGCAGCAGCAGTCTACGAGAGATCGGGTTCATCTTTAAGCCCCCTCATTAAGAAGGATGGTGTAGCTCTTCGACTGTGAGCATCTGGGTTATTTTCACGCCTCGAATTTCTCCATGGTAACGCAGGGCGCGAATGTCGGCTAAATAAGACCCTATCGCCGTGCGTCACAAGGTGCGAGGCAAGTCGCGCAGCCGTGCGGCGGCTATTTCCGCCGTTATATCGCGCTGTGGACCAGCCAGCATCTCGTAGCCGACCATGAATTTGCGCACGCTCGCCGAGCGCAGCAGCGGCGGGTAGAAATGCGCGTGCAGGTGCCACTGCGGATGCTCGCGCCCGTCAGTGGGCCGCTGGTGCAGACCCATCGTGTAGGGAAAGGCAATGTTGAACAACGCATCGTAGCGCGTCGTCAGTTCTTTCAGGATCTGCGCGAAGTCGTCGCGCGCGGATGCATCCAGTTCGTCCAGCCCCGCGCAGTGCGCGCGCGCAAGCACGAGCGTCTCAAACGGCCAGGTGGCCCAGAACGGCACCACGGCGACGAAGCGCTCATTGATGCAGACCACACGTTCACGCTGCTCAATCTCAAGGGCTGCGTAGTCACACAGCAGACAGGAACCCAGCTGCTGCAAATACTGCAGCTGCCTGTCGGATTCCGCGATGACATTGTTTGGCACGGTCTCATTGGCCCAGATCTGCCCGTGCGGATGCGGATTGCTTGCACCCATCATCGCGCCGCGGTTCTCGAAAATCGTCACGAAATTAACGCGCGAGCGCTCGCCGAGATTCACGTATTCAGCCGTCCAGGTGTCGATGACCTGACGGATGCCGGTCACGGGCATCTGACTGAGCGCCAGGTCGTGGCGCGGTGAATAGCATATTACGCGGCACAAGCCTGACTCACCTTGCGCCCACAACAGCTGCCCGACGCTGATC
>Ga0302177_10002145_pt1 | contig 13993 bp, 11 predicted proteins | sample I_Palsa_E1_2_FD_198780 | JGI IMG/M metagenome (GOLD analysis project Ga0302177, IMG submission 198780) | Peat permafrost microbial communities from Stordalen Mire near Abisko, Sweden - I_Palsa_E1_2 | ecosystem: Environmental > Terrestrial > Soil > Palsa > Peat permafrost | place: Sweden... | reverse complement strand
GCCGATGTCGATGAGCAGCTGGGTGGAGTAGCGGAACTTGCCGTGTCGGTCGCCGCGGTTGTCGGCCAGGTAGGACCGCATCGCCGACTCGGCCCGCGCCGTCAGCTCGCGGCCGCCGAACGCGTAGTACCGCCGTACCGTCGCGACCTGATCGGCGATGAAGTCGGTGTAGCGGACGTGCAGGATTCGTGGATCGTCGACCATCGGGTTGCTCATCGTGTTGGCGATGCTGGCACGGGTCATCTCGAGGTGCTTCTTGGCCTCGGCGAGCAGATCGACGGGCCCGACGATGCCATCCATGATGTCGGCCATCATCATCGTGCGCGACGCGGCCACCTGCACCGGGTCCCGGTGCAGCCAGACCAGCGTCGCGTCGGGATACGTCGCGAACATCTCTTCGAGCCGGAAACCGTGAAAGCCTTTGAGTACCCAGTATTTTCGCGGGCGACCGTATTGCAGTTGTTGCAGCATAGCTTTGTGTAGCCGGTACTGCGCCGTTGCGTCGGTGGCCAGGCCGCCCACCAGCGATTGCATCGGGACCCGCCACCACGCCGTCGGCGTCATCACGCGGAAATCGAACGCCCAGGTGCGTTCGTCTTCAGGCAGGCCGTCGCCGAGCATGTCGTTGTAGGGGTGGCTGTGCAGCCACTTGGGCATCTTGGCGTTGATCTCGCGCCAGTCGTCGTCGGCCCGTGCGCGCCGCGAGTCGTCCGATCCGGCCAGACCGGGTGGTGGCGATGGGTACATCACTTCCCAGAACCGCAGCGCCCGGGCGTCGGGATCGACGGACATCAACGCATGCATCAGCGTTGTGCCCGAACGTGGTTCGCCGGTCACGAACATCGGCGCATCGATCACTTCGTCGGCGATGGGGTAGCGGTTGCGGTCTTCGATGAATTCCAGCCGCGAGGTCAGCAGCCACCCGCACACTTGGGCTGCCGCAGCGATTCCCGCAGCGTCCATGCCGAGGCCGTTGAGGTGATCGACGGCCACCGCGAATCGCTCCGGCAGCGTGGGGTCGGCGTAGTCGGTCAGACCGGTGTCCGCCGCCGCGGAGGCCAGCAACTCGTCGACGTTCAGCCCCGCGGTCACCCTAAGTCTCCGCACAACTCGAGCAGTTCGTCCTCGGCTGCACGAACATTGGCGGCGGAGGCCGCTGCGTGACCGAGGCCGGCCATCGCGCCGTAATCAAGGATCTTGGGTACGCGTAAGCCCGCATCCACAAACATCTTGATGATCTTGGCGACCTCCTTCGGCGTGCCGTGCGGGACAACGGCGAGCAGCATCTCCGGTGGCACCCCGGCCAGGAATTCGACGATCCGCTCGCGGGTGAGGACCGCGGGGTCGATGTCCTGGAATCCGCGCCAGCCGGCGCCCATCGGATGCTCAAAACCGAAGCCGCGCAACGTCTCTGCGGACACCTGTAGCAGAAAGGCTTTCACCAGCGGCGCCTCCAGAATCTCGGCGAGAGCGGCGTCGTCTTGGCCGATCAGGCAGACCTGGATAAAACACGGCGTGATCGCCATCGGGTCGCGGCCGGCGCGCTCGGCGGATGTCCTTACCACCGAGAGCATCTCGGCGTAGTGCTCCGGTGTCCACGCGCCCGCCGGCCACCAGCCATCGGCGTATCGGCCGGCAACGTCGAGCATCCGCGGGCCGCTGGCCCCGATCCAGATCGGCGGCAACCGGCCCTCGTAGGGCTCGGTGTCCAGCCGGGCGTGATGCAGCCGATAGAACTGCCCGTCGAAGTCGACCGGCCCGTCGCTCTCCCAGAGCAGACGGATCACCCGCAGCGCTTCCTCGAACCGGGCGACGGGCCGGGCGAAGTCGAACCCATACGGCAGCGTGTTCTCGCTTTCGCCGCTTCCAAGACCGAGGATGAATCGACCGCGGGCCAGGTGGTCGATGGTCAGCGCGGTCTGGGCCAGCATCGCGGGGTGGCGGCGGACGGTGTCGACGACGGCGGAGACCAGCGGGACGTTCTCCGTCAGCGCCGCAGCGGCGGCGGCCACCGCCAGGCCGTCGAGATGGCGATGCGGTGACGGCGAAGCGGTTGCCAGGTCGGTGAATTCAGGCGTCCAGATCGAATCCGGCCAGAAGCTGACCATATGGTCGGGCAGCCAGATCGAGTGGTAGCGCCCGCTGTCCAGCTCGTCGAGCCGGGACAAGTCGAGGGGAAGGGTGGTTCGCAGGAATGCGGCAGGCTGAACCTTCATCAAGACATGATGCTAAGCACTTGCACAGCGCGGTGTCGACGAAATCGTGCATCCGAGAGGAGAGCGGCGATGTGCCCACCTCACAGCGACAAGTCCCGGCACCGGGGTGCCGTACCTGTCGAGTTGTCGCTCGGAGGCGGGCACATCGGCACATCCCCAAGAAACGCACATCCCCAAAGAAACAAAAGTGCGGTGAGATCGCGCAACCGCGACCTCACCGCGCTCTCGGCAAAGAAGGGATCTAGCCCTCGATGATGAACTCTTCGAGCTGCGTGCGCGCGATGTCGTCGGGCAGCTGCTGCGGCGGGCTCTTCATCAGGTACGCCGACGCCGGGATCACCGGGCCGCCGATGCCGCGGTCCTTGGCGATTTTCGCCGCACGCACCGCGTCGATGATGACGCCGGCCGAGTTCGGCGAGTCCCACACCTCGAGCTTGTACTCGAGGTTCAGCGGAACGTCACCGAAGGCGCGGCCCTCGAGCCGGACGTAGGCCCACTTGCGGTCATCGAGCCAGCCGACGTGGTCGGACGGGCCGATGTGCACGTCCTTGGTCTTGAACTCGCGCTGCAGGTTCGACGTGACGGCCTGAGTCTTGGAGATCTTCTTGGACTCCAGCCGCTCGCGCTCGAGCATGTTGAGGAAGTCCATGTTGCCGCCGACGTTGAGCTGCATGGTGCGGTCCAGTTGCACGCCGCGGTCCTCGAACAGCTTGGCCATCACGCGGTGGGTGATGGTCGCGCCGACCTGGCTCTTGATGTCGTCGCCGACGATCGGCACACCGGCATCGGTGAACTTCTTGGCCCACACCGGGTCGGACGCGATGAACACCGGCAGCGCGTTGACGAAAGCCACACCCGCGTCGATCGCGCACTGGGCGTAGAACTTGTCGGCCTGCTCCGAACCCACCGGCAGGTACGACACCATCACGTCGACGTTCGCGTCCTTGAGCACCTTGACCACGTCGACGGCCTCGGTGTCGGAGATCTCGATGGTCTCGGCGTAGTACTTGCCGATGCCGTCGAGAGTCGGGCCGCGTTGCACCGTCACGTTGGTCGGCGGCACGTCGGCGATCTTGATGGTGTTGTTCTCGGACGCGAAGATCGCTTCGGATAGATCGAAGCAGACCTTCTTGGCGTCCACGTCGAATGCGGCGACGAACTTCACATCGCGAACATGGTACTGGCCGAACTTCACATGCATCAAGCCTGGCACGGTGTGGTTCTCGTCCGCGTCGTAGTAGTACTGGACGCCCTGTACCAGCGAGGACGCGCAGTTGCCGACGCCGACAATAGCGACTCGGACCTCGGTCGACGCCTGCGGCGCGTTCTGCTCACTCATACGGAGTTCTCCTTGACTCTCATATTGGGATTACTCGGTTCTAGGCCTGCTCTGCGCTGCGTTGCGCTACGCGTTCGGCCGCGATCAACTCGTTGAGCCAGTTGACTTCACGCTCGCTGGACTCCAGCCCGAGTTGATGCAGCTGGCGGGTGTAGCGATCCAGAGAGTTGCTGGCCCGCGCAATTGCTTCACGCAGGCCTTCTCGACGTTCTTCGACCTGGCGGCGGCGACCCTCCAGGATGCGCATCCGCGCTGCGGCCGGCGTGCGGTTGAAAAATGCCAAGTGCACGCCGAACCCGTCGTCGGTGTAGTTGTGCGGGCCGGTGTCAGCCACCAGCTCGCTGAAGCGCAGCCGGCCCGCGTCGGTCATTTCGTACACGCGCCGGGCCCGACGCACCGGCGTGCCGGCCGGGGCCGCGTTCTCCGCGATCAGCCCGTCGGACTGCATCCGCCGGAGTGCGGGGTACAGCGATCCGTAGGAGAATGCCCGGAACGCTCCGAGCAGACCGGTAAGCCGTTTGCGCAGTTCGTAGCCGTGCATGGGCGACTCGAGCAAGAGTCCCAGGATGGCGAGCTCCAGCATCGAGTCACCTCCTTTGCTCCATGGAATGCGACGCCGTTATGTCGGGAAACAGTCTCGCGTAATAGTATCGGCTCGATATATTTGGCGCCACTCCGGTAGGCCAGCTGATGTTCTCGTTTTGTTCAGCCGTTGGTAGCCACGCGGTCAGGGCGTTGCCCCCCGGCGAGCCGGTCGGGTTGTAATCAGCGTGGTTGCAAGCCTGTTCGTGACGCGCTTCGCCCGGCATAACCAAACAACGTGTCAATTCGTCTGCATTGGTTTCTTCCGACGTACGGCGACTCGCGCGATCTGATTGCCGGTGGGCATGGCAGCACGATGCGCGGCGACCGGCCGGCAGACCTCAAGTACCTCATCCAGCTCGCCCAGGCCGCCGAGATCAACGGCTTCGAGGGGGTGCTGACGCCGACCGGCTTGTGGTGCGAAGACGCCTGGCTGACCACCGCGATGCTGATCGGCAGCACCGAGTCGCTGAAATACCTGGTGGCGTTCCGCCCGGGGCTGATCAGTCCGACGCTGGCCGCGCAGATGGCGACCACCTTTCAATGGCAGTCGCAAGGGCGGCTGATGCTCAACGTGGTCACCGGTGGCGAGAGCATCGAGCAGCGGGCGTTCGGCGACTTCCTGGAGAAGCAGGACCGCTACGCGCGATGCGGAGAGTTCCTCGACATCGTCCGCCGACTGTGGACCTCCGATTCCCCGGTGACCGCGGCCGGTGAACACCTGCGCGTCGAGCAAGCCTCCCTGGCGCGACGGCCCGATCCGCTGCCACCCGTTTTCTTCGGTGGCTCGTCGCCGGAGGCCGGCCAGGTCGCGGCCCGGTACGCCGACACCTATCTGACCTGGGGCGAGCGGCCCGAGCAGGTCAAAGAGAAGCTCGACTGGATCCGCGGCGTGGCCGCGGCGCAGGGCAGACAACTGAGCTACGGCCTTCGGGTGCACGTCATCTCCCGCGACACCAGCGAGCAGGCCTGGGCCGAGGCGGAGCGGTTGCTGAACGGGCTCAGCCCGGAGACCGTGGCCGCAGCCCAACAATCCTTGGCCCGTTCGGAATCGGTGGGCCAGCGCCGGATGCGCCAATTACACGGCGGTGGGGAGGATTACACGGCCGGGGTGGATGCCCGACAGCTGGAGATCTACCCCAACCTGTGGTCCGGCGTCGGTTTGGTGCGCGGCGGCGCGGGCACCGCCCTGGTCGGCTCGCACGCCGAGGTCGCCGATCGCATCGCCGAATACGCCGCGCTGGGGCTCGATCACTTCATCCTGTCCGGATATCCCCACCTCGAGGAGGCCTACATCTTCGGCGAGGGCGTCCGCCCGATCCTCGCTGAGCGGGGTCTGCTGGGTGAGGCGGCGTCAGCCGTTCGGCCGACCGAGCCGGTCAGGTCGGCGTTCTTGCCGAGCGTCGGCGAGGTCAGCGCTTCCTAGCCAGGAAACGTAACCGACCTACCTCTCGGCACCGGTGCCGCGGAAGTACTCTGGACTCCGTGCGATTGCAGCGACAGGTAGTGGACTACGCGCTTCGGCGTCGCTCACTGCTGGCCGAGGTCTACTCCGGCCGGACCGGTGTCACCGAGGTGTGTGATGCCAACCCCTACCTGCTGCGCGCGGCCAAGTTTCACGGCAAGGTCAGCTCGGTCATGTGCCCGATCTGCCGCAAAGAGCAGCTGACGCTGGTGTCGTGGGTGTTCGGCGACCACCTCGGCGCGGTGTCCGGGTCTGCGCGGACCGCCGAAGAACTGGTCTTGCTAGCCTCGCGGTTCGAAGAGTTCTCCGTACACGTGGTAGAGGTATGTCGAACCTGCAGTTGGAATCACCTGGTCAAGTCGTATGTGCTCGGCGCGACACGCAAGGCTCGTCCGCCGCGGAAGCCGCGCAGCACCCGGACGGCGCGCGATGGCGCCCGCACGGCCAGTGAATAACGAAGAGCAGCAAGACCAGTCGGCCGCTGACAACCCGATCGGGTCAGGGGCCGATGCCGGTCTTACGCCCGCGTCCGGTCGGCCGCGGCAGACTTCCCGGCGGCCCGCGGTTCCGCCCGACGACCGGCTGACCACGATCCTGCCCCCCGTCATAGACGATGCGCCGAATCGCTTCCGGGATCCGATCGAGGCGGTGAAGGCTGCGCTGGACGGTCGGCCATCGTCGCGGTCCTCGGATTCGCGCGACTCGCTCGATAGGGCTTCGGCCGCACTCGACAGCAAGACGTCACGGCGTCAGGAGAAGCCCGCTGGTGGGTCGGGTGGGCCGGGTGGGCCGCCGACTGGCGGACCACCGGGCGGCCGTCCGCCGGGCCCGCCGCGACGGAAGCCTCCGCTGCCGGGCTGGGCTCAGCGACTCGACTGGGACTGGCTGCACCACATCAACTGGACGTGGGTCCGTCGCGGGCTCTACGTCAGCGCCGTGGTGATCCTGCTGCTGCCGATCGTCACCTTCGCGATGGCCTACTTCATCGTCGACATTCCCAAGCCCGGCGACATCCGCACCAACCAGGTGTCGACGATTCTGGCCAGCGACGGCTCCGAGCTGGCGAAAATCGTTCCTCCCGAAGGTAATCGGGTGGACGTCAACATCGACCAGGTGCCGGTGAATGTCCGCCAGGCGGTGATCGCGGCCGAGGACCGCAACTTCTACTCCAACCCGGGCTTCTCGTTCACCGGGTTCGCGCGCGCGTTCAAGAACAACATCTTTGGCGGTGACACCCAGGGCGGTTCGACGATCACTCAGCAGTACGTCAAGAACGCGTTGGTGGGAGCCCAGCGCGCCGGCGTCGGCGGCCTGATCCGCAAGGCCAAGGAACTCGTCATCGCCACCAAGATGTCCGGGGAGTGGTCCAAAGACGAAGTGCTGCAGGCCTATCTGAACATCATCTACTTCGGCCGGGGCGCCTACGGGATCTCGGCGGCGTCGCGGGCCTACTTCGACAAACCCGTCGAGCAACTCACGGTCGCCGACGGCGCACTACTGGCCGCGCTGATCCAGCGCCCGTCGACGCTGGACCCCGCACTCAACCTCGAGGGCGCCAAGGGCCGGTGGAACTGGGTGCTCGACGGGATGGTCGACATCAAGGCGCTGTCGCCGACAGACCGTGCAGCACAGCAGTTCCCGCCGACTGTGCCACCTGAGCAGGCTCGCGCGAAAGACCAGACCACCGGGCCCAATGGGCTGATTCAGCGACAGGTCACCAAAGAACTGCTCGAGCTGTTCAACATCGACGAGCAGACGCTGAACACCCAGGGGCTGCAGGTCACCACCACGATCGACCCGCAGGCGCAGAAGGCGGCAGAGAACGCCGTCTCGAAATACCTGGAAGGGCAGAACCCCGACATGCGGACCGCGGTCGTCTCGATCGATCCGCACAACGGCGCGGTGAAGGCTTACTACGGCGGATCGGATGCCAACGGGTTCGACTTCGCTCAGGCCGGTCTGCAGACCGGGTCGTCGTTCAAGGTGTTCGCGTTGATCGCCGCGCTCGAGCAGGGCATCGGGCTGGGCTACCAGGTGGACAGCTCACCGCTGACCGTCAACGGCATCAAGATCACCAACGTGGAGGGCGAAGGCTGCGGGGTCTGCAACATCGCCGAGGCGCTCAAGCGTTCGTTGAACACCTCCTACTACCGGCTGATGCTCAAGCTGAAGAACGGCCCGGAGGACGTGGCCGACGCCGCACACCAGGCGGGCATCGCAACCAGCTTCCCGGGTGTCCCGCACACCCTGTCCGAGGACGGCAAGGGTGGTCCGCCCAACAACGGAGTTGTGTTGGGCCAGTATCAGACTCGGGTGATGGACATGGCGTCGGCCTACGCCACGCTGGCCGACTCCGGCGTCTATCACCGCCCGCACTTCGTGCAAAAGGTGGTCAACGCCGACGGGAAGGTGGTGTTCGACGCGACCAGCTCGGACAACTCCGGTGAGCAGCGGATCCCCAAGGACGTAGCCGACAACGTCACGTCGGCGATGCAGCCGATCGCGGGGTACTCGCGCGGACACACGCTGGCCGGCGGCCGGCCGTCGGCAGCCAAGACCGGTACCACGCAGTTGGGTGACACCGACGCCGACAAGGACGCCTGGATGGTCGGCTACACCCCGTCGTTGTCGACGGCGGTGTGGGTGGGCACCGTTCGCGGCGACGTGCCGCTGGTGACCAAGTGGGGCGGCGCGATCTACGGGTCGGGTCTGCCGTCGGACATCTGGAAGACGACGATGGACGGCGCACTCAAGGGAACCTCCGTGGAGTCGTTCCCCAAGCCGACCGCGATCGGCGGCTCCGCCGGGGTGCCGGCCGCGCCGCCGCCACCTGAGCCGCCGCAGATGACGGTCATTCAGCCCACGATGGAAATAGCGCCGGGCATCACCATCCCGATCGGGCCGCCGACCACGGTGCAGGTGGGACCGGCAGCTCCGCCACCGCCGCCGGGAGCGCCCGTGCCGGGACCGCCGCCCCCGCCGTGACCCTCGCCGAGACGGATCGCCCTGACATCTCGCCGCGGCGGTTGGCCAGTGATCTGCGCTCCGCCGATGACCGTGATTGCCCCAGCCGCACCGACTTTCTGGGCGCGGCGCTGTCGAATGTCATCGGCGGTCCGGTGGGCCGGCACGCGATCATCGGCCGCACCGCTGTCCTGACGCCGCTGCGCGTGATGTTTCTGATCGCGCTGGTGTTCCTGGCGCTGGGCTGGTCGACGAAAGCGCCGTGCCTGCAGACCATCGGGACCGGCCCAGGAGATCAGCGCGTCGCCAACTGGCAGAATCAGCGGGCCTATTACGAGCTGTGCTACTCCGACACCGTGCCGCTGTACGGCGCGGAGTTGTTGAGCCAGGGCCGTTTTCCGTACAAGTCGAGCTGGATCGAGAAGGACGGCGCCGGCAAGCCGCAGGCCCGCTACGACGGTCAGCCGGCGGTGCGCTACATGGAGTATCCCGTCCTCACCGGCGTGTACCAGTACGTGTCGATGGCGTTGGCCAAGACCTACACCACGTTCAGCAAGCTGATTCCGCTACCGGTCGTCGCCGAGGTGGTGGTGTTCTTCGACGTCGCCGCACTCGGGTTGGCGTTGGCCTGGTTGGCGACGCTGTGGGCGACTGCAGGGCTGGCCGGCCGGCGGGTCTGGGATGCAGCGCTGGTGGGCGCGTCGCCGCTGGTGATCTTTCAGATCTTCACCAATTTCGACGCGCTGGCAACGGCTTTGGCGGTGGGTGGCCTGTTGGCGTGGGCGCGACGGCGACCGGTGCTCGCCGGGGTGCTGATCGGCCTCGGTGTCGCGGCCAAGCTGTATCCGGTGGTGCTGTTGGGCCCGCTGCTGGTGCTGGGCATCCGGACCGGGCGGCTTCGCGAGGTGGCCCGTACCGCGGCCGCGACGGTGGTGACCTGGTTGCTGGTCAACCTGCCGGTGCTGGTGCTCTTTCCGCGGGGCTGGTCGGAGTTCTTCCGGCTGAACGCCCGCCGCGGCGAAGACATGGATTCGCTGTACAGCGTCGTCAAGTCGTTCACCGGCTGGCCGGGATTCGATTCGGACCTCGGCTTCTGGCAGCCGCCGGAGCATCTGAACGAGGTCGTGCTGGCCCTGTTTGTGTTGTGTTGTGTCGCAATCGGTTACATCACGCTGACCGCCCCGCGGCGGCCGCGAGTGGCGCAGCTGGCGTTGCTGGTGGTGGCGGCGTTCCTGTTGACCAACAAGGTGTGGAGCCCGCAGTTCTCGCTGTGGCTGGTGCCGCTGGCGGTGCTGGCGTTGCCGCATCGCCGGATCCTATTGGCGTGGATGACCATTGACGCGCTGGTGTGGGTGCCGCGGATGTACTACCTCTACAGCGTGCCGGATCGCGGGCTGCCGCAGCAATGGTTCACCGCGACGGTGCTGCTGCGCGACGTCGCGGTGCTGGCCTTGTGTGCGCTGGTGGTCCGGCAGATCTACCGGCCCGAGGAAGATCTGGTCCGCTGGGGTGGCCGGGTGGACGATCCGGCGGGAGGGGTGTTCGACCGCGCCGCCGACGCGCCGCCGAGCTGGCTGCCTGCGTGGCTGCGCCCGGCCGGGCTACGCCAGACGGCCGCAGAGGGCGCCGCGCCTGCGCACGATTTCGCAAGCTCAGCCACCGTCCGGTAACCTATGGCGGTTGCCGACGCAGGCGACCCTCCTGCCACGGAGAAATGAGCCGTGGCCGCACACGACCATAGGAGGTGATGAGGTTCCCATGCGTCCATACGAATTAATGGTCATCCTCGACCCCACTCTCGACGAGCGCACCGTAGCTCCGTCGCTGGAGACTTTCCTCAACGTTGTCCGCAAGGACGGCGGCACTGTGGAGAAGGTCGACATCTGGGGCAAGCGCCGGCTGGCATACGAGATCCTCAAGCATGTCGAGGGCATCTATGCGGTGATCGATCTGAAAGCCGCTCCCGCCACGGTGTCCGAGCTCGACCGTCAGCTGAGCCTGAACGAGTCGGTGCTACGCACCAAGGTGATGCGCACCGACAAGCACTAGTCAGCAGGAGCCTGTGGGCGAATGACCGCGATGCGTCGTGGTCGTTGCGTAGGCTCTCTGCGACAGCATGCTCGTGACCACCAACCGCCGATTCACGGCGGACCCAGGAGGACATTGTGGCTGGTGACACCATCATCACAGTCATCGGAAACCTGACCGCGGACCCCGAACTGCGGTTCACGCCGTCGGGCGCGGCCGTCGCGAACTTCACCGTCGCGTCGACGCCCCGCACGTTCGACCGTCAGACCAACGAGTGGAAGGACGGCGAAGCGCTGTTCCTCCGCTGCAACATCTGGCGGGAGGCCGCCGAGAACGTAGCCGAGAGCCTCACCCGCGGCGCGCGGGTGATCGTCAGCGGACGGCTCAAGCAGCGTTCGTTCGAGACCCGCGAGGGCGAGAAGCGCACCGTGGTCGAGCTCGAGGTCGACGAGATCGGCCCAAGCCTGAAGTACGCCACGGCCAAGGTGAACAAAGCCAGCCGCAGCGGCGCTGGCGGTGGCGGCTTCGGTGGTGGCAGCGGCGGGGGCTCCCGCCAGCCGGCCGCCCAGAGTAGTGGCGGCAGCGCGGCAAGCGAAGACCCGTGGGGCAGTGCCCCGGCATCGGGTTCGTTCGCGGGCGGTGACGACGAGCCCCCCTTCTAACAACTTTTCAACGACAGAACGAAAGAGACAGAAACTCAAAATGGCGAAGTCCACCAAGCGGCGCCCGGCGCCGGAAAAGCCGATCAAGGCACGCAAGTGCGTGTTCTGCTCCAAAAAGGGCCAGGACATCGATTACAAGGACACCCAGTTGCTGCGTACCTACATCAGCGAGCGCGGCAAGATCCGTGCCCGCCGCGTCACCGGCAACTGCGTCCAGCACCAGCGCGACGTCGCGATCGCGGTCAAGAACGCCCGCGAGGTGGCGTTGCTGCCCTTCACCTCCTCGACGCGGTAACCGCGACACGCAGAACGGAATCAGCCAAACAATGAAGCTCATTTTGACCGCCGACGTCGACCACCTCGGTGGCGTCGGTGACACCGTCGAGGTAAAAGACGGCTACGGCCGCAACTTCCTGCTTCCGCGTGGCCTGGCGATCGTCGCGTCACGCGGCGCTCAGAAGCAGGCGGACGACATCCGTCGTGCCCGCGAGACCAAGCAGGTGCGCGACCTCGAGCACGCCAACGAAATCAAAGCCGCCATCGAGGGCCTGGGCGCTGTTGCGCTGGCCGTGAAAACCGCCGGCGACTCGGGCAAGCTGTTCGGTTCGGTGACCGCCGGCGCCGTCGTCACGGCGATCCGCAAGGCCGGCGGACCCAACCTCGACAAGCGCGTCGTCCGGTTACCCAAAGGCCACATCAAGGCCATCGGCAGCCACCCGATCACGCTGCACGTTCACCCCGACGTCGACGTCAAAGTCGCACTCGACGTCGTCGCCGACGCCTAACGGTCGAAACCTATAACCCCCGGTGGCAGCCTCAATCGGCTGCCCCGGGGGTATTTCGTATCTGGATAGCGAACTCATACTCGCTAGCAACCGATAGCGAACGTTACCGTCCGTTAACGCGGGTAATCATTGGGTGAAACACAACACGCCCGAAGCGGCAACCCGTCACGACACGCCGAAGAGATTCCCATCCACACAAAGTATGCGGGTGTGTGGTGCGCTTATCTGCAGTGATGTCGCAATGGCGCATATTGCTCCACAAGTTCTCCACACCCCCTCAACACGGGCGCAGATGGATATGCACACACGATGCACAGGTCTATGAACAACCGCGTTTGGTGTCCTCGCCAGCAACCTTTAACGTCAACCCGTCGTGAGGTGATGCTGGCGTTCGAAGACCGACTACCCGGCCCACGGTGGGAGTCCCGCCGATCGTGGGGCGAGTCGGTCACGAGGGCGGAGGCCGTCGATGCGCCCGGGGTGGGGGGGCCCCGAATTTCGGGGGTGAGTCGGGCGGTCGGGCTGAGTCGAACGGTGTCGGTGGTGTGACCTAACGTCTAGCCACCGGCGTCGAATGTGCGTTCGACCGTTGGGTGGGAGGAGGCGGGAGTCTATGGCGGTCGTTGACGATCTAGGACGCCCGGGCACGGATGCGCCAAGCGAGGACTACGGGCGTCAGCCCCCGCAGGACCTCGCGGCCGAGCAGTCAGTACTGGGCGGCATGTTGCTCAGTAAGGACGCGATCGCCGATGTGCTGGAAAAGCTGCGGCCCAGTGACTTCTATCGGCCCGCACACCAGAACATCTACGACGCCATCCTGGACCTGTACGGGCGCGGGGAGCCGGCCGACGCGGTGACGGTGGCCGCCGAGTTGGATCGCCGCGGGCTGCTGCGCCGGATCGGCGGGGCGCCGTATGTGCACACCTTGATCTCCATGGTGCCGACTGCCGCCAACGCGGGCTACTACGCGGAGATCGTCGCGGAGAAGGCGCTGCTGCGCCGACTGGTGGAAGCCGGCACCCGGGTGGTGCAGTACGGCTACGCCGGCGCGGAGGGCGCAGACGTCGCCGAGGTTGTCGACCGCGCGCAAGCCGAGATGTACGAGGTCACCGATCGGCGCCTCTCCGAAGACTTCGTCCCGCTGGAAGACCTGCTGCAGCCGACGATGGATGAGATCGACGCGATCGCTTCTAACGGCGGTCTGGCTCGCGGCGTGCCGACCGGATTCACCGAACTCGACGAGGTGACCAACGGCCTGCACCCAGGCCAGATGATCATCGTCGCGGCCCGTCCTGGGGTTGGGAAGGCGCTGGCTTTGGACACACCGCTGCCGACGCCGGACGGCCGGACGACGATGGGTGAGGTTGCGGTCGGTGACGACCTGCTGGGAGCCGATGGAAAGCCGACACGGGTAGTTGCCGCGACGGAGATCATGTTGGGCCGGACGTGCTTCGAGGTGGAGTTCTCCGACGGCACGGTGATCGTCGCCGACGCCGAACACCAATGGCCGACGGCTTATGGCATTCGCACAACGGGCCTATTGCGCGGCGGCATGGACACTATCTCCGCTGCGGGATCCATGGGGCGCTATGGGATGCGCCCGGGCGCCACCACCTTGATGGCCCCGGTGCTGCAAGTGAACGCCGTGCGCCCGGTCTGCAGTGTTCCCGTGCGCTGCGTGCAGGTGGACAACGCGGCGCACCTATATCTGGCCGGCCGGGGCATGGTTCCTACCCACAACTCGACGCTGGGGCTGGATTTCATGCGGTCGTGCTCGATCAAGCACCGGTTGGCCAGCGTCATCTTCTCGCTGGAAATGAGCAAGTCGGAGATCGTGATGCGTCTGCTGTCCGCCGAGGCCAAAATCAAGCTGGCCGATATGCGGTCAGGGCGGATGAGCGACGACGACTGGACACGGCTGGCGCGACGGATGAGCGAAATCAGCGAGGCGC
>Ga0302177_10002144_pt1 | contig 13994 bp, 10 predicted proteins | sample I_Palsa_E1_2_FD_198780 | JGI IMG/M metagenome (GOLD analysis project Ga0302177, IMG submission 198780) | Peat permafrost microbial communities from Stordalen Mire near Abisko, Sweden - I_Palsa_E1_2 | ecosystem: Environmental > Terrestrial > Soil > Palsa > Peat permafrost | place: Sweden... | reverse complement strand
TGATGACCGAAGGCAGCGGGCTCTTCCTTGCCGGGCCGGCACTGGTCCAGGCTGCCATCGGGCAGAAATATACGGCCGAAGAACTGGGCGGAGCCACCATGCACTCTGAGATCTCGGGCACGGTTGACTTCAAAGAACCGAACGACCACCTGTGCCTGGCCCGGCTACGATCTTTGGTTTCAAGGTTAGGCCATGGTCCGTCCGCACCCTTTGATCGCGCGTCTTTCGACCCCCAGCAAGATGCGCCCAGGTTCGCCTCCCAGGAACTCTATGCATTGCTCGATCCGGACCCGGTTAAGGGAGCAGGGCAAAGTTACGACATCCACGAGGTCATTGCGCGGCTGGTCGATCGCTCCCAATTCGACGAATACAAGCAGGACTACGGCAAGACCGTGGTGTGCGGCTATGCGCGGATCGGCGGCTTCGCGGTCGGGATGGTCGCCAATCAAAAGACCCATCAAACGCATACCAGCCAGACCGGGGAAAAGAGGGTCGAGTTCGGGGGCGTCATTTATGCCGAGAGCGCGCAAAAGGCGGCGCGCTTCATCATGGACTGCAATCAGAATTTGATTCCCCTCATCTTCCTGCACGACGTCAACGGCTTCATGGTTGGTCGCGATGCAGAGTGGAGCGGTATTATCCGCGCCGGTGCGCAGATGGTTTCCGCGGTGGCCAACTCCACCGTGCCCAAGATCACAGTCATTCTGGGGGGCTCCTTTGGCGCAGGCCACTATGCCATGTGCGGCAAGGCGTACGATCCGCGTTTTCTCTTTGCCTGGCCGACCGCCCGCTACGCGGTGATGAGCGGCGCCTCTGCGGCCAGTACCCTGGTAGAGATCAAAATCCGCCAATTGGAACGTGGGGGCAAACAGCTGAGCGACGCAGAGAAGAGCCAGGTCTTTGCTTCCATCAAGGCCAGCTACGACGAGCAGACCGATAGCCGCTACGCTGCTGCCCGCTTGTGGGTGGATGCTATCATCGATCCGGCAAAAACCAGGGACGTGTTGGTAACCGCTCTTCAGGCTGTCGCTCTCAACCCCGAGGTGGAAAAATTCAATCCCGGCATAATTCAAACCTAAAATGTAACTGTCATTGATTTTTGAGAAATTCCGTCACTCCTGCAGGCGAGCGCAGCCGAACAGGAGCCCTTTTTCATCACCTTGAGTGGGCCGCAGGCCCGTGATTCCTCTGTCGAAAAACATTTCCACGAAAGGACCGCCGAACCGCAGGTCCCTCCACTGCGCTGCGCTCCGGTCGGGATGACAAAGGGGAGGGAGGGCACTTCCAGAAAACTGTTTTTTTATCAAAATGACGCGGACGAATATTGAGTGGGTGGCCCAGGTCTCGATTTTGAGACCTGGGTTTCTCCTCACAATGGGTCCTGGCCGGAACACCCAGGTCTCAAAATCGAGACCTGGGCCACCCACTCAAAGTCTGGAGGTTGGTGTTTGTTTTCAGCGGTCCCTTCTTGGGAATGCTTTTCGCGACCTTCCGCCGGACGCAAAAGCTGCCGTGTATGCTCTTGAAGTCATGAAACGGGTCATCACGGCGGCGGTTCTCATCCCATTGGTTCTGCTGCTCATCCTGAAGGGCTCCTTCCTGATGGTGGTGCTTGCTACCGCACTGGTCGCCGAACTAGCTACCTGGGAATACGCGTCCATTGCTGACGCCCATGGATCCCGTTTACCGCGCACCCTGCTCCTGTTCGGTATAGCCATCGTCTTCGCCGCCACCTTCCGCAGCTTCTCACTCATTCTGCCGGCGATCGGTCTGTGCAGCCTGGTTCTGCTGCTCGTCTGCGGCTTTTGGTCCCCACTGGAGCGGGTTCTGCCGGACACCGCCTTTTCACTCTTCGGCCTCATCTACTGCGGCCTGGCCCTGGCTACTGTGCCCATGGTCTGGATCCAGCCGGACGGTCCTTCGCTGGTCATCCTCCTCTTTTGCGTTGTCTGGACCGGCGACATCGCCGCCCTCTATATCGGCCGCAACTTCGGCCGACACAAGCTGTCGCCGCGTATCAGCCCCAACAAAACCTGGGAGGGAACAGCCGCCTCACTGGCGGGAAGCGTCCTGATCGCCATAGCACTCGTTGCCCTGGCGCCTAAAATCCCCGGCGTCCTCCATTACGGCGCGTCGCTACCCTACTGGGTCGGCTTAGCCGTGGTGCTCAATGTCTTCGCCCAGGCCGGCGATCTGGTCGAATCAGCTATCAAGCGCGGCGCCGGCGTAAAGGATTCCGGCGCCATGCTGCCAGGCCACGGAGGCATCCTCGATCGCATCGACGCCCTGCTCCTGGCCGCCCCCGCCCTGTGGTACGCTCATTGGATATTGCATTGAAGCACTTATGCATCCTCGGTTCGACCGGTTCCATCGGGACCAGCACCCTCTCCATCGTTGAACGTTACCCCCAGCGATTTGCCGTCGCTTCGCTGGCCGCTGGACGCAATCTGGACCTGGCTTTTGCTCAGTGCCGGCAATGGCGCCCCCAATTGATCTCCGTGGCTACCGAGGAGCTGGCCGGCGAGTTGTCATCCCGGCTCAAGGCTGCCGGCCTTACGGATACTGAGGTGGTTTACGGCACGGCAGGTACCGTCCGCGCCGCCACTCTGCCTGAGGTGGATTTCGTGGTCTCGGCCATCGTCGGACTGGCCGGGCTGGAAGCGACCCATGCGGCGGTAGCGGCGGGGAAGCAGGTTGGACTCGCCAACAAGGAAGCCATGGTGGCTGCCGGGGAAATCCTTACCCGCCTGGCGCGGGACCGTAAGGTCCCCCTGCTGCCCATTGATTCCGAGCACAACGCAATTCACCAATGCCTGCGAGGGGGATCTCCAGCAGAGGTTCGCCGCATCTGGCTGACCGCCTCCGGCGGCCCGTTCCGCCAGCTACCAGCGGATCAGTTTCAGCACATCACCGTGGAGCAGGCCCTGCGCCATCCGACCTGGGTTATGGGACGCCGGGTCACGATAGACTCCGCCACCCTGCTCAACAAGGGCCTGGAGATCATCGAAGCTTGCCGGCTGTTCGACCTGCCCCCCTCCGCCGTACGCGTGACTGTACACCCTCAATCGGCTGTCCATTCGCTGGTGGAGTTTGTCGATGGCAGCATCCTGGCGCAGATCTCCATCACCGACATGCGGTTGCCAATCCTGTACGCCCTGAGCTTTCCCGAGCGGGTCCCCAGCGAACTGACCTTCGATATGGCCACTCTGGGCCAGTTAAGCTTTGAGCCGCCGGATTTTGCCCGTTTTCCCTGTCTTCGTCTGGCCTACCAGGCAGCTGAAACCGGGGGCGCCGCCTGCATTGCCCTCAACGCAGCAGATGAAGTCGCAGTTGAGGCATTCCTCGAAGGCACCATTCCCTTTACCAGCATCCCGCGTACAATTGAGGCTGTTCTTGAGGTCACGCCGTCGAGGCATCCTGAAACCATCCAGGAAGTGCTTCAGCTGGACCTGGAAGCGCGGCGGATGGCACACAGGGTGGTTTCTGGTTTTTCGCCTGCTCTGCGTTGAAAGAACGATGCTCACCGTAGTTGGTGGTTACCAGTCATATCGAGTGCTCCACGGGCTGGAACCGGCCGAGAGAGGTTAATGAGCGAATTTCTATGTCTTTTTTCTTAACCAGCACAGTTTCCATGCTTGTTGTGCTCGGCATCATGGTACTGGTGCACGAGTTTGGCCACTTTGCTGTCGCCAAGTTGTGCGGCGTGCGGGTGGAAGTGTTCTCTATAGGCTTCGGCAAGCGTCTTTTCGGCTTCCGCCGCGGAGACACAGATTACCGGCTGAGCCTGCTGCCTCTCGGCGGCTACGTCAAAATGTCCGGCGAAACTCCCGGTGAAGCGTCTACCGGCGACCCTGCGGAGTTTAACGCCCATCCGCGATGGCAGCGTATTCTCATCGGCCTGGCAGGTCCGGTATCGAACTTCCTGCTGGCCCTGCTGCTCATGACCGGCTTTTACATGATGCACAACGCGGTCGAAGCTTTTCGTAGCCAGCCGGCCAGCATTGACTTTGTTTCCGACCATACTGGGGCGGCCGCTGCCGGGCTCAGGGCGGGCGATTTGATTACCCACTTCGATAACGTCAGCAATCCCACCTGGGAGCAGGTTTCGATCCGCGCCGCGATGAACGTGGGGCAGACGATCCCGGTGGACGTCAAGCGCGATGGCCGGAGCGTCAGCACCGAGTTGACGGTTCCCAGTCCTCGGGATGGGGACGACTTTGATTTTGACACCGTCGGCTTTGTACCCCGGATGCAGGAAGGTCCGATTCGCGTACGCCAGATCGAACCCAATATGCCGGCGGCGAAGGCCGGAATCAAGGTTGGCGATCAGATTCTTTCCGTCGATGGGTTGACCCTCCATTCCGTCGATGCCATGCTGGCTTTCCTGCAGCAGGACAACGGACGCCCCATTCATTTGACCGTGCTGCGTGACGGCGGGACGTTCCAGATCGACCTGCAACCGGTCTTGGCAGATGAGCCTAACGGGCACAAGCTCTTCCGCATCGGGTTTACTCCCAACGTGCCGCCCTTCAAGATCGAGCAGCTCCCTTTGCCTCAGGCCTTGCGTCAGTCGATACACTTCAACCTGCACTATTCCGGTCTTATCCTCGAAGTCCTGCACCGCATGATCACTCGCCGCTTTGCCGTGCAAGACCTGAGTGGGCCCATTGGGATTGCCAAGCAAACAGGGTTGGCCGTCGAGCAACCCGGATGGCAGCCGATTATCGGCCTGATGTCGATCATCAGCCTGAACCTGGGGATCTTCAACCTGCTGCCCATTCCAATCCTCGATGGCGGGGTGATCGTTCTGCTGCTGATTGAAGAGATCATGCGACGCGATCTGAACCAGGAGTTCAAAGAGCGGATCTACCAGGCAGCCTTCGTCGTGCTGCTGATCTTCGCCGCCTTCGTCATGTTCAACGACATCTCCAAGCTCCAGGTCTTCAGCAAACTCAAACCGTAAAAGCTGCAACCCGCAGACTTTGAGTGGGTGGCCCAGGTCTCGCTTTGAGACCTGGGCTTCTCCACGTAAGCGGATCCTGGCCGGAAGACCCAGGTCTAAGGAACACGTCTGCTTTCCGTGGGAGGTTGAAGGGAGAGATCTGAGTATCCCACCCTTGGCAAAAGAACGCGAAGGATGGGGCACCCGTCGATGAGTGGAGGGGAGAGAGCCCAAAAGTGCGTTCCTTCCACCCTTCACTGCCGCCGGCAACTCGGTTCCCTCCGCTACACTGATCTTCATCCATGCCCGTTTCCCAGACCCGAATCCGCGTGCGCTATGCCGAGACCGATCAAATGGGAGTCGTCTACTACGCCAACTTCTTCATTTGGTTTGAGATTGGCCGGGTGGAACTCCTTCGTCAGCTCGGCTTCCAGTACAAAGAAATGGAAACCGAAGACGATTGCCACATACCCGTCGTGGAAGCCACTTGCCGTTACAAATCTCCCGCGCGTTACGACGACGAGCTGCTGCTGGAGACAACCGTGCTCGCCTTACGCCGCACCGTCATCAAGTTCGGCTATCGGCTGTTTCGCACCGAAAACGAGGCCCAGACCCTGCTCGCAGAAGGGGAGACGACCCACGTAACCGTCAACCGCTCGATGCGGAAAGTGCGTTTGCCCCAGAAGTACGTGGCCGTCCTCGAGCAATTCCTTGTCTAAGCGCGTCCTCTCCTGGCTGCTCCCCGCATGGTGCCTGTGCTTTGCCCTCCTGCTCGGCCTTCCGGACGCCGTTTACGTGCCGGATGCCGGACAGTATCGCCTTTTGGCGCTGGGACAACATGGCGCAGTGCCCGCGCCTTTTTCTGCACGAATCCTGGGCCCTGCGATGGCCGGTTGGCTGGGACGAGTGACTGACCGTGGGGTCGACACCGGCTTCCTCCTGCTGGGTATCGTTTGCCTGATAGCGCTGCTGGGTTTGATGGCCGGGCTGCTTTGGTCGTGGCGCGCTCCCCTGGTTCTTTCAGCCGCCATTTTTCTTATGCCCTTCTGGGTGGACATATTCCACGATTACTACCTTCCAGACCTGCTTCACGCTGCCCTCCTGGCCGCCCTTCTGCTCTTTCTTCTCTCCGGATACACCAGCCTGGCTTTCCTGCTGCTCTTTCCTGCTTACCTGGCGCGCGAATCGACGCTTTTGGTAGCCATTTGCCTGGTCTTTGCCTGTTGGCGCCGCATTCGGCTCCGGCCGGCGCTCGTCGGTGCTTTTGCGATTCTCGCCGCCGGCCTGATCTCCCGCCATTACAACCAGGAAGCTGCGGCGAGCGTTCATGGCATCCGCGGTGGGGGCTACATCCTGGGCAAGTTCATTTGGAGCTTCTTCAAAAACGTGCTTGGGTTGCCCCTGTGGAGTAGCACCTTGCCGGAGTGCAGCCCTATCTGGATGAAGGCGATTCCCCCCGGATGGCACTTCGGCGCCATTCGCTCCATCGGTCTCTGTCAGCCCTCTCTATGGGGTCCCACACGCCTTCTTCTCGCCTGGTTCGGCGTATTCGGTATCGGGCCTGCGCTTGCGCTGGTCCTATGGCGCAAGCTGCTTTCCCCTACCCGTGAGCTACCCCGCGGCCGGGCAATGGTCTTTCGCTTTTGCCTGGCTTACGGGCTCATCAGCATAGTGATGACGCCGCTGCTGGGCGCCAGTGCCGACCGCCTGGTCGAGTACGGATGGCCGTTCTACTTTGTCCTTCTCCCCTGGTTTCTGTCCACGTCGTATGACCTTCGCGGTTTCCGCTCCTCCGGACCGATGTTGCTCCACCTGCTGACCTGTTGGCTGGCCTGGTTTGCCTTCCGTCAGCAGCCCCGCAGCTACTTACCGGCCGCCCTAGCTGTCCTCGCGCTGAATGCGCTGGCGTACGTCGTGCTCAGGCGGTATTTGCCGGCCGCGACGGGGTACTCCCCACAGGTAACCTAGCCGTTTATCCACACTGTGGATAACCTGTGGATTCGAGTGGATAAAAGATCTACGACTGTGATTATTAAAGAAAGTTTACGCAGGCTAAGTATCCGTTGTGGTTGCTAATAAAAACATGCAACATCAAAAAAGAAACATAAACGGCGACGAATAACGGAAACCATTGGGCAGCAGCTGTTTGTAATGCGTTGGCCGATTGTGTGCAAGATAGCCTCCGAAAAAACGAAGAATCACATATGTAATTGTGTTGGTTCTAGGTGGTGCTCCAACCCGCCAACCGCAGATCTCTCCGCTGCGCTGCGCTTGCGGTCGATATGATAAACGAAGGATGTTTTTAGCCCGCTATCTCCATGGACCTGCCCAAGTCAGACATGCGTCACTGAGGAGTGACTTCAGGACAGAGGAAGGCTACGAGGCTTAACCCGGCTGCGGATGAAGGCCACCGTACTATCCAGCGTCGTGCCGGGACCAAACACCTCCGCCACCCCCAACGCCTTCAAAGCCGCAATGTCGTGACTTGGGATGGTGCCGCCCAGCACCACCAGGATATCCACGGCGCCCCGCTCCTTGAGCAGGTCCAGAACCCGGGGAACGATCACATTATGGGCACCAGACAATATGCTCAGCCCTATGCAGTCGACATCCTCCTGCAGGGCGGCATTGACAATCATTTCAGGGGTTTGACGCAGGCCGGTATAAATCACTTCCATCCCGGCATCGCGCAGGGCCCGAGCGATTACCTTAGCCCCGCGATCATGACCGTCCAGTCCTGGCTTGGCAACCAGTACACGGATGGGCACGCCGCTCACTTGTCCCGTGCGACCACGAAGTCCGGCATCCATAGCAGAGCCCGTTTGTAGTCGGATTCAGGCAGACCGGAAATCGCCGCCCGTGCCACCTCGGCGTACTGAAAGGCACAATCGAGGGCATACTGCACCGACCCGTGCCGTTCGAGGATGGCAAGGACTTCCTGATGCGTGGTCCGCTTGAAGCTAAGATCCTCGAGCACCCGGCTTACCACCGCATGGTCGTGCGCCGTCCCTTTCTCCATGGCATGAACAACCGCAAGGGTAGCCTTACCCTCGCGCAGATCGCTGGCCACCGGCTTGCCCAGCACGTGCTCCGCGGCGGTCAAGTCCAACACGTCATCCACAATCTGGAAGGCGATTCCCAGGTTCCGGCCGTACTCACCCATCTGTTCCTCGATTTCCTCCGAGGCGCCAGCCAGGACTGCGCCCAGCCGCATGGAGACGTCGAACAAGCATGCCGTCTTGCGGTAGATGAGGTCGTAGTATTCGGCTTCGCCCACCATCCGGCCCAGCTTTTCCATCTGCACAAACTCGCCCTCGACCATTTGCTGGGTCAGGCCGATCAAGAGGTCGAGCACCTTGAAGTTGCGCTCCTCAAGAGCGATATGGAAGGCCTGCATATAGAGCCAGTCGCCCGCCAACACACATTTTGAGTTGCCCCAGGTGGTATTCGCGGACGGCCGGCCGCGACGGGTATCGGCCCCGTCGATGATGTCGTCGTGCACCAGCGTCGCCGTGTGCACCATTTCGACCACCGCCCCCAACCGAACCATCCCCTGCCCGTGGTAACCGAGCGACTTGGCCGCCAACAGCAGCAGTGAAGGGCGGATCCGCTTGCCCCCGCCTTCGCGCAGGTGGTCGGCGATGTCGGTGATAGCCCCCACATTGGAAACGGCATCGCGCACCAGCTCGGTTTCGATGGCGGTCAAGTCGTCGCGTAGCAGATCGAAGACTTCTTTTGCCGTCGCTATCGCTTGTGTGCTCACTCACTCTCCAGTTGCTGGTGAAATTGCTCTAATTCGACCGATAGTTGGTGAACTGCATGTCGATACCGAAGTCGTGGCCCTTTAACAGTGCAATTGTCTCCTGTAGGGTATCGCGATCTTTGCCCGTTATGCGGACCGTATCACCCTGAATAGAGGCCTGCACCTTTTTCTTAGATTCTTTGATCAGCTTTACGATCTCTTTTGCCTTTTCTCCCGGAATACCCTGCTGCAGGGTGATTTTCTGGCGCACGCTGGACCCGGAAGCCGGTTCGACCTTGCCGTACTCCAGCGCCTTTAATGAGATCCCGCGCTTAACGAACTTTTGCTGCAAAATCTCCGTCACCGCTTTCAGCTTGTACTGGTCCGAAGAGGCCAGCTCGATCGCCTCGTCCCCCTCCAAAAGCTTGATTTCGGAGTGCGAGTCCTTGAGATCGAAGCGTGTCCTTACTTCCTTGGTGGCCTGATCCATTGCATTGCGTACTTCCTGAACATCCACTTTGCTAATTACGTCAAACGAGTTGTCTGCCGCCATGGTGCTGCCTCCTCGATTATCGGCGCAAACGCTGCCCCCTGGTATCTACGGCATAACGTCCGGCGCTACACCAAAAAAACGGAAGAAGTTGTTGGCAGTGCTGGAAGCGACCTGCTCCGCCGCAATGCCGCACACCTCCCCCAATTTGTCCGCCACCCGGCTCACCCATGCCGGTTCGTTGCGCTTCCCACGATACGGCACCGGAGCAAGAAACGGGGCATCTGTCTCAATTAACAGATTGTTCAGAGGGACCCGGGCCGCTACCTGGCGTATGGGCTCAGCCTTGGGAAAGGTGATGTTGCCCGCAAAGGAGATCAGAAAGCCGCAGTCCATCGCGCGGCTGGCGTGCTCCCACTCGCCGGTAAAACAATGCAGAATCCCGCCCAGGCTGGTCCCCGCCCAGTTACTCTCAATCATCTCCAACGTGTCGTCCCATGCATTGCTGCTGCCCTCGGAGGGCCGGCAATGGATGACAATAGGCCGCCGCCTGTGCCCGGCAATTTCCATCTGCTGCGCAAACGCTCGCTTCTGTTGTTCCCGGGGTGAGTGGTCATAATAATAATCGAGACCTATTTCCCCCACCGCGAGGACCTCCGGGTTAGCCAGCAAATCGTCCAGTTTTTCGAGCGCCGCCCGGTCGGCCAGTTGGGCCTCATGGGGGTGAATGCCGGCTGTGGCCAGGATGCGCGGCCGGGCTGCTTTGCCGGCATAGCTTTGGCTCAATTCCAACGCCTGCTGCATGGTGTCCGGCCCGTCGCCGATGCCAATAGACAGAACCGTACGCACGCCCTGTTGCCAGGCCCGCTCGAGCAACTCATCCCGATCGGCGTCGTACCGCGGGCTGTCAAGGTGTGCGTGTGAGTCGACCAGGAACTACCCCTCGTGAGGACAGATTATTTGAGCCGTGCCCCGATTTCGACATCTTCCAGAAAACCGGCCAGGACTGGCTTGCCTTTTTCTCCCAATGAAGCCGCGACGAGCATCCCGTTGGATTCCAGGCCGCGCAATTTTCTGGGTTGCAGGTTAGCCACAATGACCACTTTGCGCCCGATGAGCTTTTCCGGCTCGTAGGCTTCGGCGATGCCGGCCAGAATCTGGCGGACTTCATCGCCAATGTTGACTTCCAGCCGAAGAAGCCGATCCGCTCCCTTGACCCGTTCCGCTACCTGTATCTGTCCCACCCGGAGCTCGACCTTGGCGAAATCGTCGATGGTGATGTTTGCCGGACGGGCTGCGGGCTCGGGCGTTGCCGTGGCCGTACCCAGGGAAGCTGCGGTGGTCAACGCCGCCGGCGACTTGGCAGCAATGGCCCCGGCCACCTGCGACGCTGCCACGGCTGTGGACTGGTCCGCCACCGTGGGTCGCGGCGCTGGCTCCGGCGCAGCCGGTACGCTGGTGGTTACCGAGGACTCGGCCGTCGGCTCGGACTCCGCCTCCGGGCTCCTGCCCCCGTCACTGCTGTCTAGCTCGTGCATGCGTTTAACCGTATCCTTTTCTGCCCGGGGGAAGACTGGGCCTGCCGGCCCGAGCTTGGTGCCAGGAGCCAATTGTCCCCAGCTCACTTGTTGGATGTTTGCCTGCGCAAGATCGCCTAAGCCAAGTTGCGCCCATATTCTCGTGGTGGCATCGGGCAGCACCGGGTAGGCAAGAGCGGTGATGATGCGCAGGGCTTCGGCGCAGGTGTACAGGATCGAAGACCTGCGGGCCGCATCCTCCGGCGAGCCCAACTTCCAGGGAGCCTTTTCCGTGATGTATCCGTCCACCGCCGCCACCAGAGCCCAAAGAGACTCAAGCGCGCGCGAAAAATCCAGCGCGTCAAAGTGTTCCGCAAACTCCCGTTCCGCTTTTTCGGCGGCCGCCACAATCCGCGGTTCGGCGTCGCCCGCGGGTACCACTCCACCGAAATACTGGTTGATCATCGCCAGCACGCGGCTGGTCAGGTTGCCGTAGCCATTCGCCAGATCGGCGTTATACCGCTGCACCAGGGCATCGAACGAAAAGCTGCCGTCCTGGCCAAACACGACCTCGCGCATCAGGAAATAGCGCAGCGCATCGGCGCCCAGAGTGGCGAGGATAGTTTCCGAGCGAACCACATTTCCCCGTGACTTGGACATCTTGCTCTGCTCGAACAGCAGCCACCCATTGGCCGCGATGGACTTGGGAAGGGGCAGGTCTGCAGCCATAAGAAACGCAGGCCAATAGATGCAGTGAAAGCGGACGATCTCTTTGCCTACCAACTGCAGGCTGGCCGGCCAATAACGCGCGAAGCGCTGCTGGTCTTCAGGTGCGTCGCTGCCGTAGCCGAGGGCCGTAATGTAGTTGGCCAGCGCATCCATCCAAACGTAAATAACGTGCTTTTCATCGCCCGGCACCGGGATTCCCCAGTCAAAGCTGGTCCGGCTGATGGACAAATCTTTCAACCCGCTGCGCACGAAGGAAATCACTTCCTTGCGGCTTGCTTCAGGCCGGATGAACCCGGGATTCTGCTCGTAGAACTCCAGCAACTTGCGCTCAAAGGCGGAAAGCTTGAAAAAGTAGTTCTCTTCGCTCACTGTCTCGGTGATGCGCCCACAGTCCGGGCAGGGCGAACCTGGGGGCGCATCCACATAGAGCTCGTCGGAGACGCAGTACTGGCCGGTGTAGCTCCCTTTGTAGATAAAGCCGCGTTCTCTAAGTACCGTCCAGAGCTTCTGTACGCCCTTGCGATGACGGTCCTCGGTGGTCCTTATGTAATCGTCGTAGGTGAGCCCCATGCGCTCCCAGAGGGTCCGGAACTGGCTGGAAACGGCGGTCGCGAACTCCTGCGGTGTTTGTCCCGCCTGCCGGGCGGAGCGCTCGATCTTCTGCCCGTGTTCATCGGTTCCGGTGAGAAACCATGTGTCCAGGCCCTGGGAACGCTTGCGGCGCGCGATGGCGTCGGCCACGATCGTGGTGTATGCATGACCGATGTGCGGCCGGGCATTCACATAATAGATTGGGGTAGTGATGTAAAAGCTGGCGTTCTTCGACATGAGCAGGGCAGTCTCTCAATCTTAACAGGGTGAGCGTTCTGCTAGAATCGGCAAGAAAATCAGGGGTTTTGGGTGTATCGCAAACAGCAAAGACTTCTTCGCGAGCGCCTCCGCTCAGTTCTTCAGTCCAAATATCAGGTAGAACTCCCGCAAATTGCTATCGAGCAGCCGCCTGACCTGGAGATGGGGGAGTACGCGCTGCCGGTGGCTTTCGAATTGGCCCGCCGGCTCAAACGCTCGCCGCGCGCGATTGCCGCGGAATTAGTCCAGGAACTGATGCCGCTGGAGGGCTTCGCCTCGTTTCAGGTGGCGGGAGCCGGTTACATCAATGGCAAGCTTGACCGGCGGGCGGCCGCGCAACAAATCGCCCTCGACAACACAGCTGAAGAGCAGACCCATCTTCATTCGCTGGTCGAGCATACGAGCATCAATCCCAATAAATCAGCGCACATCGGTCATCTGCGCAATGCCATCCTGGGCGATACGTTTGTGCGCCTGCTTCGTGCCGCGGGGCAAAAAGTCGACGTGCAGAACTACATTGACAACACCGGCGTCCAGGTAGCCGATGTGGTCGTCGGCCTGACGCACCTTGAAGGTTACAATCTCGCCGGAGTGCTCAGGCTAATGTCAGATCTTCAAGCCAAAGGGCAGCGGATTGACGACTATTGCTGGGACCTTTATGCCCGGGTTTCGCAATGGTACGAGGGTGCGGAGGCGCCGGAGCGGAAGAAGATTCGGCTGGATACTCTGCATGCCATCGAGGCCGGCGGCAATGATACTGCGGAGATTGCTGATTTGGTATCAACCGCGGTATTGCGCCGGCATCTGGAGACCATGCTGCGCCTGGGCATTGAATATGATTTTCTGCCCCGGGAAAGCGAGATCCTCCACCTCAAATTCTGGGATCTGGCCTTTGCCCAGCTGAAAGCCAAAGGCGTGCTTTATTTTGAGACCGAGGGTAAGAACAAGGGCTGCTGGGTCATGCGGCGCGCCACCACGGTTACAGACGCCGGGACACTGGACGAAGATGCCAAGGTGATCGTCCGTTCCAACGGGACGGTCACGTATGTCGGCAAGGACATTGCCTATCACTTGTGGAAGTTTGGCTTGTTAGGACGCGACTTCGGTTACGCGCGCTTCTTTGCTTATGCCGATCACACGTGTTGGATCTCGACCGAAGTTGGTGAGGAACCGCATCCTCATTTCGGCGGTGCACAGGCCATTTATAACGTAATTGACAGCCGCCAGGATGATCCGCAAGCGAACGTGATCGAAGCCCTGCGTGGGCTTGGATACACCGAAGCCGCGTCTCACTATGTCCATTTTTCCTATGCAATGGTCGCGTTGACGCCGCGATGCGCGCTCGAGCTTGGCTACCAGATTTCAGACGAAGATAAAGAACGCCCCTACATCGAGGTCTCCGGGCGTAAGGGATTCGGGGTCAAAGCCGACGCGCTGCTGGACAAGCTCATTGCAGCCGCCAAAGAGGAAGTGGACAGCCGCCATCCCCAGCGAAGCGAGCAGGAACGGGAGGGGATCGCGCACCAGATTGCTGTGGGGGCCCTGCGCTACTTCATGCTGAAATTCACCCGGAACACGGTGATTGCGTTCGATTTTAAGGAGGCGCTCAGTTTCGAAGGCGAGACGGGTCCCTACGTGCAATACGCTATCGTGCGTGCGCGCAATATTTTTCGTAAGGCGGGAACGACTCCAGAGGGTGCTCTGTCAGGGGTGGATGCCGGAGAC